>Ga0180438_10002534_pt1 | contig 29562 bp, 42 predicted proteins | sample SS_ome_12_FD_132455 | JGI IMG/M metagenome (GOLD analysis project Ga0180438, IMG submission 132455) | Hypersaline lake sediment archaeal communities from the Salton Sea, California, USA - SS_3_D_2 metaG | ecosystem: Environmental > Aquatic > Non-marine Saline and Alkaline > Hypersaline >...
CGTCCGTCCACGGCTTCCCCGACCTCGGCGCTTCTGCCACCACGGATGGAGGGTAGCAAGTGTCTCACTTGGGGTGCAACAAACTGAGACACTTTGTAAGCATTTCTCCCGGTTTGACCGATCGGTCAAACCGATCGGTTGTTCTGCGTTTCCGTACGGTCTGCAGAACACCCTACGCCGGCGGAATAACTGCGCTTTCTCGGATTCCGTCATTCATGTTCTACTTACGCTTACAGTCAACAGAACACGCAACATGCTGGTATTGCTGCCCTTTCCCTGCCCTATGGTAGACAAAGGGCCCTTTTCAGGGGGGAAATACGCGTACGCGCGAGGCCTCGAGGCGTGCATAACTCGCGAGGATAGCGGCCAGATGGCGCTGAGCAGCTTATATGTCCGGAAAATCGCGAAAATAATGGAACAAGCGCCGATTCCCCAGTCACTGCGCGGACTTGCGTGTTCTGTAGACTGTAAGCGTCAGCAGAACAGGAACGACTCGTGAAGCGCTGTTCCGCGTCACCTAAGGCTGCGAGGCGTTCTGTTGACCGTAAGCGAAAGACAGAACAAATCGGCCAAAAACAGAACAGTCGGCCGCTCGGTCAAACAAAACGAGCGCTCGGTCGGGCGTTTTGGAAACGAAGACTGTTCTGTCGTCGTTTTTTTTGAGAAGGACCGTCTGCACGAAATCGCATCAAACCCGCATGGCTGTAGGGTGATTTTGTTCTGTTGACCGTAAGCGAAAAATAGGACCTGTCTACTCCGATTAAGGGGGTCACCCGCATTGCATGCGGCCCGATCGCGTTCTGCAGTCCGCAAGCGTCTGAACTGTGCCTCAAAATGAGAAAACCGGCAGGACTGACGTCAAGTGTCTGAATCGGCATGAGACATCCGGAATTGTAGTGAGACACATTTTTGAGACACATTTTTGAGACACCCTCCGACGGTAACGCGCCCGGCCTTCCGGGGAGGGTGGATGAACCGGGCGCGGACGCCCAGGAAACCGAGGCGCCGCCTACGAGGTAGCCCGCTGCGCAGGCGTCGTCAAGGCGACATCGAGCTTGAGCCGTGTAGCCTCCTCCGGCCTTGTCGCTAGCTCCGGCCTTCGAGTTCGTCGCGAGCCTGTGTGCGCCGGCTGATGGACGGTCGTGGCCTGGGCGCTCTGAGTTGCCTCGGGTGCCCTTCGCTCGTCCAGCATCCACGGTCGTCCTGGCAGTCCTCGCAGGCGTTGCCGTCGTCACGGCTCGCGGTCCCGTCGCACGGGCACATGCGGCCCCTATACGCCGAAACGGAACAGCAACAGACGTCGACGAGATAGGTGCAGCGGCGTTGCGTCACTCGAGGTAGTCGCCGGCTCCGGCGCCTCCCGCGAAGCCTGCTCCGTGCATGTCCTGGGTAACCTTGTCGAAGCGCGCGGTGCCTGCGGGTCCGGTGAAGGTGCCTGCTATGGCGCAGGCGTAGAAGCCGGAGGGATCTCCTCCTATGGGAGCTGACGACAGGGTGACGGAGGCGAGGTCGTTGTACCTCGCGGCGGCCTCGACGCTGTCGAGGGTGGTGGCTCCGAACTGGCAGTCGCGGAAGGTGTAGCAGTCGGCGTCGGGGAGGTTGACGGCTCCACCGAGGGTAGAGCATCGGATGAGGTGGAGGCGGGTTCGTCCTGCGAGGCTGCCTCCGCCTTTGACGGCGAGGTTGCGCATGCCGACGTCTCCGAGGTGGAGGCCGTGATCGACGTTGAGCCCGCCGTCCTCGATGAGGATGTCCCCGAAGACGAGCCAGCCTGTGTTGGGTTGGCTGGCCACGCCGTAGACGTGCAGTGTCGGGATGAAGGACAGCCCGGGGAAGGTGGTGCCGTCGAGCGTCCACTCGATGCCGGCATCGAAGGCTGGGACGTTGCCCATGCGGACCTGGCCCAGGGTGACCAACGACGTGATGCCGTGACCTACGGGACGGACCTTCTGCGCGTCGTACTCACCGCCGGCGCAGAGCACGCGCATGGGCACTCCGGCTTCGGCGGTGTCAGCCGGCGGCCCGATGTCGTTGAGCGCCTCCTGGATCTGGGCCTCGTCGGAGGCAATGAGGCCAGCCGACCTGGCGGCCGCAGCGCTCACCGGGTTGAAGGGGCGCCCTACCGACCCATCTGCATCCTCGTCGCCTGGCAGCGGGCTCACCCATCGCATGCGCTCGTTGCCTGTCATGGCGCCGAGCGCTGCTGTCAGGTCGGCCAGGAACGAGCTGTGCCCCTGGTAGAGGCTGGTGCCGCGGTACTCGTTGCCGTAGAGACTCATCGCGCCCTCCTGCTGAAGGGCACCATAGCTGGGTCAGCCGTCGCGGTCGAGCGGAGGCGTCGGAAACGCGAGCCACAGCCACATGCCCGCGGCAAAGCCTGCGCCGCCTGCGAGCAACCAGGAGCCCGTGGTGAGCGCCACAGACGCCGTGACGACCGCCGTGGCGGCAACGCTGCAACATACTGCAGCGAGGCAGCGCGGCCAGCGTCGAGGCGCAACGATGGGGTCGGCGTCGGTGCTAACGGGCACTCCGTCGACTGGCGCCGGAGCATCGCGCTCCCACCATGGGCGGTGCATGGAGCATGCGGGGTCGACCACGACGCGCCGGACGTCGTGCATGAGGCACCAAGTCGTGAGCGGGACCTTGCGGCCGTTGTGCATCCAGGCGGGGTGGGCGGGGAGCGTGTCGGTGCTGACGACCTGCAGGTGGTGGCAGCCGCGGCAGTCGCGGGTCATGCCGCCTCCTTGAACCTGCGCAGGGTGCCGGTTAGGTCGCGCGCCGAGCGCCAGCTGCCGCAGTAGCGCTCGAGCGTCGCACGCTTGCGGCCGAGCCTCCAGACGGCCCAGCGCGAATCGAGATCGAGTCCGACATAGATGGTGCCGTCCCATGCCCTGCCGAGACGCATGGCGAGCTCCCGCCTGACTGCCCATCGGCCTCAGGCTGATAGGTAGACGGTCGACCTGCTGTGGTGGCTTGGCACTAGCGGTGGCCGCATGGGGGTGATGGGGTCAGCCATCGCCGTCATCCACCTCAGCAACCTCCGCCCTGCGCTCCGCCGCCTTCCTCGCGGCTGTCTTGGCCGCCTGCAGCTTCGCGGCCTTGGAGTTTTCCTGCACGTAGCGGTGGCGCCGCTGGGAGTTCTTGCGCTTGCGCGCTGCCTTGTGCTGCGGTGTCCGGTGTTTGCGGCTCACGTGTCCTCCTGTTGATAACCTTTTGTTATTGCAGTGTCTGTTCCCTTGCGCCTCGCGCCCAGTGACTCTCCCGGCGTCGGAGGTCGTCTACCCACTGTCGTCCTCCCTTTCCAGCTGCCGCACCACAAGCATGGTGCGTGTCCAGTAGGCCGCATGCGTCGTCACGCCGTTGGAGTAGACGACACATCGCCGCACACCGACTCCTCTGTCTTTTCGCGGGAACTCGTAAGCGAACAGGCGCGCGACGCGCACTGCGGTCTCAGGGGGGTCGGTGTCGAGCTTGAGAATCACCGCCGCCCCCCGATCGTCCCGTAGCCGTGACAGGTCGTGCAGTAGAGCGGTACCGTTCCCTGCCCCATGGTGCCGCAGCCGCCGCACGTCGGGCAGACCATGACGGGGCTCGGAGGGAAGACCGTCAGCTTGGCGAGCTGCAGCTCGAGAGCGGCCCCGCGGCGCTCGAGGTCATCTAGGCGGTCGGAGTCGGTCATGCCTTCACCTCGAACCTGGCGGTCCGCGCGTCTCCGTCTCCACCGTAGCGCCTGGCGATCGCTCCGACGTCTGCGCGGGTGCCGGTGCCCTCGCAGTAGCCACAGCCGAGCGTCTCCGTTGCCCACGGCTCGTGTTCTTCGTACGTTTCACCATTGCCATCGCATGCCGGACATTCACCCGCCCTCAGCACGTACGTCCGCACCCCGTTGGCGTCCGTGTAGGCTGCGGCGAAGGGTGGTAGCCGCGTAGGAGAGTATCCGGCATGGGGTCGTGTTGCCAGCTCCTCCGCCACCGCCTCCAGCAGCGACGACGGAGCATTGGCGATGGGGATCCTTGCCGAAAGCAGTCGATACCACTGCGACGACACCATCTCCGCCGTGTCAGTGAGAGTCCCGGCAGGGTGATGCGGCAGCCTCCCCACCACAGTACCGGCGCAGCATTCCTCGATGATGGGCAACCTGGCGCTCGGCGAGTGCTGGTCGAAGTACGTCTGCCCCTCCGGCAGATCCCCTGGGTCACCCACGCCCCACCTCCGCAAGCTCGTGTAGCCTGTCCCATGCCCGGTTGACCGCGTCTCCGTCGGCTCCCTGCCCGAGGGTGGTGTCGCGCCATGAGGGGCTCAGGGTGTAGTCAAGCGCCTCGAATAGGTCAATGACAGCCGCCCGCAGCTCGTCGCGCTCTGCGCGGAGCGTCTTGAACTCGCAGAGCCATTCCGCGAGCTGCTCGTGCCGCCTGACCTGCTCCTCGCTGGTCGTCGGCCACGCCGCCGTCGCGATCGCCTCTGCGATTCCGTCGTCGAGTGTCATCGCCACCTCCCCGCCGGCCGACGTACCTGACGCCGGCCAGCCTGTTCGTTGAATTGTCGGTCGCTGCGCTTCGGCCATCGCATGCTCAAACGCCTGCGCTACCAGCTGGTTGCGTCGCTTCTGCGTGAGCGGTCCGTCCTTGTCGCGGGAGCAGTCCCATACCTCGGTGCCCTTGTGCACCGACTGGGTGACGCCCCACTCGTTGATCGCGTACCTGACGACGTGCGCCGATACCCAGTGCGAGCCGAGCACGTCGCTGACGCGTCCGCCAGGCCACTTGACCAGCGCGAAGCCGAGGTCCGGGTCAGCGTGAAAAACGTCGACGTCATCGGGGCGCGCGGTGAAGCCGCTGGTGACTTGCCGCGCGATGGCCTGCTTGAGTTGCTCGTTGGTAATGGTGGTTTCTCCGTTGGTTCCGTGGTCTACAGGTAGGGGCAGGGGCGGCGGCGCGTGTGCGGGCCGCCGCAGTCAACGCCGAGGCCGTCGCAGCTGTCGCAGCCGGCCGGCAGCACGTCGCCGACGACGATCAGCTCCCGGCAGTAGCAGCAGGAAAGCGTCCAGGCCCGCTCGTCATCCCAGATGACCAGCGCCTCGCCGCAGCCGGGGCAGTAGAAGTGCAGCGCGCCTGGCGTGTTGTGCGGCAGCGGCGCGGGCTCGTGGATGTCGTACATGCAGTTACTTGCTGACCATGTTGTTTGCTCCGTTGGTTTCGGTTGCGACCATGAGTGGATCATAGCCGCCCCACCGAGGGAGTCAATCGGTTTTTGCAACTTTTTTCAAAAGGTCGTCACGGTTAGGCTCTATACGGACTTCCTTGACGCACTCTTCGCACCAGACACGTCTGGCATGCGACGCGAGCGCCGTTCCGCAGGTCATGCGGTGAGCGCACGTGTTGCAGAGGTCCTCCTCCGGCCAGCACAACCTACCCATGGTGCCGTCGCCGCTGCTCCATCCAACGCTCAGGCGCCGGCCTGTACCGTCGTGGAAACCACTGGCAGCCGGTGTCCGCGATGCGTGCTCCAAGGTGGCGGCAGCTCTCGAATCCGAGGCACGACCAGCAGGTCGCGCCAGGCGGCAGCCGGACGCACGTCTCGCCGTCGCAGTCGCCGGCGACGCAGCAGCCGTAGCGCCCGTCGTGCCTCTGCTGCTCGACGGGCGGCGGCCCCATGGGGTCGAGCTCGTCGTCGTCGTCGTCGCCGTTCACCACGCCGTAGCCGTAGCAGTCGGCCAGCTGCTCGTAGAGGTCGCCGTGTGTCCATCCCTCTCCACAGTCGTGATCGTTGCGGATCGTGACGCATGTCGAGCATGTGGCCTCGGTGCCCCACGATCCGTCGAACAGCCAGCGTGCGCGCTCGTAGCGCTCGCCCGGACGGATGGGGTCGCCGCATTCGCAGCAGCGGTATGCCTTGCGTGCGGTAACTGTCCTCGCGTCGTAGAGGTCGCAGGGGTCGCCGTCGTATCCGGTCAGGCAGCAGGAGATCATGGGGTGTCCTCCATCACAGCGAGCACACGCGACACGCCCGCGGCGCGTCGTCCTCGTCTTCGTCGAACAGCGACAGCTGGAGCCGCTTGCTGTCACCGACCATCGGCCGGCCCTTCTCGAACTCCAGGCGCAGGGCCGCCAGGTCAGCTGGCCAGGTGTCTCGGCTGTCGCTGCGGAAGGTGTGGCCGTAGGCGATCTCCTGCGCTTCGGCGGCAGCGTAGATCGCGGGGTGGTCGCGCCACAGCTGGCGCCATTCGTGCAGCCGCTGGAACGGGCACCGCGCGCAGTCCGTCCTCGGAGGCACAGAGATGCCTGCCGCGCGCAGGTAGCCCCACACATCGTCGACCGTCCAGCCCCACTCCCGCAGCGGAAACCTCATGCGCACGTCGTCGGAGTAGATTCCTCTGCGTTCCGGCTCGTCGAACCGCAGCCCGACCAGCATCTCCGGGTCGTCGAGGCTGCGCAGCAGGCGCAAGACTGGCTGTACCTTCAGCATCTTGGTGCACCAGCGAAAGCGAGTGTTGGGGATCGCGCGCTGCGCTTCGATCAGCTCGTCGAGGGTGTGTTCTCCGCATGGTTCGATCGGCTTGTCGACCATTGCTGCGACGCGCTGCAGGTGCTCGACGACGCCGGGCAGCTCATCGCCGGTCGGGCTCGAGATCACCCTGGCGGCCTTGACCGTCTCCGGCTCTACCTCGTGCAGCCGCAGAATCATCGCGGTCGAGTCTTTGCCGCCGCTGAAGGCGATCAGTGTCACACCCATGGTGGCCTCGTTTCCGATGCGGTCTCACGGTCGCTGCGACGCAGGCGCTTCTCGTAGGTGATGCGCATGCGCTCCCTCTGCTCTCGTGAGTGGCTCGGCGTCTCTACGATGTCCCATGGGAACTCGTAGTCGCGCGGCTTCGGCTCGAACACGTAGGCCACGTCATGCCCTGCGGCGCCCAGGCGTTCGAGCTGCTCGGGCAACGGCGCGTTCGCTGGCAGCTTGCGCAGCGCGCGGTCGAGCTCTGGTGTGACTTCGACCCACTCGGCGAGCGTCTGCGTCATCCACCCGCGGGTCTGCAGGATGTTGGGCATGAACACCAGCGCCCCGAAGTCGTCTCGAGTCGCGCGCAGCTCCTTGGAGAAGCCGTCAAGCCGCGCGTGCATCTCGAGATCGTAGTGCGGCGCGTCCCACTGCAGTGGCGTATGGGCAGACACCTGGTTTGGGATGAATGGGATCGACCAGCCGCCGGCGCTATGGCGAGCCCTGATTGCGCGCACATCGTCCGCGAAGCCGTCGAAGTCGGAGGAGAGCTCGCCAGGGAGGCCGAACTGGTAGACAGTCCGTAGCCGCCGCTGCGCGGACAGCACCAGATCGAGGACGCTGTGCAGCCGCTCGCGGCTTATCGGCTTGCCCACAGCGCGCCGCACGTCCTCGTGCATGCCCTCGATCCCGAACAGGAACGAGGTCTTCTGCTTTTCGACGAGCTCAGGTGTGACCGCAGCGAGCGCGTTGCTGCCGCGGGTGTTGCTGACGCCGTAGCGCTCAAGCATCTCCTGCAGCTCATCGCAATAGCTGACGTCGGCAGTGCTGTTTGACAGCAGCATGACGCCCTTTCGCCCGCTGCCGGCCGCCCGGCGGATGTGCTCCTCGATCCTGTCCTGGTCGGCCTCGGCGTAGCCGCGCCGCCAGCCAGTGACACAGAACACGCAGCGGTGCTTGCAGCCGGTCGCGAGCACGACCTTGCCGGGCATGAACGGCTCCGGCATCGGCTCGCGCTCCTGGTAGACGACCTGGCCAGGGTTGCGGCAGTTGAGCATCCCTGGCAGGTCGCGGTCGCCGGCCAGGATGGCCTCGAAGTCGGCCCACGCGTCGCCGACGTAGAGGTAGTCGAGCGCCCAGGCCACCGAGAGCGGGGTGGCCGTGGCGTTGCCGCCGGCGATCCACTCGGCCGATCCCTTGCGCTTGTGCAGCTTGGCGAGCTCAAAGAAGTCGCGCCAGCTGTGGAGGGTGAAAAAGACGGTGGCCAGCCCGTCGAGCGCCATGGGGTCGCTGACGATTGGCAGCCCGTGCTTTCCGGCGAAGTGCTGTGTTGCGAGCGGCGTCTTGCGCCCTCGCGACAGGTCGTAGAACGCCACCCTGTCGTAGCCGCTGAGCGGCAGCATGCATTGTCTTGCGATCATTGGTCCTCCGTTGTTGGCTATCGGTCACAACATCGCGCCCTAATGGCGCAGCCGGCGCGCCTTTCCTCCGTCGCTGTCCGGCTTCCACAGCCAGCCGCGCCACCACCATGCGAAGTCGACCAGCTCCCACGCCGCGAGGCACGCTAGCGGCGCCCATACCCACGCGGCCAGCGCGTAGACGAACACCAGCGAGTTGGCCTTCACAGCTGGCGCGACGGCCACCGTGTAGTCGTCACCGCCCTCGCGCATCATGCGCCCGAAGTACCAGCGGCCATCGAAGCGGTGCGGCCACGGCCGAAACTCGGTCACCCTGCCGCCGGTCGCCCACGTCGCGACTGCGTGCGACAGCTCGTGCAGGAGCAGCGTCAGCGGCGCTCCGAGCACGCCGAGAAGCAAGAGCGGCAGCCAGCTCATAGCAGCGCCTGCAGCAGCAGCAGCAGCCAGACGGCCCAGATGCCGACGGTGGTGGCCATCAGCCACGGGTGCAGGCGCTGGTCGCCCCTGTCCCTGCGGTCAAAGATGCTCATTCGTCCTCCTCCTGTGCGCCCGCGACGGGCACCCATGGGGTGCAGCGCCAGCCCTGTCCGCTGCCGCGGCAGCGTCGCGTCGCGACGATGGTGCACACGCCGTCGCCGTCGTCGCGGCAGAGCTCTTCCGGCGGCCGGTTTGCATGCTTGCGCGCTGCCAGGTAGGTGAACAGCGCGAGCCCGACAGCGAGCAGCACCGCGACCAGCAGGGCGGTGCGATTGGCGCGGCGGCGGACTTCCGGAGTAATGAGGCGGTTGCTCACTGCGCGTCCTCCATCTCCCTCCGCTTCCGCCGCAACATTGCGACGACGCGTCGCCTGCCCTTGTGCGTGCCAGCCCATGCGGGCGAGAAGTGGCGCAGCAGCTCGTCGACCTGCCGCATGGTGCGTACCTTGCGGAGCGCGTCCTTCATCGTTCGTGGTCTCATTCGTGTGTCTCCAGCTGCTTGGTGAACCACCGACGCATCCACGCCCGCGGCCAGCAGAAGCCGTAGACGCGCCAGAGTGTGTTGACGGCCTGCTCTGCGGCGGCCGGTCGCTTGTCGAACTCGCGGACGTCCGGGCACAGCAAGTCGCCGTTGTCGACGAAACCGCGCGGGACGTAGTGCCTGATCTGGTGAAGGTACGCCACCCGCTCGCAGCGCCAGCGGTACCACGCAAACCCGAGCGGCAGCGGCAGACCGAGCAGGTAGAGCAGGCTGTGCAGGTGCCACAGCCGGCGGAACTGCTCGACATGGTGCAGCTCGTGCTCGACGAACTGGCGGTGCTGCTCGAGGTATGCGGTGAACTCACGCGTGCGCATGGCATGCGCGAACACACCGGTGCGCTCATTCCCGACCGTCCACCATCCAACGGCACTCGGCCCCGTCGTCGGGTAGTAGACCGTCCGCCCGACGGTCGTCCACGCGCGCCGCAGGAAGTCGTACCCGAACAGCCCTAGCAGCCACGCGATCGCACGCATGAGCAGGCTGCGATCCTTGCGCACGAAACGCACCCGATGCTTGCGGCAGTAGGCAGAGAGGTCCATGCCTGGGGTGTTCATGGCAGCTCCTCGAGCCCCTCAGCGGGGCATCCGTCTTCGTGGCCGGCGACGGCCGGTGCCTCGAATCCGCAGACAGGACAGAAGTGCCACGGCAGCGCGCCGCGCTTCAGCAGCGGCAGGGTGTCACCTGTCCGCGCGGCCTCGGCAATCAGCCTCTTTCTCATCCACTCCGGCTCCGTGTAGTAGCCGGCGGGGTCGTCGACCTTGCGCAGCAGGTACCAGCCGGTGCACGACAGCGCGACTGAGGCAGCAGTCAGGCTCGCGAGCGACGGCTTGCCACCCTGCTCCCATCTCGCGACGGCCGCGGCGGAGACGCCGGCCCGGTCCGCCAGGTCGTCGAGGGTGAGGCCGAGCATCCTGCGCCGTTCGCGCATGCGCCGGCCGCACGCCTTGTCCCATGCTTGCTCGATCATGGCAGCGAGTCCTTCAAGCTCTGAAGCGACGTGCTGAAGCCTGCCGCTCGCTTGTGGCCGCCGCCGCCGTAGAGCTGCGCGATCGTGCCGACGTCCGCGCCGCCTTCGACGCTGCGCAGCGACCACTTGACGGTGCCGTCGCGGCGGACATACCAGACAGCCGCGAGCGCCTCGCCCTCGGCGAGCGCGTTGCCGACCTCCGATATGAGCGCGGGCGTGTTGACGATGGGCACCTCGGCGAACGCGCCGCGCAGGTCGACGAGAAACCCGTCGTGGGCCACCGATCGGTGCGGTGTTACGCGCGGCAGCTGCCCGCGGTAGGCGCCACGGCACAACGTCTCGACCTGTTGCCGCTGGTATCGCAGGATCGCGTCGCCAGCCTCTACTACCAGCGGAGGCGCCGGCAGATCGCCGAACATCTCTGGACCGAATGGCAGCGATCCGAGGTAAGCGTTGATGGACCTTGAACGCGGCAGCTTCCAGCGCCAAAGGTCGCGGTCCTCCACGTAGTCGACCCACCACGGCGGACGCTTGTCAGGGAACAAGGTGCGCCAGGTCAGACCGCAGCCGGCGTGGTCCATGTCGAACACCACGCGCCGGCGGTGCTCGACGTGCCGGCGCGCGATGTCGAACGCCTTCTCGTCGCAGGGCTCGCCTGGGTAGGCCAGCGCCCACAGCCTGTCGCGGCCCGTTTTGTGATGGTCGACGACAAGCAGCCATTCGGCCACAGCCGCAAGGAGCTGGAGCTGTGCGGCCTCGTAGGAGAAGTCGACGACGTAGACCAGCCGGCCGGCAGCGAGCTCGAGGGGAGGCTCCTCGCCGTAGCTGACGGGCACGCATTCGACGTCCGGGTGCACCTGCTGCACGATCCAGGCGCTGCAGGCGCCGTCGGCGTCGTTGTGGTAGAGGCAGAGTGGAGCGGCCATCAGAACGCAGCCTCCGGTTCGTGGTCGGTGCAATAGGTCGCGCTGCCGGCGCCGGACAGAGTGCAGCCGTAGAGCTTGCGGCAGGTGCCGCAGACATAGCGGCGCTTGTTATCGAGCTGTCTCATTAGCGCGCCCGTAGCGCGCTTCGCCCGTTCTGCCGCAAACTTCCACCTGTCGAGAGCGGCGGCAGCCTTCCCGTGGTCGCGCGGCTGCACATTGACCGTCAGCCGCGTGGAGCGCATGGCATAGGGGTGGCCGTCCGCTGGTTCGTGGTCACCGACCTGTTGCTGCGGCCCGAACTCGTCGGCCGACTGGTAGCAAGGCAGCACGCGATTCGGGTACCGTGGAGCGTTGCCGCATGCTCGCAGCAAGACGCAGGCAGCGCACGTTCCCGGCGGCCTACGCTGGATCGTGCCCTGCTTGCGCAGGCTGATCCGCTGCATCTCATACGAGACCAGGTAGCCGCGCGCGACGTCTGACGACAGTCCGTCGAACCGCCCGTCGCACAACGGACAGCTTGTGTGCTCGTAGCGCGACCACGAGCCGCAGATCGGGCACGGCTCAGGCAGGTGCGGCTCGTCCGTCGCCGCGCTGTCCCAGTACGGATGACGCCTACCCGTTGCCATCGTCGCCCCCTGGATTCGCCACAGCGGCGGAGCTTTCGACCTGTGTGCCCTCGCAGGCGTCAGGCGCGACCGTCGGGCCGTCCGTAGTCTGCGAGGCAGTGGGGAGCGATTCTGACGGCTTCTCGTGGCAGCAGCACCGAGGAGCTAGCTGGCCGCCGATCGGCTTGCTGCAGACGTTGCACCGGACTGGCGGGGTGGCGCCCTGCTCGAAGCTGCCAACCTCTACGTCGGCAAGCAGCCTTGCGGCGGCCCAGCGCACGAAGTCCGCGCGCTGGTCGCGCGCCATGCGCTCGAAGTGACGCCGCGCCATCTGCAGCTCGCGCTTGCGCTGCTGCTCTAGCAGCTCCAGCGCGGCCGCAACGAGGTCGCCATCAGGATCGGGGGCCGCATCCAGCAGCTTGACGTGTCCACCGTTGGTGGTCACCCAACCGCGGCGCATGCACGCGCGCAGCGTGTTTGCGTTGTAGAGCATTGCCTGTGTGTTTCCGGCTGCCACGTTGGCCAGTAGCCGGCGCTGTGCGCCTGTTGGCGCTGTGTCCGTCATGCTTGGATCTCCTCTGGGCCGCCGCTAGCGACCGGCTGGATCGTGACGCTGTGCGCCGTGTCGCGCGTCACCTGCGTCAGATCGTCAAGTAGCTCTTCGAGCGCGCCGCCATCGAGACCGACGGCCGCCTTTGCCACCACACCGGCAGCAGCCGCTAGGACGGTTGCGGCGAAGTAAGCGCCATCGAGAGCGATGGCGCGGGCTGCGACGCCCGCCGCGACGTGGAGGATCGCGGCGGCAGTGTCGTCCTGCTCGTCAGCCATTGGCAGCCTCCCTCTGTGCTGAGCGCCACCGCGCGTCGAACGCGCGGGCCAGCGCTCCTGCGTCGACGCCGATGTGATCGGCGATCGCGACTACCGCCCAAGCTGGTGGGCAGGTCGCGCCGGCGAACCAGTTGTACGCGGTCCGCAGCGAGACGGCCGATCCGACGGCGGCCTCGATCACCGCCACCTTTGGCAGGTCGACGGTTACGGACGGCCAGACCAGATCGCGGGCCGCGGAGGCGAGCGCAGACACCGCCGATGCGGCGTCTGCGCCGTCCTCTGTTGCGCGCTCGAGCGCCCCCAGCGCGACGGACAGCGAGCCGCGCGCGATGTCGCCGGCGTCGTCTGTGGCCGCGATGATGCCCTGCTCGGCGATCTGGAGTCGCGCCTTGAGCCTGGCAAGCGCCTCTGTGGCGGACTGCTTGGTGTCGTCAAGTCGGTCGGTCATGGTGCGGTCTCCGTTGGCTGCGGTCGCGCCCATGGTGGTGAGCATGGCCGATGCTGCAGAAACTTGCAACACCTCTTTGCACTTTTTTTCAGCAAGTAGCACACATCAGCACTCTGTGCGGACAAGAGCGCCCAGTCACTCGGCCGGCCGCGCCCTACTGCGGGACGCGGCCGGCCGGCAGACGATCGTAGAGCTGCTACGGCAGCGCGCACCGGACGAACTCCGCGTCGTGCTCGTCGCGCCAGTTGCCGCTGGGCACCAACGGCGATCGAGCGACCTGGCCACTGGCCCGGCTGTCGTCGTCGACCAGGTAGGCCTGCGCCGCCTCGCCGTCGTGCAGCCGGATCCACTGCCGGCGGTAGAACGTCGGGTGCCCTTCGAGTCTGTCAAGCCGGGCCAGCGTCTGCTCGTCGACCTCGTAGAGCTCGCCCTCGACGCGTCCGGCGCCTTCGCGACGGACGGCCGCCGGGAAGGCGCCGAGGCTGTGCAGCGCGAACCCATAGGCAGTGCGGGCGGCCTTGAGGTAGCGCGCGTCAGAGAGGCACCCGTTGTTGCTGAGGCCGCGCATCAGCGACCCGTACACGAACACCTTGGTGCGCTTCATCGTCTTGCTCCTTGCGGGCTTGGTGCGCGTCCGGCGAACGGCAGCGGCCAGCGGTGCCTCGTCCAACCCCCACTGACGGTACGCGTTCCAGATCGTGCTGAGGTAATCGGTGGACGGCGCCGCCAGCTGCGACGGTCGCCGAACGTAGACGTAGGCCACGACGTTCGTGCCGTCGTCGTGGTGGACGCGCATCGGGCGCCGACGGTAGACCCGCGGGTGCCCTTCGCAGGCGTCGAGGCGTCGCAGGCAGGCCGGCGACAGCCTCCAGACGACCCCTTCCACCCAGCCGTCGTCGTGCCGTTCGACCGTCGCGACGCCGCCGCCCCACGTGGACGAGCGGCCGGCGAACCGGAGCTGCCAGTCGCGCAACGTCGCGTGCCCAACGACGCGGGCGCCGGGACAGCGGCGCAGCATCTGATCGACCGAGAGGTTGGAGCCGTAGGCGAAGTATAGGTGACCTTGGTGATGCATTGTCCTTCCTCCATGGGTTGCGCCGCCGCCAGCTGGCGGCGGCTTGGGTTTGCTACGCGGCGGCCTGCTCGCTGGCGGCCCGCTCGCTGTCGGTCAGCTTGAAAGAGCTGGTCGGCCCTTCCAGGTGCGCGGTGAGGTGAAGGCGCGCGGTCTTGAACTCGTCGCCGACCAGCCCGAGGCCCTTCAGATAGACGTAGAATTGCGCCTTCGTGGCGTTCGAGTACCTGGCCCGGCGGGCGCTGCGGGCGCAGCGGCTGTTGATCGCCTTCGCAGCGATGGCCATGACAAACTGAACATACGCCTTGACCTTGCCGGCGTGGAGCGTCGCGTCGAACCAGCGGAACTCTACGGTGCCGCGGAACCAGACGTTGTGGAGGTTGAGGCCGTGGTAGCGGCTGCCGTCGTAGTGACGCGGGCTGTGGTTGCGGTAGCCGTACCAAGCAGTGTTGAGCGCGTCGCGGTCAAGGCTGGACAGCGACTCGATGCGCGTCAGGAACGCGTCATCGATCTGCTGGCACCAAGTCCCCGCGCGGCTGGCGCTGATGTTGAGCGCGTCGTAGATCAGCTCTTCCTGCTTGGCAACCTGCTTGACCAGGTTCCGGATCGCCTTGCCGCTGAGCGCGTCGGCGCCGATGTGGATGTGGATGCCGCAGGAGCTGTTGACGCGGGCGCCGCAGCGGCGAACCGCGCGGACAACTTCCTGCATCATGGGGATGTCGTCGTAGCGCAGGATCGGGCTGACGACCTCTGCGGCGCGGTAGCCGGCGGCGCGGCCGCTGTTGTCGCGGATGCTGCTGTCCGCCATGACCTTCCACTGACGGCCTTCAGAGGCGGTGACGATCCGCGTGTCGTAGCAGACCGGGTAGTGCTGGTGGTGAATGCTGCCGCCGACGACGCTGGCGACCGCTTCCGCAACAACGTCGCGGGTCTGGCCAAAGGTCTCAATCTCAATGCCGAACGTGAGCTGCTGCATCATGTTGAACTGACGGGCTACGTTGCGCTGAAACTTGCTGACCATGTTGTTTGCTCCGTTGGTTTCGGTTGCGACCATGAGAGGACTATAGCCGCCCCACCGAGCAGGTCAACGGTTTCTTGCAATTTTTTTCAATCTTTTTCGCTGGATCGCATAGAGCAAGGGTGCGCGGCTGCACTTTTGTGCGCCGACGTCGCCCAGGCGGCCCGTCGTGCGCGTCTCTTACGGATCGTGGACAACGGCCGCCGTGCTCTCAGCCATCACTCCGCGCTGGTGTCACGCCGCTGGGTGACACCCGGCGCGCACCCACTCTGCAACTGCCTCCAGCAGCGGCGGCAGCGTCCGCGACTCCGCGCGGTAGACGACGCGGCGCAGCGATCGGACCGTCGCCCTCCACGTCTGCCGCTCCACGATCAGGGTGATCCGCAGGTCGCGGTGGCAAAGCGCCTCGGCCAGCTCGCGCGTGTTCCATGTCGCAGGAGCGGGCTCGCAGACGAACGGACGTGGCCGGTCACTCACTGGTCGAGCCGCCGCGGTTCAGGACGCCTCGGCCCTTCTCCGTCAGCGACCACCTCGCGTCGTTGTTCTCGACGTAGCCGTCGATCTTCAGCCGCCGCAACGTGGTGTGCACTGTGTTCACCTTGACTGCCGCCAGTCGCGCTACCTCGGCAGCACGGAACGGACCGCCTCGCTCCATCGCGCGGAGGAGCTGCAGCCGCACATGGGTGATCCGCACGGAGCCGCCAGCTGTCGCGCCGACGCCGGAGATCGCGAGGTTGCAGAGCTGCTCTACCACTTCCGGCTGCAGCCGCAGGCGCAGATCTGCCCATGCCTCCAGCACGATCGCATCACTCCTGACCTCCGCGGCGGTTGCCCCGCAGCGTTCGCAGTCCTCTCGGCCCTCGACAGCGTGCCCCCTTGCGGCGCAGTTGGCGTCTGGCACGAGGTTGAACTCGCGAGCTCGACGCGCTAGCGCTGCCGTCTCGTAGAGCCACTGTTTCGTCAGCTTCATCGTTCCCTCCCTCGAAGCTACGAGGAAAGGCTACTGACACTGACAAAGGGTGTCTACTTATCCGCTCTCCAGGTAGTCGTCGAGCGCCTGCAGGACTGCCCGGAGCAAGACCTCGGCCACCCATAGCGCCTTGACCAGATCGTCGTGCTTGGCGGTACCTAGCCCGTGCATCTCTGCCACCAGCAGGTCGACCAGCCGGCGCGTGTCCGGGTCGTCGGAGGAGTACGGCAACACCCACAGCCCGCGTTCGTACTGCGCCGCGAGCGACGGGACGCCGCGAAACGGATCGTCTACCTGGCGGCCCGTCCAGTGAGCCACGATAGGCACGTTCGCCGCGCGCTGCGCGTCGATCCTCTGCAGCTCGCCGGCGCTGTTGCGCTCCATTGCGACGCCGCAGCACCAGCCGTTCTGCACGTAGTCCATCAAGCCAAGGTCGTAGGCTGCCGCCGGCGGCGCGAACACCCGATACTCACGGGCCACGTTGCGCGCCTTCGCGAGCGGCGTCGCGCCGCGCTCTCTGAAGATCCCCAGCAGGTAGCGATCGCGGGTCTTGATGTCGGCCGCGATCGTGATGCCGGCGGCATAGGAGGTGTCACCCCGCGTTGCCTGAGCTTCGTCGTAGGTGAACGCCGGATCCCAGCCCTGGACGATCAGCAGGTTCTCCGGCCACCCTCCGTTGGGTAGGCGCGTATCGCCGACGTACAGCGCGAGGTGCTGGCCGCGACGCTTGGCGGCCTCGAGCCACGACAGCTTGAAGGGGCTCGTCTCGTCGTCGGTCACCTCGGCTTGGTACTCGCGGGCAAAGTTCGTCTCGCCCATCGCCGCTCGCTCCGTCAGCAGCAGCTCGATCGGGCGCTCCTCCGGCCACAGCACGTCGACGTCTCCCTCGATCTTCCAGCCCTTCAGGCGCCGCCGGCCGTGCTCGTCCTCCTCGTATTCGGGCTCGTGCTTGTCCGGCCACTTGCGGACCGCCTTCTCTACCAGCTGCGACCACGCCGGGTTCGCCATGGCGTGTGACGCCAGGTCGTCGTGGTGCTTCCGCGTCATGATCAGCACCAGCAGGCCGCCTGGCGCGAGCATCGGTAGCACGGTGGCGTCGAGCCACGTCTTACGCTGCCGGCGCATGGTCGCGCTACGCACCGACTCGTAGGTGTCCGGGTCGTCGATCACGATCACATCGAAGTGGCCGCCGGTGATCGCGCCGCCGATGCCGACCGCCTCGAGCGTGGGGTCGACCAGGTTCATCGGCCGCAGCACCTGCACGACGGACTCTCCCCACTTCGTCCGCAGCACAGAGTCGGAGCCGCGCGGCGGCAGGAACGGGCCGAACCCTTCTGCAGGATCGCAGCACCAATCGCGCTGCACCTGCTCGCTCATGAGGATGCCCTTGATCCTGCCGAGCCTCTTCTGCGCGACGGCCAGCGACTCTCCGACGTAGAGGATGCGGCTCGACCGGTCGGCCGCGACGGTCAGCGAGCAGAAGGAGCAGACGCCCTCCGTCTTGCCATGGTCGCGCGGTTCGACGATCACGAGTCGCCGTTTCTCTGGGCGCCCGGCCGCCAGGGTGGCACGAGCGGCGCCGTACTCGTTCGACAGGCGCTCGAGCATTCGCTCGCGGTGCTCCGCCCACCTCATTCCGCAGTAGAACGAGTCCCAGAACACAGGCGAACGCAGCGACAGCTCGCGCCTCAGCCTCGGAGAGGCGTTCAGTGACTCAAGCGCATCAGGTCGCTTGCGCTTTCGTCGGCGCAGCGCTCTGGTCGCGCTATGGGGCTGCACGATCGATCCGGTTGCCCACCGCTTCCAGCATCCGCACAGCCTTTTCGAGCCGCTCCGCCACGCGCTCGAATCGGTCGACGCGGGCAGACAGCGCGGCGTGCTTCTGTTCGCCCACACGGACGTCTCCACGCAGCACGGCGCGTTCATCGATCGCGGTCTTGCTGAGCTGCTTGAGCTCCAGCACGTCGTCCTCGACGCGGCCGATCGTTGCGCTGGTTGCGCCGAACGCTGCGGCCGCGGTGATCACGATCAGCGCCCAGGCGACAACGGCCGGGATGTTGCGCTTGAGCCAGCCGCCGTTTGTCACGCCGTCTGCTGCTGTCATTCGCCGTTCTCCTTTCTGCGCTTGGTGCTGGTGGCGACGGGTTCCGCTTCCAGGGTGAGTGCTGGTCTTCCTGACTGCAACTGAGCCAGCGACCGACCAAGCATTTCTACCGCCTCGGCGCTCAGGCCGAGCGCTGACAGCGTTTGCGGCTGGTCGTCGTCGTAGGGATTCTCTCCGCGGCTGTGCATGTGCTCGATCTGACCGCGGAGCAGAACCTGGTCGGTCTGGCTCCAGCGTTCCGGATGCTTGCGCTTGAGGTACTCGAGCGCAGAGCGCCAGTCCTGCTCCCACGCTCGGCGCAGGCAGGCGACGGCCGCGACCTCCGCCTCGGCCTGCGCCCGCTCGACAGCATCGGCAAAGCGCCTATAACGGTCGCCGTGGATGAAGATCTGGTGCGCGATCTCCGGCCGCGTCCGGTGTCCATTCAGCTCCACATCCTCGTCCTGCGCGATCTCCTTCAGCTCCTTCCGTGAGCATTTCCTGAGCTCCTCAAGGTCGGGAGCAGCCCTGCCGCGCTTCATCCAGCGGTAGAACTGCCGAGGAGCCACCCCAGCGTACCTCGCAGCCACGTGGTCGTAGGCACCCATCGCGATCGCGCTCACGATCTTGTGCTGCACGTCGTCAGTCAGTTTCGGTCGACTCATCGCGCGCCCTCATTCGCCTTCCGCGATCATGCCCACTGGCTACGCGGCGGTGCAAACGAAGGGTCGAGCGCTCGCTTGCTCACGGAGCACCGCACGCGAGTCCAGGGAAAGTCGCCGGTGCCGTCGACGACGCCGCGGCCGGCGATCTTCTCTGCAAGCGCGCAGGCGTCTGCTACCGGCATCTTGTCCACCCTCGAGCGCGCGCTGAGCCACTCGTCGATCGTGTCCGGCCCGCAGCGGAAGGCGATCGCGTTCCACAGCCGCTTGCCGGGGTGCCCGGCCTTGAACACTCGGAACCGGCCTGACTGCCGCATCAGCGCGGCCGCGGCCACGTATGGCTCGAACGGCCGCAGCTGGCTCACATCCCACCGCGCCATCGGCGTGTGCGGGTTGGGCTCGAAGTAGGTGAACTTGAGGTACACCCAAGGCTGGCGCACCGTCTCCGTCGGCAGGCACTCGGCCAGCGGCAGGAACGCCTCCTCGTCGGGCGGGTCGTCCGGGAAACCGACGATGTAGAAGAGCTGGAGCACCCTGTTGATGCGCCTGCTCTTGAGGATCGCGGCAGCGATGTCCTCGTCCGCGATCGGCTTCTTGAACGCGCGCCGCCGCTCGGCCGTCAGGCCCTCGATCCCGCAGCGGATCACCATCGGCCAGTCGTCGCGCTCCACTGCGAGAAAGCGCTTCAGGGTGGTTGAGCCTGCCTGAGTTCCGAGGCCGTCGTCGTTGGTCACGAAATAGATCCCGCCACCACCCTTGATCGAGCGCTTCGCGGCGGCCTGCATCTTGCGCACCCAGCGAGGATCCTCCGACTGCCAAGGCTGCACCCACGACGTCATGCAGAACGAGCACTTGCGCCTGCAGCCGCGGCCGGCCAGCGCGTAGAAGTTGTGCTTGTCGAGCTGGATCGCCGGAAGCCGGCCCCATGGCACGCGGTAGTCGGGCACCACCTCGCGCAGTGGGTCTGCCTTGCTGAGCACGTTGGGTGCCTCGTCGAACGCTCCGCGCCAGCTAGCGCCACGCCCGGCGGCGTCGGCAAGCAGGTGGTAACCTTCGCCCACGCACACATAATCCGCCCAGGCAAGCAGGCTAGCGCCCGCGTAGGCTGCATGGCCGCCGGCAACGAGCGGCACGCGCAGCTTGTCGGCCAGTTTGCGCGCGCGGCGCAGCGTCGACAGCTCGCGAACGCTGCTGCAGGTACAGAGGATCACCGTCGCGTCGGCCGCGTCGACCTCCTTTGCGCCGTGCTTGGTCAGCCAGTGGGTGACCAGCCGCGTCGTGTAGGCCGTCAGCTGGCTCTTTGCTGCTACCCAGCGGAACCTCACGGGTCGATCCCCAGCTTCTGCAGCACCATCTCGCACACCCACGCGGCGCCTTCGCCGTCGTTGTCGTCCTGCCAGCGCTCAGACATTGCCTCGGAGACGCGGTTCGCTAGCTCACGGTCGACCTTGGACACCCATGGGCCGAGGATCACGACGTCTGTAGAGCAGTCGCCGCGGCTCATCCGCGTCTTACTGCGGTCGACCAGTAGATCTGGGTTGCTCTGCAGCAGCATGTCAGGCGAGGTGAACTCGATCGCTAGCTCGTCGAACCGCAGCGAATCGAACAGCTCCTCGTTCGCCGCGCGCTGCTCCTCCAGCAGATCCTCGAGGCCGGCGGTGAAGGTTCCGCTGATTGCCTGCGAGTTCAGTGCGATGTTGAGCGCCTTTTCCTCGTCCTCGTCTACGTCGACAACGATCACGTCGGTGGACGTCGCGCCCTGATCCATCAGCCAGCGCAGGCGCTGGTGTCCACCAACGACGTTGCCTGTGCGGTCGTTCACGACTACCGGCTGCACCAGCCCGAACCGATCCAGCGACGCGTGCAGGCCGGCCCGCTCCTCGCTGCTCATCTGCCGCGGGTTGTATACGGCCGCGCGGAAGTCCGCGAGGGCGCGCCGCACGGTCTGCGCCGCCACATGCTTCTCGTCCATTGTCCTCCCCTTTCGCTCTGCTACGGGTCGACCGCCGCGACGATCGCGAGGGCGAGCCCGCCGACTCCGACGATTGCCGCCGGTGTCACGATCTCTACCTTGTCGTGCTGCAGCGCCGCAACGGTTCCGCCGAACAGCGCGATGGCCGTGCCGGCGACGATCGCCGCGATCCTCCAGGTGTCGTCGACCGGCGGTGGGGTGGCTATCACCTTCTCGAGCGTGGTTACCTGGCGGTCGCACGCCGCGAGCTCCCTCTGGTGCAGGTCGCTGTCCGTCTCGCGGTCGCGCTTCTCGCGCTTCAGGTCAGCCTCGCAGATCGGCAAGTCTTTCGCATGTGACCGGAACCATTGCAGAACCAGCGAGCGCGGGCAGCTCCATCGGTCCCCAGGCACCGCCTTGCACTCCTGTTCGCTGGGCTCTGCCGCCGATGCGGTCGCCGCGACCAACGCGACGGCCACCCCACACATCACTCTTGCGAGCGGATCCATGCGTTGACCTCCTCCAGCTCCGCGTCAGGGTCGCCAACTGCTGCGTCGAGCCGTTCGCCCACCTTTGTTGGCGCCTCTACCTCTGCGGCGTGCTCCGCTTCCGTCGCGGCGCGCTCTTCCTCGGCCTTCTCCTCTGCCGCGTCCACCTCTACCTGGCGGCCATGCCTCGCCTCGAGCGCCTTCGCGCGCGCCTTCGCTAGGGCCTCCTGTAGCTTGCGCTGTGCGCGCTCCGCTCGAAGCATCGCGGCCAGGACAGCGGCCGCAGCCAGGAGCACACCGATCGCGACCAGCGCGACCCACAGCGCGTTGCGCTTGAACCAGCTCCAGGCCTTGCTCACTTGTCGTCCTTGTCGCCGTTGCCGTTGCCGTTGCCGATCCGTCGCTTCAGCCACCCGAGCAACAGGTCGCTCGCCTTGTCGCCGACGGTCCGGAGCACCTTCATTGCCACCCCGTTGAGCGCTCCAGCGAAGGCGCCGAGCAGCAGCCCGCGCCACCACAGCAGCTGGTCGTGCATGACGCCGGCGAACACGCCGAGCGCGGCGCCGCCGAAGATCGACACGCTCCAGATCACGAGCGGGTACCACGGGAACTGCTTGGTGATGCGCCCCATCACGGTGCGTTCCGTCGCTGTCTTTGGCGGCTTGCGCTTCAGCCGCGACACGGCCGTCACCTTGATCACCTCGACGAGGCTCCATGTGATGCCGCCGATGATCAGAAAGCCCATGATCGCCGCGAACCATGGGAACGCCGCAGCGTCTGACGCCACGCTGTCGATCACCGTCTGTGCGCCACCCTCTAGCGACTCCTCGACACCTTCCACCGCCGCCTCCTCGTTCCGAAGTGCTGCAGAAGGGTACGCACTGCGCGGCTTTGCGGGCAAACCGTTTCGTGCGGTGAGCCCTGGGTGCTACCCTCGCGCGACCACCGACAACGGAGGACCCATGATCGCGACAATGATCGCGGCCGCGCTGCTGGTCGCCACCCCGCAGGCCGAGCACCCGCTCGTCCGGCAGGCGATCACCGACTGCCCGCTCAACCGCCGTCCAAGCGAGGCGCAGCAGGCAATGGTGGAGGAGCTGTTTCGCATCGAGCTTGACGCCGGCGTCCCTGACGTCGCGCGCGGGCTGCTGGCTGCTGCTGCGTGCAGGGAGTCTGCCTACCGCAAGCGGCCCGGCTGTGGCGACGCCGGCCGCAGCTGCGGCGTGTTTCAGTTTGGCGGCTGGGCAATCCGCCACCTCAAAGCACGCGGAGCACAGGGAGACGATCCGAGGCTCGACTGGCGCGTCGCGGCGCGCTACTGGCTGCACCGCGTCAAGCGCTCGATGCGTCTGGTCAAGCGCGACTGCCGCGGCCGCGGCGGGTACGCATCACGCGAGGCGTACCTCTGGGCATCGGCGAACAAGACAGCGACGTGGCGACCAAAGTGCAGGCGCAAGCACTGCAAAGGAGGGCGCTGCTTTTGCAGTAGCCTTGCCGGCCGTTGCTCCGTCCCGCCATGGCGCTCTAGGGGGGTGCGCATGGAGACAAAGCACTGGAGACTCGTAAGACGGTGGCGGTCAGCGACGCAGGTCCAGGAATCGCCCCGGGAGCGCTCGAAGGACAAGCGCGACCCGACAGCCGCGCGAGACGACGAACGGCCACAGGGACGCGCTCAGGCACAGCCACGTCGAAGCTAGGGCAGGTCGCGCACTCGCAGGTCGGGTGGCCATTCTTCAGGGTTGCCGCCGAAGCGGTGCCGCAGGCGTCGCTTGAGCGGCCCGTACTCCGGCGGCGGCTTGGCCAGCCAGCCGCCTACCGCGTTGCATGGCTCGATGTAGTGCGAGCCGACCTGCTTTAGGTGCACGCGCATGCAGGCGTGCTCGCATTGCCTGACAACAGACCGCAGCCACGACACGTTGCATGGTCTGGCGTCCGCCCCTGACTCGCCGCCGATCGCGGCGAACTCGACACGCGCCAGCGCGCGGCGCGCCGTGGCGTCTGCCATGTCGAGCATGTCCTCGCCGGCGTACATGCCAGGCGGCAGCAGCGCGCACACCAGATCTACGGGGCCTAGCAGCGGCTCGATGCTGACCCAGGTGCGCCAGCCTCGGTCGGCCAAGCGGGCCAGCTCCGGCAAACGTTCGCTCGCGCACCGCTGGTTCTCGACGGTCGCCCCGAGCAGGACGCTGCGGGGTGGCCACTGTCGAAAGCCAGTGGCCACCGCCGTTCCTGCGCGCGCGCCAACTTCCTGCGACGCAGCCAACGCCAGCGTGTCGTCGTGCCGTCCGCCGCGTACCAGCGCCCAATCGTCCATCCAATCGAGCCACGCGGTCAGCCGCTTGGTTCGCTTGGTCAGCACGAGCCAGGTGTGCTTTGGGCTCGCGGCCATGACGCCGAAGATCGCCGCGAGGTACTCGTCTGGCACGTCGTCGTGGAAGATGTCGCCCATGGACGGCAGCAGCACGCGCCGCGGCTTTGTCCACCGCAGCGCGCGCTCAAGCGCCTCGGGCACCAGGCGTACACGGCCAGTCCATGCGCCGCTTTCTGTGAGTCCCTTGTGCGTCTCGCACAACTTTCTTGCAGCGAACGTCGCGGCGTAGCATCGCGCGCACCCCTCGGAGACGGGTTCGCAGCCGACGACCGGATTGAGGGTCTCGTCGACGTAGGAGATGCCGGTGGCCATGGTTAGAGCTCCTTCGCAAGGCGAAGGGCGTGGTAGTCGATCGTCGCCTCTGCGCTTACGGTGAACCAGACGACGTCGCCGCGGCAGTCCCCTAGCACGCAACAGACGTCGACGGGTGAGGCCTCTGTCACAGCGAGGTCGCAGTAATCGTCGACGTCTTCCGCCCACTGGAGAACGGCGTCCTCTGCATCGAGAGCCTCAACTGGAGCAGCGTCGTCGCTTGTCTCGCAGAACGTAGGACACCAGATGTGATAAGTATCCATCAGTCACCTCCTGCGGGCGTCCAATGCCCGCGTGCGTGTAGTCTCCTGATCTCTGCCTGCGCCTCGCCGCGCTGCAGCGACGAGCCGTCGATGCCATGCCGCGACAACGCGAGCAGCTGCGCGTCGCTCGGCTGCTCCCTGTCACGGAACCAGCGCTCAACGCGTTCCGCCGCGCCCCTGCTTGCGCCGGCCAAGCAGCTCGTCGGATAGCGGTGGCGGACCACGCTGGTTGCCAGCTCGAACGCTTCCGGCTCAGGCGCCGCACGCGTCAGCGTCTCGCAGACAGCGCGGTGCCCGCGTCTGGCCAGCAGCGCAGCCGCGACCTTGCCGGCGTCGTGCCTCGACTGCGCGACCACGACGAACGCCTCCGCCCTTCCGTCGTGCAGCGGCAGCACGAAACGCGCGCCGAGGCGGAACCACGGCAGGCCGCCGCGCGCGGCGGCGCAGCGCCTGCGGAAGAGGTCGATCTCGCGAACCTGCGAGATCACGTCGCTGAGCATCGGGATCGCGTCCGGGTCGTCGCCGGGCCCGTCGCCCGATTCTGTCAGCGCCGGCTCGGCCTGCTGGTGCGGCGCCACGACGTCGTAGATTGAGGCCAGGTTGAGGCCTTCATAGCTGCCGGCGCAGTCCAGCACGGTCGCGTAGGCCTTGCCCTCAGCCTGCCGGAGGAAGCGCCCCAACATCTGCACGAGCAGGCGCTCGGATTGGGTCGGCCGAGCCAGCACTCCGACTTCGAGCCCCGGCAGGTCGAACCCCTCCGCCACCATCATGACCGACGACGCCACGCGGAACTCGCCGGCGCGGAAGTCTCGCACCAGCTGGCGGGCGCCAGTCACCTTCTGATGGATCGGCCGACAGACATCGCGGCCGAGCTGCCGGTTGACCTCGGCCGCGAGGTTGTTGGCGTGGGCGCAGCCGCAGGCGAACAGGTTGGAGCAGGCAATGTCGCCCTCCGTCTCCGCGACTTCGCGCCACCGCCGAACGACCTCATCGTTGTGGGCCTCGCAGTCCATGACCTCGGCCAACTCCAGCCGGTCGAAGTCGGTGCGCGTCCGCTTGACCTGCGTCAAGTCGAGGTCGCGCAGCTCAACGCGCAGCACCTTCGCGTCGCAGAGCCAGCCGTCCTCGATGGCCTGCCCGAGGGTGTAGGGGCCGCCGACGTAGCCGGATCCGAGCAGCTCGGAGATGTGCCGCCCGTCGCCCCTGCGCGGGGTGGCAGTCAGGCCGAGAAGCGGTGTCTCGGCCTGCCGCAGGTAGCCGGCGCGGAGCTCCGTCAGGAACCCGTGCACCTCGTCGACGACGATCGCGGCGTAGCGGCCGGGCTCGATCGGCGGCTTGTCGCCGTTACGTCGCAGCGACTGCACCGTGCGGATGCGGACAGGGATACCGAGGGAGGCTGCTACCTCCTCGGTTTGGTCGACCAGCGCCACCCGGTCGACCAGCCACAGGCATTCGCCTCCGCCGGCGCGCTGGAGCAGCCGGTCGCACACCGTAAGCGCCGTGATCGTCTTGCCGGTGCCGGTCGGCAGTACGATCGCGCAGTTGTCGCCGCGGTCCAGGAGGTCGACCGCGCCAGCTGCGCGGCTCTCCTGGTACGGCCTGAGGCTCACGCTGCCCATGGCCGCCACCCTTCGTCAAGCCGGTCGCGGAGCGCCTCGAACGAGGCCTGATGCTGCCGCGGCAGGCGGCCGCGCTTTGCCCAGCGCTCCAGCTCCGCGATGCTCACGCCGGTGAACTGCGCGACGGTCGGAGCACCGATGCGCCGAACCAGCCGCAGCACGAGGCACGGTCGGTACTTCCGGAACTTCGATCCGGGGCGCACGCCGCTCATCGTCGTGCCTCCGGTGGCGCCTTCGCATAGTGCCACCGCCGGACGATTATCTCGTGGGCGCGCCGCGGTTCGCCGCCGCCGTCCGTCCACCGAACCTCTCGCATCGTGCCCTCGACGTTGATGCGGTCGCCGCCCTTGTGCCGCTTCGCGATCCAGTGCGCAGCGCGCCCCCACACCTTGCAGCGGAGCACCGTCGGGCCGTCGCGGTGTGGCGACCGCGCGTGCACTGTGAAGCGGCCGACCTCATCGCCGCGCCGCGGCCCGCTCTCAGCGACGCCGAGCGATGGGTCGTCCACCAGCACGCCGTTGGTCGCAATCGTCATCGTATCCGCGATCGTCTGCCCGAGCTCCGGGCGAGCGACCACCGCGTCAGCCTCCATCCAGAGCTGCGGCCCGTTGGGGCTGCGCCGCTGGTATCCGTAGCCGATCGCCAAGCAGAGGTCGCCGGCGCGCAAGCTGTCGCAGCACCAGCTCGACAGCGCGCCGCGGGTCTTGACGCGAAGCCGGACTGGCGGCCCGTCGTAGTGCGGCACTTCAAGTTCTACCATGCCTGGTTCGACGGCGGCCGCCGTCCCTGTCGCTCGTAGGGTCAGCATGGTTCGACCTCCAGCTCCGCGACGTCCACGATCGCGTCCGCGCCGCGCTGCACTTCCTTGTCGTGTGTCACGATCAGCGCCTGCCGCACTCCAAGCAGCGGAAGCGCCTTGCGAAGCATGGACACCCACCGAGCGGCGGCCTCGCGTGTCAGGGCCGAGCCTGCCTCGTCGAGCCACAGCGTCTCCCAGCGCGTGCCGCTGACGGCCGAGTGGTGCGCCGCGAAACCAAGCGCTAGCGCCGACGCGAGCAGATCCAGCTCTCCGCCGGACACGTTCTCGAGCAGCCCTTCAGCGTCGCGCTCCGCGTCGTAGACGGTGCACTCCGCGACGTCGCGCTGCCCGTCGCCGGTCTGGTTGTCCCGGCGCGTGCGGATGTCGAGCTGCCAGCGCGGGCCGTCGCAGGCGTGCTCCAGAAGCTCGTTTGCCACCGCCGCGATCGCCGGGCCGGCCGACTCGGCGAGGACACCCTGCACCCCGCGCGGGCCGAACCCGTAGCGCAAGCGCTTGAGGCGGGCGACGTCGCCGGACAGGACATGGATCCGTCGGCCGATGTCCGCCAGCTGGCGCTGACAGCCGTCGAACTCGTCCAGCCGCGCGCGCTGTGAGCTGAGCCGTTCCTCGAACCGAGCGACCTGCGCTTCCAGGCTGCCGACGGAGCGGCGGAACCGGTATTGCCGGCGCAGCAGCTCATCGAGCGGCTCACCCTCCCAACCTGAGCCAGCCGCCTGCGCCCGCAGCTCTTCGGCTGACGGTAGCCGGTCAAGCTGCCGCTGCAGCGTCTCTGCGCGCGCCTGCTCTCTCTGCAGCGTTGCCTCCGCTGCAGCAAGCACGCTTGCACACTTCTGCAGCCGCCGCTCCGCGTCGTCGGAGGAGACGGCTTCCGGCTCCGGAGGGACTTCGGCAGCAGCGCGGGCGAGATCGTCCTGTGCGCGCTCGTATGCTGCACGCTGTTCCTGGTCAGCGACTGCACGCCGGAGCGCTGTGCGAAGCTCCTCGACGCGGCGGTGGGCACGTTCGACCGTCGCGTCGGAGCACGGCGGCAGCTGGGCCAGCTCTGCCTCTGCCTCTGCCAGTTCGTCGCGAAGCGCCGGCATGTGTCCGCGCGCGTCGACCGCCTGCGCGATCAACGGGCACCCCTCGAACTCACCTTCGCCGCCGCATGGCACGTCGCCCAACGCGCCGGCGTACTTCGCGAGCGACGTGTAGCGCGTGTTGAGGTTGGCCACCTTCACTGCCAGCCGGCGTCCCTTCTCGCGCAGCGCCTCCTCGCTGGCCGCCTCTGCGCGCGCATCCTCCAGCTGCGCCTCAAGCTCGGACGGCTCCGCCTGGGCGCCACCTGTGGCGGTGGCCGCTAGTCTGTCGACCAGCTGCGCCGCTCGCATGCGTGCTCGTTCCAGCTGCTGCCAGCGCGCCAGCTCAGCTGCAGACTCGCGTGCCGCCACGCGGGCCGCCGTCGCCTCTGCAAATGCCGCGTCGTTGTCACGCTGTAGCGCGTCCACGTCGCCGCGCACAGACTCCGCCTCGCGCCGCGACCGCTGGATAGCGTCTTCCAGTTCCGTGCGCTCCTCGAGCCGCTCAGCTGCCGTCCGCGCGTCCTGGGCAAGGGTTGCTGTCCGCACGTCAACGTCGACGCGTTCGAGCGATAGGCGTGCAGTTGTGAGATCTGAGTGGCTCTGCTCAAGTAGCTCGCTGGTCTCCTCGATCGCGAGCGATAGCTGACGCAGGTCGTCGACCCGCTGAGCCGCAGCCGCCTCCTCGCTGCGCAGAGTTTCCAGCCTGCGCTCTGCGTCGCGCTGTCCCTGCGCTGCGCGGTCCGCGATCTGCTGCAGGCGATCCAACCCGAGCAGCTTCGCGAGCATCTGCCGCCGTTCCGGAGCGTCGGCAGACTGCCACGACCCGACGCCTCGTTGCACCAAGTAGCGCGACGCGGAGACGACTGGCCAAGCCGGCCAGATCTGTGCCACCAGCGCGTCGAACACCCGTGCTCGCCCGGTGCTGGTGAGGTCGCCGTCGCCGTAGGGCACCCCGTCGCGATAGATGTGCGCGTCGACCTTGCGCGCCTGCCCGTCAAGCGTGTGCAACAGGCGCCATTCGTGGCCGCCGTCCTCGAACACCGCCTCGACGCGACCATGCCGGCCGGCTACGAGGTCGACCGGATTCGATGGCGAGCGGCTGGGAAACGTCCGGAACAAGACGCCGGGGCAGGACGCCTCCAGAAAGGTCGTCTTGCCGGTGCCGTTCTCGCCTACGACTGCGATCACGCCGTCTGGCAGATCGCGCAGGTCTAGTCGCCGAACGCCCGGCGCGCCTAGGTTCTCGGTCTCAACTGAAATCAAACGCATTCTGTTCTCCTCCGTGGTTGACGGTGTCTGCCGTCGCGACTGGCGCGGCGGCCTCTTCTTCGAGCCAGTCGAGCGCCTGCCCGTCGACCAGGCAGGACGCAAGCGTTAGCTCGCGTTCGTCTGGCTGCCGGCCTTCGCTGCGCTCGAACGCGCAGTAACGGTCGACCGGGGTGGTGGCCGCGATCACTTCCGGCGCGCGCTCGCGACGGATGCGCCGCGGGACGCGCTCCAGCTTGGTCGCCACAGCGCCGGGAACCAGCGCCTCGGCGGCGGCCAGGTCGACGGCCTGCCCTTCGTCGTAGTGCAGCCGCAGCCGCACGCGGGCATCGTCGGTGGTCTCCCATCCGTCGGGAGCGCGCCAGCTGTCGCCAGTCCACTCGAGGTCGACGGACACGCGCCGGACGCAAGGGGTCGGCAGCGACTCCGGCAGAACGTCGTGTGCCGCGACCTCTGCCAGCACGATCCGCTTGTCCTCCTGCTCGCCGTAGTCGGTCGGCCAAGGCGAACCGACGTGCAGCACACGCCCGTCGGTCGACGCGTCTTGCGGCTTGTGGATGTGGCTCAGCAGCACGAGGTCGGCGCCGCTCTGCCGCAGAGTAGTGACGGGCACCTCGACGTCGGTTCCGATCAGCGGCTGCCCGGTAGAAGTGACGGCGCCTCGCGTGGCAGCGTGCGCCGAG
>Ga0180438_10002535_pt1 | contig 29559 bp, 24 predicted proteins | sample SS_ome_12_FD_132455 | JGI IMG/M metagenome (GOLD analysis project Ga0180438, IMG submission 132455) | Hypersaline lake sediment archaeal communities from the Salton Sea, California, USA - SS_3_D_2 metaG | ecosystem: Environmental > Aquatic > Non-marine Saline and Alkaline > Hypersaline >...
GAGGAAGGTTTCTTTGTGTCGATAGAGACGGGGCGCTCTGCGCAAACTGCGAATGAAGCCCTCGCTTCAATTTAGGCAAAGCCGTCTCTTGGTGTACCCTCAATTGCGATTTGCGGCACTAGTATCACCGGCAGCCCCTCATCCGGAGCAATTCGCAAGTTCGTCGCGGTGTACCGAAGCTCCAGGGGACCGGAGTCCGCGGCGCCAATCTGGACCCGGGACACGACGCCGGCGGGCAGGTGAATCTCCGCGGGGCCGGCGCCTTCGCGCTTGACGAGCGTTAGGGGAACATCACAGCGATTGCGGATCTCGACCCACCTGGCGTTGCGGCCCGCCGAAACCGCCGACGCTACCCGCGAACAGCGGCGTCAGCCACCGCGGCTCGCCAATCAATTGGTCGTTGAACCAAACGACGGTCCGGCCCTCGCGCAGGGCCTCCTGAATGGCCGGCAAGGTGCGCTCCCGCGCGAATACCAGGGTCAACGTGCGATGATCGGAAGGCGAACTCTGGCGGCGCAAATCCGGTTCGTGGATGTCGGAGGCGCCGATCATGGTCAACCCCTTTTCCAGGCACCAGCGATGCGCGTCCGGGTAGTAGCTCTCGCCATTGCAAACCTCCATCGCGTGCAACCAGTGGTTGTCGAGCAGCGTTGTGTGGATGTCACGCCAGGCTCCACGCTCCGCCCCTTTCCAGCCCTGGTGGTTCCACGTCACGAAGGCGCCCTGTTTATTGGCGATGCGAATCGCATCCACCAGCTCGGTCGTCGCCAAGGGATTCGCGTCTTGCAGGAAGATGGCGTTGAAATGCCCCGGCGGCGTGTCGCGGGTGATCTCGGCGCCACGCGCGATTAGCAGGTTGCGCTCGGCCGCGGCCCCCCGTGCCAATTCGTAAGGGCGATTGTGATTGGTGGGCACGTCCGCCTGGTGGGGTTGGTACTCGATGTGATCCGTGATCGAGATCAGGTCGATGCCTTGCCGCCAGGCCTCGTCCACGCGAACCTTGGGCCACACCTGACCGTCCGAAAACACCGTGTGCATGTGCAGATCGCACACCAGGGTCTGGTAACCGGCAAGGTGGGGGAAGGCGATTTCGCGCCGCACATCCTCCGCGGTGGCCGGCCGCGCGGTGATGGCCAACGACGTGGCGATGAACAACGACGCGGAGATAAACAACAGGGCAGCCGTGGTGAGCGACTTCATGGGACGACCTTTCCTCGTCAATGCTTGCGGGATGGACTTAAGCGGACGGCGGCATTCTAGCCCCCTTCCATGAAGACGCAATGAAAATGCAATGACAATTGCGTGATATTTTTTGGGTCACGCATTCAGCTCCACCCCCGCATCGCTTGCCACGTTCACCCATGTGTGCACGTGCGGGGCGCCGCGGTAGTGCCAGACGAACGAGGGGCCTTCCAGCCGCCAGATGTCCCACACGCCGTCACCACCGATGTCACCTTGCTGGTAGAAGACCAGGCGGAACGCGTCGAGCCCGCCTTGCCTGGTCACGCATTGCGTGACCTCGTCGCGGTCGCTTTGGCGGTAGGGCTCAATCAGCAGCTTAAGCACCGCTTGCAGCTTCTCGCGCTGGTCGGGCGTCATCTCGGTGACCGGAAGACCCGGGATGTCGGTGTCTTTGCCGCGGAAGGCGATGTCGCTTTCGCGCGGGGCTTTTTCCAGCAGCGCCCGCTTCCGCTGTTTCTCGTCGAACGTCTGGTACAGCTTGTTGGCCTGCACCGCCTGATGCCAGAAGACGTTGCCGGGGTGATTCGGCGCTTCGTTGAACTTCTCGGCGGCGTGGCCGTAGAAGATCGGCCCGCCAAAGGCGACGTGGTCGGCCGAGTCGCCGTCGCACCGCAGCGTCATGTGCCGGCCGGTGAGGACGAACTCGAACTTGCCGCTGCCCGGCTCGCCGAAAATGGCGATCGCCTGGTCGTGGCCGAAGCCACCGGAGTCGTCCTTGAGCTGCTTGTCGAACCGCTCGACCCAATCGGGCGCGACCAGTCCCTCGAAAACCTCGCGGATGATCTGTTTCTGCTCTTTGCTGTAATAGTCGCTCGCCAGTTCCGGTTTGGTGATGCGCCAGTTGGCGGCAATGTGGGTGCGGAGCAGACCCCGGTTCTTATCTTGGTGGTCCCAGTCGAAGCAGACGCTTTTTTTCTGCTCGGGCGTGAGGGCTTCGAAAAGGCGCTTGACGTTCGTCTCGGAGCCGGCCAAGCCGGCATTGTCGTTGGCCCCGGCGACGTGGGCATGGGCCAGCCCGGCCGCGGCGACGGCGCCGGCGGAGGCGGCTTGCAGGAAGTGACGGCGGGAAGTGGACGGAAGGAAGGGCATGGTGGACCTTTCCAGGACGTCGCCGTGCCGGCGACGGCTAAACGGATGGGTGTCGCCGTGCCGGCGACGGTTAAACGGTTTGGGGGCGTCGTCGTGCGGCGGCGATCGCCGATGCGTCTCATTAGATGGCCCGCCGCGGGGCGAATCAAGCGCCGACGGCCTTCTTTCTGGAGATGGCCGTGATCGAGCGGCTGCCGGACTGAACGTGCGCGCCGTTTCGCTCAGCGACACGCGACTTCAGTTCGGCGGCTCTTCGTGCGAGGCCGGGCGAATCTGTCGGTCGCGGATGGGCTGCGGCGGCTGCGCAGGCGGGGCAGGGCGGGTCGCCAGTTCCGACGCCGCTTCCCGGACGGGCGCCGCAAGGCCCGCTTTCTTCATCGCGTCCACCACATCGGCCGTGATGTCCACAGAGGGGTCGAACGTGAGCAGCCAGTTCTCATTTTTCGGTACGACCATCGTCAAGCCGCGGGCCTTGGCGATATCCCGCGCGTAGGGTTTCACTTCTTCCCGCAGGCGGCGAACGAGTTGCTGCGTTTCCCCCACCAGCACCGGTTGGACCTTGGCCTGCTGCGCCACCGCATGCCGCCGCATGTTCTCGGCGAGGCGTTCGAGTTCGGCCTGCTGCTCGGGCGTCGGGTTGGCGCCATACTCCTGCGACTTGGCCTGCCATTGGGCGTTCAGGTCGTCCTTCATCCGGGCGAGTTGGCCCTGCAACTCCTCGTGCAGTTGCGAGACGGCCTGCTGCATCTGCTGGTCCCGCCCCAGGCCGCGCGCAATTTCGTTCAAATCGACCACGGCAATGCCGCCGGCTGGCGCGGCGGCGCCGCCCGGCTCTCCGGTGTCCTGGAACTTCTGGCAGGCTGAGGTGAGGGCAAGGCAGCCCACTACAAGCATCACCCATAACGAACGACGAACGCGCAGACGAGCCATTGGAAGCATCTCCCCGACAGACCAGACCAGACAACCCGCGGCCGCAGCCGCGACCACGGTGTTTAAGCGGCTGGAACCATACCCGAGGTCCCTTGGCGGCGTAAAGGCCGAGTTTTTGTGGAGCGGGCCGGAAATCGGGGCCGTTCGACCATGCCGGCGCGGGACTACGCGGCGCCGCACGTAAACGGGGCCGAGTCGGCCTCCTATTTCGCGTCCTTCATCGCGTCGCTCTGCTCAGCGGCGGCGACGGCGTCGCCAAGTACGGCGGGGGCGGTCGAAGCAGGGCTCGGTTCGCCGGCGGCCGCCGCGGGCGCTTCCGCCGCCTGGCTCGATGCGACCTTCACGTAGCCCAGGTTGCGAACGACTTCCAAAACCTCGCTGCACGTGGGGAACATCCGCCCGGACGATCGCTTGTAGTCGTCCAGGGCGTGCATAAACTCGATTTCGTCCGTGGTGTAATCCCGTTCGCAGGTGGTCGGGTCGATCTGCCGCCGGCGAGGGGTCTTCTTGCGGCGTTCGCCGCGACGGCGATCCACGGCCACGGGGACTTGCTTCTCGCGGCGGTCTACTTTGCTTCCGCGGCGGTCCTTGCCGGCTCGTCGATCCATCGTCGTGGGCGACGACTTGCTGGACACGGAAAAACTCCATCGGTAAGGGCGTGGGTCTGGGCGATTGTGGCCGGTGCGACGGGCCCAATCGCGCGGGTTGGGCACAACATCAGCGCGATTCGCGCGACAATGAACAAGATCGTCCCCAAGACCCGGTAAAATTCACCGTCTGGGCAAGATGTGCGGATGCCGCGAACTTGACGGCCGGGACGATTGTAAGAATTACACGAACGTGCCCAGGGCGCCGCGATGGGCCTGGGGCGTCTCGGTCTCGTTTTCTGCATCCGCGGGGGGCTCCATGACGCCGCGAATGACGTTCATGGCCCCCATGACCGACCGCCCCAGCGGACGGAGCGGGGCGGGCGCCGTAACACTGGGCATCTCGGTCAAGGACGTGATCCAGTGGCCGGGAGCGGCCACCAGCGACTCGCTCTGGGCGGCGCCGGCGGGCCAACCTTCGTAATACTCCCGGAATCGCTCGACCACTTCCGCCAACCGCCGGGCTTCATCCGCATCCGGGTCGGCGCTGTCGGCCCCCGGCGGCTGGGCCGCAATCTCAGATCCACCCGCCAGCGACTTGCCTTCGCTGTCGGACGGGGCGCCCGCCAGCGGCGCGGGCTCATCCCCTTGCCACGCATTCGCAGTGAAATAGACCGCGACGCCGACCATCACCACGGCACAGGCCGTGAGCGAAGCCCATGTGGAAGCCGCTCGCGGCGGCCACCACCGCCGGGCAAGCGGCATCGACGGCGCCAAAGAAGGCGCCGATTCCCTCAACCGGCCCAGCGCGCGCTCGCGCACGCTGGCGGGCAATTCCACCGGCGGCAAGGCCTCGATGGCGTCGAGCATCGCCCCGGCCGCCGAAAGCTCGCGCCGATGCTCGGGGCAAATCTGGGCGTGTTCGATCAGGTCGTCCGCCAACCCCGGCCGCCGTTGGGCGTCGAGTTCTTCGTGCAGCCGGCGGAGAAAGGCCGTACAGGCCGGGCGCTTCGCCGCGGCGCTGCAAGACACCATCTCGTCGCGTCCCGGCGCCTCGGGTGGCGGCGGTTCATTGCGGTACGGATGCTCGGGATTCATTTCGGGGCTCCTCGACAACGCCTCGCGACACGAGTCGGCGGATGATCTCCTGTCGCGCGCGGTGAATCCAGGTCTTGACGGTACCTTTCGGGCATTCCATGGCCTCGGCGATTTCGGCGTAGCCCAATTCCTGTTCGTAATACAGGTGAAACGCCTGGCGCCAATCGTCGCGGAGTTCGGCCAGGGCCCGCTGCAACTCCTCCGCCAGCAGGTGGGCCGGCTGCCACGGAGGCGTCGGATCGATCACGGAATCTTCTAACCGCGCCGGGATGGGCCGCCGTTTGTGCTGCGCCAAAAAGGTACGGCACCGGTTGCCCGCGATCGCCAGCAGCCACGGTTCGATGTCCCGCTCGCAATCCCATCGGTCCAGGGCCCGCAGCGCCCGCACCAGGCTTTCCTGGGCCAGGTCCTCCGCATCCTGCCGGTGCCCGACCATTCGCAGGCACAGGCCGAAAATGCGGGGGCCAAAGCGGTCCACAAACCGGGCTTGGGCGTCGGCGTCTCCGGCCAGGCAGGCGGCTACCAGTTCACGCGTGGACGCGGGCAAGAACCAGGCCTCCCAATGGCGGCGACGCCGCGGCGCCTATCCATGTTCTACTGCGGCGGAACGACCGCGGTTTCAACGAAAAACCCGAGGATAACCCTACCTGGGGAGTCGTTCGCGTTTGCCGGCGAATTCTTGGCGGACCGCCGCAAAAATATTTCCTTGGGCGGCTGTAGAAACTCGCGTTCACTTTTGATGGCCCGGCCCGGGGCCACCGACCAACTTGCGGAGCGCATGTTCGGCGGCGTCGTGGCTCGACTTTTGAAGCGAATTGGGCGATTGCGGCAGCTTCATCGGTTCCCGCTTTTTCTTCTTCTTGTCCGCCTCGCCTTTCTTGGCGGCATCCGCCGCCTTCTTGAGCTTCACCTGATCCGTCTCGTCCAGTTTGAACTGGCGGGTCTCGGGGTCGGCGCTACGCCGCTGCCGGTCGGCCTCGTCCTCCTCTGTGAGCCAGGAGCTGACATCGTCGTCATCCCACGCCGAATCGCTCGAAGCCGCCTGCGTCGTACGGGCTACCGCTTCCTGCACCGAATTGACCTTCGGCTGCTTCACGCCGCCCGGGCTATGATCGATCTCCACCTCGAATTCGAGGGGGCCAATTCGCACCAGGTCGCCGATTGCGAGCGCCCGAGGCCCCGAAATTTTTTCTCCGTTGACGATGGTCCCGTTGCGGCTGCCGAGGTCGCTAACCACCAGCTTTCTGTCCTTGATCACCAGTTCGGCGTGTTGGCGACTGACCATGTCGCTTTGCGGGCGCAACTGGCATCCCTCGCCCCGGCCGACCAAAAATCTGGGGACGGTGATGGGGATTTCTTTCCCGGCGTGTGCGCCCGAGACCACCTTGAGTTTGACGCGCATTGCACTGCTCCTGACAATTGCCAAGTCGCTTGCTTACGAGAGGGGCCGGCATGGCCTACTTTGATACGGCGCCCGCAGACTTGAGGTTCTCTGTTCCGTTGAAACTCACGCAGGAAAGCGTCCTTTCCCGGGGGCCACCATACCACAACTCCGGCCAACGGTAAAGATTTGTAAGAAAAAAAGCGCCGTCGTAAAACTACCGCTTGCGCGTGTACTGCTTTTCCCCGAATTTTCTCAGCATGATTTCCTCGGCGGCCGCGATCGTCGCGGCCGCCGGTGTCGAGGGAAAGAACTCGCACGCAAGCCGCGCCCGCAGCGTCCGCACGAAATCGGTTTTCAGGCGAATTTCATCGAGCGAAGCGCCGGCGGTCTCGGCGAGGCCCGGCAGTTCGGGGGCGAGGCCCGACCTCGCCAATAAGACGCTCCCATGCTGGAGCACGCTCTCCCGCCGTCGCCGCTGGGCGCTGCCAATGACTTTGACGGCGCCAGTGGAGCGTTGCCCAGTCGGCCGCTCGTCGCCAAACAACCCTCCGCCGGGCGAGCCGCCGCCAACCACAACGTCAAAGGGCGTGCGGCGTTGGAAGCACAAGAACGGCTCGTCCTGGGTGGCTCGATCGCGGAAAGCCGTTTCGCCATTTCGGGGCGGGCACGGCTGGCAAGGCACGACATCGCAGTAAAAGCTCGCGGTCACACCTTGCCCGGCGAGAGCCTCGATCCAAGCGCTATGCACGTCCCGATAGAGCCGCTCGGCGGCGCCGGTTCCCGGCAGATGCCTCACCGCCAGGCTGTACGTGATCTCGCAATCGTGAGCAATCGCCCCGCCGCCGGTCTGGCGCCGCACAACCGGCGCCGCCGCGCTGGCCGGATGCGATTCGCGGTCCTGGTAACGCTGGAAGTACCCGAGCGACAGCGTGGCCGGCCGCCAGGCATACAGACGCAACGTAAACGCGGCAGGCTCGCCGCCGACGTTCAATCCGCCGGCCAACAGCAACGCTTCATCGAAGGCCATGTTCCACGGGCCGGCCCCGGCGCCGTCGAGCAACAGTGCCCCGCGCCTAACGCCGCCGCCCATGGCCTCGCTCACTGGGCCGCTTCCTCTAGCGGCTCACTGCGGACCACCGGCTGGCGGGCCGCCCGCACTTCATCCGGCCGGCTGATGGGCGTGGTATGCGGGGCGTCGTGCAAGAGATCCGGGTTCTCTTCGGTAATGCGAAAGAGAGCTTCGGCGAACTTGTCAAGGCTTTCTTTGCTTTCCGTCTCGGTCGGTTCGATCATCAACGCCTCCGGAACGGTCAGCGGGAAATAAACCGTCGGCGCGTGGAAGCCGTAATCGAGCAGCCGCTTGCCGATGTCCATCGCCGTCACGCCCCGCTCCTTCTTCAGCCGGATGGCCGAGGCGACAAATTCGTGCATGCAGCGATCCCCCTGCGGCACGTCGAGAAAATGCTTTACCCGGCTGAGCAGATAATTGGCGTTGAGAACCGCGTCCTCCGAGACCTTCCGAAGTCCGTCCGGGCCGTGCGTGCGGAGATAGCAGTACGCCCGGATCAGCACGCCTACATTGCCGAAGAAACTTCGGACACGGCCGACGGAATCGGGGCGGTCGCTGTCGAGGTAGTATTCGGCGGCGGTCGCGTCTTCCGCGTGGCGTTTGCCCACAAGTGGCGTGGGCAGGTACGGTCCGAGCTGATCGGCCACGCAAATCGGCCCGGCGCCGGGGCCGCCGCCGCCGTGCGGGCCGCTGAAGGTCTTGTGGGGGTTGAAGTGCATCATGTCGGCGCCCCAATCTCCCGGCCGCGTGACCCCGAGGATAGCGTTCATGTTGGCGCCGTCGAGGTAAATCAGCCCGCCCCGTCGATGTGCCTCATCCGCGATTTCCCGGGCGCTCTTCTCGAACCGCCCAAGCGTGTTGGGGTTGGTAATCATGAAAACGGCGACGTCATCGGTCAGCTTGCGGCGGAAATCGTCGAGATCGACGTAACCGGTGGGCGTGCTCTTCACGGTCACGGCCGTAAAGCCCGCCATCCGGGCACTGGCCGGGTTCGTGCCGTGGGCGCTGTCGGGAGTGAGAACGGTCGTTCGATGTTCGCCCTTCTTGCGGAAGTGGGCCGCGGCGACCATCAGCGCCGCCAATTCCCCATGGGCCCCGGCGGCGGGCTGCAAAGACACCGCCGGCAACCCGGAAATCTCTGCAAAATACTCCTGCAATTCGTACAGAATCTGCAACAACCCTTGCAGCGTTTCCTCCGGCTGATACGGATGCGTATGCAACAAGCCCGGCAGCGACGCGAGCCGTTCGTTCCGCTTGGGATTGTGCTTCATCGTGCACGAACCGAGCGGGTAGAAGTGGGTATCGACCGAGAAATTCAGTTGCGAGAGACACGTGAAATGGCGAACGACGTCCGGCTCGGCCAGTTCCGGCAGGGCAGGGGGGCCCGCGCCGAGGGACCCATCCGGCAGCAGTTCGCCCAGCGGCCGCTCGGGCACGTCGCACGCCGGCAAGACGGCGGTGGTCCGTCCCGGCCGGGAGAGTTCGTCCAGTAGTTGCGTGGCGAGGGTGTTACGCACGGGCAGGTTCCAACGCTTTCTGTTGTTTCAGGGACATATCACGCTGCGGAACATCGGACCGATGCCCCGATTGGTTGCGGAACAACTCGACCAGCCCGTCGAGTTGGGCCCGCGTCCGCTTCTCGGTAACGGCGATGAGCAGGCAATCCGCAAAGTCCGGATACCACCGCCGAAGCGGAATGCCTGCGAGATAGCCGTGGGACAGCGCGTGGGCCAGCAGCCCATCCACGTCCTGCTCACGGTCGCGGATAACGAATTCCTTGAAGGTGGGCAGGCCGAACGCCGGCTCAAACCGGTCGAGTTCGGTAAGCCGCTCTGCGAGGTATCGGGCCTTTTGCAGCGAAAGCTCGGCCACCCGCCGGATGCCCATCGGTCCCAGCAGCGAAAGGTAAATGGTTGCCCGCAACGCGAAGAGCGTTTGATTCGTGCAGATGTTGCTGGTCGCCTTCTCGCGGCGGATGTGCTGTTCGCGGGTTTGCAGCGTAAGGGTGAAACACCGCTTGCCGCGACGATCGACGGTTTGCCCCGCGATGCGGCCCGGCAGCCGGCGAATGAACTGCTCCCGGCAAGCCAGAATGCCAAGGTACGGTCCGCCATAAGCCATGGGGCTGCCGAGCGATTGGCCCTCGCCGACGACGATATCGGCCCCCATATCCCCCGGCCGTTTGAGCACGCCGACGCTGATGGGATCGAAGACGACGACACTCAGCGCGCCCACCTCGCGGGCCGCCGCCGAAAGGGCCGCAACATCCACCACTCAGCCGAAGAAATTGGGATTTTGAATGACCAGGCACGCCGTGCCGCCGTCGAGCGAGCCTTTCACGTCTTCGAGGTCCGCCCCGCCGTCGGCGACGGGCAACGTGACGAGTTTCGTTCCGTAGCCGGCGAGGTAGGTCTTGAGAATTTGCCGGAACTCGGGATGGAGCCCGCCCGCCACGACCACCTTCCCCAGCCGTTTGGTCGCGCTCATGGCCATCAGCACAGCCTCGGCGGTGGCGCTGCCGCCGTCGTAGAGACTGGCGTTGCTCACGTCCATCCCGGTCAGGCGGCAGATGAGCGTTTGATACTCGAACATCGCCTGCAGGTTGCCCTGCGAGACCTCCGGCTGGTACGGCGTGTACGACGTGTACCACTCGCCCCGGGCAGCGATGTGATCGACCGCGGCCGGGATGAAGTGGTCGTAACAGCCGCCGCCGAGAAAACACGGGGCTTCGCCGGCCGCCAGATTGCGGCCTACCAACTCGCTGATGTGCTGCGAGAGTTCTAATTCGCCCATCGCCGGCGGCAGTTCGAGCGGCCGGCCCAGCCGCATGTCGGCGGGAATCGTCTCAAAGAGGTCTTCAACGGAAGACACCCCGATGGCGGCCAGCATCTCCTGGCGGTCTTGTTCCGTGGCGAATTGGTAGGGCATAGGTGGGAGGAAATCCTAAGTTCTAATTTCTAAATGCTAAACAAATTCAAAATGCGAATGTTCTAAATTCGCAATATCGCGGCTAAGCCGCAAGCGGCGGTTCCCAAGAGAACTCAATCATCAATCATCAATCACTGTCCGCCTTCTTCGGCGCATTGCTTCTCGTACGTGGCGTGGTCCATGAGATTCGCCAGATCCGCCTCGTCGCTGAGTTGGATCCTGGCGATCCAGCCTTCCCCGTACGGGTCGTCGCCAAGGATTTCGAGCTTGTTGGGCAGTTCGCTGTTCACCGCGGTGATCTCGCCGGAGACCGGGCTGTAAAGATCGCTGACGGCCTTGACCGATTCGATCTCGCCGATCGAGTCGCCGGCGCTCACGTTACGGCCTACCGCGGGCAGCTCCATGAACACCAGATCGGTCAGGGCTTCGACGGCAAAGGCCGAAATGCCCATCGTCGCGACCTTCACCCCGTCCTCCTCGGCGACGCCGACCCACTCGTGGGTCTTCGCAAAAAGGAGTTCTTCAGGTTTCATTATTTTGCTCCTGAGATGTCCCTCGTTAAACCCCGAGCCGCAGGCGACGGGGCCATTTCACCGGTCACCGAATCCGTCGCCTGCGGCTCTGGGTTAAACAATCCGTCGCCTGCGGTTCGGGGTTTGGCGGTTTCATTTCTTCTTGGTGGGCCGTGAATAAAACGGAAGCCTTGCAACACGGGCCGGAGTGGGCTTGCCTCGAATGTCTACGGTGACTTCGCTCCCGGGCTCGACGGTTCCCGGTGTGACATAGGCCATGGCGATCGATTCCTCAAGGCTCGGCGCGTAGACGCCGCTGGTGGTCTCGCCGATCACCGCTTCCCCCAGCAGCACGCGGCATCCCCCACGGGCGGCCCGTTTTCCTTCCAGCCTCAGGCCGATCCGCTCCCGCTTCGCCGGGCTGTCTTTGATTCTTACAAGCGCGTCGCGACCGGGGAAGTCGTAGCCGGTCACGTGACACGCGAAACCCAAGCCAGCCTCGTACGGGTTCGTCTCTTCCGAAAGTTCGTGCCCGTACAGGGGCATCCCCGCTTCCAGCCGCAGCGTGTCGCGGGCGCCCAGGCCCACCGGCACAATGCCGTGCTCCGCGCCCAGTTCCATCACCGCTTCCCACACCGCCGGGGCGATGCCGGCGCCGACCGAAATCTCGAAACCATCCTCTCCCGTGTAGCCGGTCCGGCTGATGATGCCGCCTTGCCGCCGGGCCCGCGGATGCAAGATTTGCGTTTGGGCCCCGCGGTAGTAGGGCATCGTCTTCAAATCGACGTTGACCAGCGGCTGGAGGGTTTCTTCCGCCCGCGGTCCCTGAATCGCGAGCATCGCCCAGAGCTTGGTCAGGTCGGTAAAGATAATTTCATCGCCGGGACGGTTGGCCCGCTCCGACGGCAAATGGTCGTGAATCCACGCGACGATCTTCTCGCGATTGCCCGCGTTGACGACGACGACGTAATACGGCTGCCCGAAAGAGTTGTGATAGAAGCCGACGAGCACGTCGTCCAGGATCCCGCCGTCCTCGCGGGTCACCAGCGAATAGCGGACCTGCCCCGGCGCCATGTCGGCCACGCGACGGGTGAGCAATTCGGCGAGAAAGACGGCGGCGCCCGGCCCCTCGAACCGCAGCCGCCCCATGTGCGAGATATCGGTAATGCCCACCGCCGACCGCACCGCCCGATGTTCTTGGATAATGGAGGAATACTGCACGGGCAGGGACCACCCGGCAAAGTCGATCATTCGACCCCCGTTTGCGGCGTGCCAACCGTACAGCGGCGTTTTGAGGGGGGCGGGCATTGGGGGATGGTGGGAAACGACGAAGCGGCAGCCGCGGGCAGCCACGGACCTGACGGAAATTCACTTGCCAAAGATGGTGAAGCGACCCAAGCATGATACCGGAGCCCTCGGACGAGTCCAAGCGGCCAGCCATCCGGGAGATTGCCGCGAGGGCGCCGGCGCTTTCAACCGGCCACATGCCGCCGGTTCGCGGAGCGGAACGCGACCCTTCTGCGCGGAGCGAAACCCGACTTCACTTCTTCCTCGACGACCGCTTCTTCGCCTGCGGCTTGCCTGCCGCCGATTTCTTCTTGCCTGGCTTCTTCCTGGCCCGTTTCTTACCCCCGAAGTCGCGCTTGGGCTTGCGGGTCGGCTTCTTCGGCAAGCGGCGGAAACCTTCGTGGCTCGTCAGCTTCTCGATCAGCCCGAAGTCGAGTTCGCGGCTGTCCACGTCCACGTTGTTCACCCGCACTCGCACCAGGTCGCCCAGGCGGAACTGCCCGCCCCGCCGCCGACCCGTGAGTGTGCGGGCCTTGGGGTCGTAATCGAAATAGTCGTCTGGCAGCGAGCGGACGTGCACGAGCCCCTCGGCCGGGATGTCGATGCCCTGCGCGAACAGGCCGAACCGCTCGACGCCGGTGACCAGGGCGTCCATCTCCTCGCCGATCCGCGTGCTCATGCAGGTGAGGAGCTTGATCTTGATCAGCTCGCGTTCCGCCTTTTCCGCCCGCTGCTCGCGGTCGCTGCAGTGCTGGCCGAGGACGGTGAGCCGGTCGAGGTCTTCGACCGGTTTCTTCCCCCGCTCCAGGGCATTGATGATACGGTGCACCGCCAGGTCCGGATACCGCCGAATCGGCGACGTGAAGTGGCAGTAGCAATCGCTGGCCAGGGCGAAGTGGCCTTCTTCCCTCGGCGAATAGATGGCCTTCTGAAAACTTCGCAGGATCGCGTAATTCAAGGCCCGCTCTTCCGGTCGGCCGTGCAGGTCTTCGAGCAGCCGTTTGATCTCGAAGCGGCTTTCGAGGCTCTCGCAGGGAATGCCCATTTCGTGGATGAACTCGGTGAGCATTTTGAGCTTCCGCGGGTCGGGCGAATCGTGCACGCGTCGCAGAAACGAGATATCGAGCGACTCCAGATGCGTGGCCACCGCTTCATTGGCCGAGAGCATGAATTCCTCGATGATCTGGTGGCTCACCGTGTTTTCAACGACGCGGGCCCCGCTCACGGCGCCCTCGCCGTTGAGTTCGATTTTCACCTCGGGCATGGTGAGCTCGAGGGCGCCGCGGTCGAACCTCCGCCGCCGCAGGATCATCGCCAACTCGTGCATATCCCGCAGCAGCCGATGGACGTCCACGTCGATCTTGGGCTTCCAGGCGGCGGGGTTCGCGAGGAAATCGTCCACCTCTTCGTACGTAAACCGCCTCCGCGAGCGGATCGCCCCGGAAAACACTTCGGCGTGCACCCGCACGCCGTCGGGTGTGAATTCAAGCATTGCGGTCTTCGTGTACCGCACTCGCCCCGGCTGCAAGCTCGCGAGGTTGTTCGAGATCACCTCCGGCAGCATCGGCAGCACGCGGTCGGGCAGGTAGACGCTAGTGGCCCGTTCGCGGGCCTCGCGGTCCAGCGGCGTGTTGGGCCGGACGAAATGGGCCACGTCCGCGATATGCACGCCCAGCAGCCAGTGGCCGTTTTCGATGCGGGTAAGCGAAATCGCGTCGTCGAAGTCGCGGGCGTCGATCGGATCGATCGTGATGGTCGTTTCGCCCGTGAGGTCCCGCCGGCGGGTGAGCTTGTTTTCGTCGAATTTATCGGCCTGCCGCCGCGCGGCTTCGAGCACGCTTTCGGGAAAGGCGTCGGAGAGGCCGAACTCCCGGATGATCGTCAGGGTATCGACGCCGGGCTGCCCTCGGGGGCCAAGCACTTCGATAATCACGCCCTCGCCCGGCGCCGCATGCGTGGGAAAGCGGACCATTTCGATGACGACCTTGTCTTCAACCCTCGCCCGTTTGGCGCCGGGATCGCCGACGAAGATCGGATCGGCGAAGAGTCCGCCGTCCACAGTGACGTACCCGGCGTCGGGGGTTTCGTAATAGGTTCCGACGAAGTTGCGGGTTTGCCGCTCGATGATTTCGACGATCTCGCCACGTTGCTTGCCGTTCTTGTTCTCGCGGCCCTCGCCTTCCTCGCGACCGCGTCGGTTCGGGCTAATCTTGACCAGCACGGTGTCGCCGTTGGCCGCGTCTCCGCACTTGTTGGCGGGGATGAACAGGTCGGCGGTCCGGCCCATCTCCGGCGTGGTCCCCAGCGGCCGCACAAATCCGAAGCCGCGGTCCACCCGGTGAAAGACGCCGGTCACCAGGGCCCGGCTGGCGGTGTTGGCTGGGCCGACCAGGTGATTCGACCCGTAGACGATCCGGCCGCGCTTCACCAGCCGCTTGATCAGTTTTTTCAGTTGCCGCTTCTGCTCGTCGTCGAGCTTCAGCCGCTTGGCGATGACGGCCGGCTTGACCGGGTGATAGTCGGGCCGATTCACGAACTCGACGACCAGGCGTTCGAGTTCTTCGGGCGGAAGGGGGGGGGAACTCATTGTTGGTTTATCCTAGGCGCTAAATACCGAAGCGGCGAAGCCGCTACCAAATCCGAATTGCGAATATCGAAATCCGAAACAAATCACAAATCACAAATCCGAAATTCGAATGCTCAAAACATCCCCACACCCTCCCGCGCTGAGGTGGCGGTTTTGAATTTCGGTCATTGCTGCTTCGAATTTGTTTCGGATTTCGAGATTCGGATTTCGGATTCGTCAATCAGCCACGGCGGCGAGGCTCCAGGGGGTCGGGAGTCTTTTTCGGTCAACGTGTTCTCCATTGGCGCCCCGGTCGGACCGAAAAAGACTCCCGACCCCTTCCCGCGACTGGCATACTTGCGAATCACGTTGGCTGCCTCTTCCGTGCCGTCGAGCGTTCCCTTCAGCGGGGCGAGCCCGTCGAGGAACTCGTCGCGGCGGGCCAAAAACTTGCGGATGTCTGCCACGGTAACCCGGTCCGCCGTCACGAAATCGCCGCACCCCATGTGTCGAATGAAATGCGAATTGATCAGTTGCTCGTGATGATTGGGTTCCGGAATCGGCATCACCGGCTTACCCAAGTATACGAGTTCGCCGAGCGTCTGGTTACCTCCCGCCCCGACGTAAGCATGGCAGGCGGCCAGGTCGCGGATGTAGGTCTGCTCGTTGATGGGAAAGAACGTCAGCGGGCCGTCGGCGGGCCGCTCGCCCAGCCCGTACACCCGCACCGGCATACCGCATTCTCGCAGGGCCGCCAGAATTCGCTCGGGGTAGAATGGCCGCAGATACGATAGGACAAACCCCCCCTCCGTCGGCTGGGCCACCTTCAATTCCGGCCGCAGAAACGGCCCGGCCTGCACCACGTCTTCGTATCCCTTCTTCAGCGGCGGCTTGAAGAAGCCCGACACGACGGTCGCCACCTGGTGGGTATGGTGCAGCCGGGTGACGTAGGCGATCCAGCCGGCGTAGCTCCGCAGCCCCCGCGGGAGAATCGATAGATCGTACGCCACCGTGAAGTGCTGGTGGTCGATGGAGACCAGCGGAATCCCTTTCCGTTTCGCCGCGCGGGGCAGGGCGGCTTCAAAGTCGGTCACGGCCAGCGCGGGCCGCTCTTCGTCGATGAGCGCCTCGATCTGGCGGCGGATCGCCGGCAACGATTGATAAAACCGCAAACCCGCAAGCACCGACCGCGTCAAATCCAGCCGGCCGCGGGTGTACAAAAACCGCATCCCGCGGATTTTTTCGATGCGGATGCCCGGCGACGCATGCCCGTACCGCTCGACGAGGAACTGGTGGGCCTGGTCCGACGCAAGGAGCACGAAGCGGTATTCGTCGCGGAGGGCGTCCACCAGCGAACCGACGCGGCTGGCGTGACCCCGCCCCTCGCCCGCCATGCTGTAAAAAATCGTCGGCACAAACAGATAATGACAAGCAAGGGCGCCGAGCGTCAAGTGTGGCCGCGCCCGTGAGCCCGTCGCCTGCGCTCGGGGTGAAATCAGGCTAATTGCCCTTGAACAACTTCCTCCCCAGCGACGCCTGGTAGCTCGTCCAGCCGCTATCGACGTTCACGTCCTCCGCCATGATCTTGGCGAAACTGTGGACCTTGGAGTCGAGGTTATCGAGCAGGTGCAGGGCCATCGCCTCGGGGGTCATCGGCAGGCGGGGGGCGCCGAATGCATACTCGCCGTGGTGGCTGACGATCATGTGTTTCAGACGCAGCAGCCTTTCCGGGGGAATCGGCTCGCCCGCAAGCTTCTCGGCCTCGGTCGCCTTGGCGGTGAGCATCTCGACGGCGATCAGCACGTGGCCGAGGAGTTGGCCCTCGTCGCTGTAGCCGATGTCGCGGGGATACGTCAGTTCCACCGTCTTGCCAATGTCGTGCAGGAAGGCGCCCATCAAGAGCAGGTCGTCGTCCACGTTTTCATATCGCGGAGAGATGAGTCGGGCCAGCTCCATCACGTTGACGGTGTGCTCGAGCAACCCGCCCTGATAGGCGTGGTGGTTTTTCATGCCCGCGGGCGCCGAGCTGAAGGCCTCCATGAAGGCCTCGTCCATGAGGAAGCACTCGGCCAGGCCGGTGAGGCCCTCGTCGCGCATGCCCCGCAACATCTCCGCAAGATGTCCGGCCAGGCCGTCGATTTCCTTGGGGGCGAGCTGAACGAAATCTTCCTCCTCGTACGTTCCCAGGTCGGCCCGGTCGATTTTGTTGACGATGATTTGCAGGGCCCCGTTGTGGTGCTGGGTGTTTCCCTGGACTTGGACGTAGTCGCCGTTGTCGAACCGCCGGTACACCGCCTCGTTGGCGTTCCACATCATGGCGTTGACGCTGCCGGTGCGGTCGGCAAGCTGCATGCACAGGTACAGGTTGCCGTTGCGATTGGGCCGAAGCTGTTTGTCCGAAACCAGAAACACCTGGTCGAGATGCTCGCGTTCGCCCAGTTCGGTGATAAAGCGATGAGACACGTCGCGCCCCCTTATCTATGTTTCTCGATTTTTCGAGGATGAACCCGATCGCGCCGGATTCTAAACCGCGTCTTGAGCGGAGGGAAGCCGGCGGCCTACAATTCGAATTCGCTTAACCCCGAGCCGTAGGCGACGGGGCAAATGCCGAGCCACTGCGGCGCCTACGGCTTGCGGTTAAACGAGCGGACGGACAGAACCCGCCGCCTCAGCAAGGGACCAACCCAACAAGCACCATGGCCAAACCACCCAAATCCGCGATTTCCCCCACCCGCGAAGAAGATTATCCCGAGTGGTACCAGCAAGTCATCAAGGCGGCCGACCTGGCGGAGGTCTCGCCCGTCCGCGGCTGCATGGTGATCAAACCCTGGGGCTGGGCCATCTGGGAGAACATGCAGCGGGTTCTCGACGGCATGTTCAAGGCGACCGGCCATGAGAACGCCTACTTCCCACTCTTCATCCCGCTGGGTTTTCTCGAGAAGGAGGCTCAGCACGTCGAGGGTTTCGCCAAGGAATGCGCGGTGGTCACGCACCATCGGCTCGAATCGGACGGGGAGGGCGGGTTGCGGCCGGCGCCGTCGGCCAAACTGGAAGAGCCGCTCATCATCCGCCCCACCAGCGAGACGATCATCGGCTCGCTCTACGCCAAGTGGGTGCAGTCGTATCGCGACTTGCCGATTTTGATCAACCAATGGGCCAACGTCGTGCGGTGGGAGCTGCGGACGCGAATGTTCCTGCGGACGACCGAGTTCCTCTGGCAGGAGGGACACACCGCCCACGCCACCCGCGAGGAAGCCATCGACGAGACGCTCAAAATCCTCGACATCTACGCCGACTTCGCCGAAAGCTACATGGCGATGCCGGTCATTAAGGGTGAGAAGACGGCCGAAGAGCGGTTCCCCGGCGCGGTGAGCACCTACGCCATCGAGGCGATGATGCAGGACCGCAAGGCCCTGCAAGCCGGCACCAGCCATTTCCTGGGGCAGAATTTCGCGCGGGCCCAAGAGATTAAATTCCAGGACGAGACCGGAACCGAGCAGCTCGCCTGGACCACCTCGTGGGGCGTAAGCACGCGGCTGGTCGGCGGGCTGATCATGACGCACGCGGACGACGACGGCCTGGTCCTGCCGCCACGGTTGGCCCCCAAGCACGTCGTCATCATGCCGATCTACCGCGACGCAGACGAACGGCGGACCGTGATGGAATTCGTCGGCAAGCTCGAACATGGCCTGGGACTGGCGAAATACGACGGCTCGACCGTGCGTTACTTCGTGGACGATCGCGACCTCCGCGGCGGGGAGAAGGCCTGGCAACATATCAAGAAGGGTGTGCCGATTCGCGTCGAAGTCGGCCCCCGCGACGTGGCGGCCGGCACGGTCTTCGTCGGCCGCCGGGACAAGGGCCCGAAAGAAAAGAGCCCTGTGCCCCTCGAGGCATTCACCGCGCGCGTGGGCGAAATGCTGGAAGAAATCCAGTCGAACCTGTTCCTTCGCGCCCGCGCGCTGCGGGATGCGAACACGCGGGAAATCACGTCCCTCGACGCATTCCGCGCGTTCTTCACACCCGAGAGGGAGGAATCGCCCGAGATTCACGGCGGTTTCGCCGTTTGCCCGTTCGTCGAATGCGAGGAAACGCTCGCGGCGATCCGCGATTTGAAGGTGACGATTCGCTGCGTCCCGGTGGATCAGCAGCCGAGCGAAGGAAGATGCGTCTTCACCGGGCAGAAGACGGACAAGACGGCGGTTTTCGCGAAGGCGTACTGAGTTTCATCCTCGGCATCGGCGTCGGTCATACGCTGGTAAACCTTGCGAACTGCGAGGGACGCCTCGCAGCTATGGTTGTGAATGCACAACACGTATTCTGCTTGTCTGGTCGGCATGGCGCCCAATCCGGGAACCGTTTGATCTTCATTTCCTTACGGCCGATACCATGGGCTTCGTACCCGTGGAGTCTTGCCTCCTTCTTTTCCACGCCGCAAGCGGCTATCCCGACCGCAGGCGCTGCTCGATTTTGCCGAGGGCTTCGGAGAGCCGCGTTTTGGCGCCGGCGCAGTCGAGGCTTTCATTCTTATCCATCCAGGTCCCGACCTTGCGCTCCGCAGAGATGACGGTGCTGTGGCTGCGGCGGCCGAAGTATTCGCCGATTTCCGTCAGCGCGCTCCGCGTGTGTTTACGGGCCAGCCACATCGCCAACATGCGGGGATAGACGAGCTTGCGGATCTTGCGGTCGCTTTGCAGCGATCGGGCCGGCAGGCCGAAGACCTCGCAGACGGCTTTGTCGATGTCCTTGAGCCTGACGGCGGCCCCGGCCGTGGCCGTCAAATCGCTCAAGCATTCTTCAGCAAGAGATAAATCAATCTTGCGGCCATGGGCGACGCTGGTGGCCCAGAGGCGGTTCACCGCGCCCGAAAGCATCCGTGCGTCGGGCGCGATGTGCTCGGCAAGCCAATCGCAAACGGGGGTGGGGATCTTCAAGCCAAGGGCCGCGGCCGCTTGCGTGACGATCTTCCCACGGATCTTGGGCTCTGGCGTGGCGATGCCGCATACCAGGCCGGCCCCGAGCCGCGCCGTCAGCTCGGGGCCCATTTCCGCCAGCTCCTGCGGCGACCGGTCGGCCGCGAGCGCGAACTGCCGCCCTTGTTGGGCAAGGTGGTCGAGAGTGCTTTTCAGTTCGACCAGCGTGGCGCGCTTGCCCAGCAGAAATTGCACGTCGTCGATCACGAGCAGCCCGGCGTCCCGGTATTTCCGCCGAAAACTCGGCAGGCCTTTGCCACCGAGGGCTTCGAGGAAGTAGGACGTGAACTGCTCGGCCGAGAGGTAGACGGTCCGCAGCCGGGGGTGCGTTTGCCGCGTCTGCGTCCATACGCTCTCGAGCAGGTGGGTCTTGCCGACGCCATGCGGCCCATAGATGAAAAGAGGGCTTACCGAACCCGGCCGCTGAGCGACCATCTCGGCGGCGGTGTAGGCGACGCGGTTGCCGTCGCCGACGATAAACGAGGAGAAAGCGGCGAACTTCCGGCCCGGCGAACTTTGAGGTTCGCGCGGGCTGGAGGAACTCGGGCGGTGGTTCACGTCGGCGCCAGTCGATTTCGACGCAAACCCGCCATGTGGATCGGCGGAAACCTCGGAGGAGGCCGGGAAGGGAAGGGGATCGGCTGCGGGGCTAGCGGAAGAGGTTGCGATCTTTCCGCTGCCGCCGGCGGCGTTCGCCACCGCCGGCGTCTCCCGCCGCAGCCGAAACTCGAGAACTGCCTGTTGGCCGAGCGTCTTCCGCATGGCGACTTCCACGTCGTGCCTCAGATGGCTTCGCACCCAATCGAGCTTGAGCTGATTCGCGCATTCTACCATCACCCGGTCGCCGTGGACCAGCAGCGCGCAGCGATTGCCCAACCAAAGGTCGAAGCGATCCTGCCCGATCTGCTCGATAATCGCCACGCGAAGAAGTTGTTCGATATCCGTACCGGCATGGGTAGCGTCCATTCCACGGGTCTTCCTGACAAAGGCCATTGCACTCGTCTTCCTGACAACAACGCTGCGCGTACTTGCGCCTGATGGCGGATGACCAGCGGACACATTCATTGGCCCGCGGCAGACGCGGCGCGGCGCCGGGAATCGCGCCGCAGGCGATGCATGTTCGCCCAAACCGCATCGGCTGATTGTAGGGTTGCTAGCATCGCTGTCAATCAGCAACCGGCCTGCCGGGCAAAGAAATGTTGTAAAGAGTTTTTGCCGATTGTTGCGAGGTGGAAGTTCGCGAGCGTCGCCCGGAAATTTCTCGCCTCCACGTCCATCGCCGCCGCGCGCCGCAATTTTTGGCGGGGGTGGAAAACGTGTTGTCGGCAGAGGCGATGGCCCACCGCTCATGGCCCACGGCCTAAAAACCGCAGCCACAAACGCCGGCGTTCCCACCGCTGAAAGCCCGCCAACAGGTACACGTCCTGGGCCCGCTCGTTCGCGGCGTCCACGGCCAGGACCAGCCGCCGCCGGCCGGCCTCCCGCGTGATCCGCTGGGCGAACCGGGTCATCGCCGCGCCGCCGCCAAACCCGCGAGCCCGCGGAACCAGCCCCATGTACACCAACTCCGCCTGTAAATCGTCCGGGTGGTCGGCCAGGATAAGGCAACCGACCGGGTCGTCGCCCCGCCGCCACAGCCACCACCAATCCGGGCGATAGGCGCTGGCGGCCCGATAACCTTGGACGGCCGCGCCTGCGGGAACCACGCCGTTGAGCATGGGACAATCCTGGGTGGCGACGTAGCTCTCTTCGATGACGGCCAGCAGGTCGGGATCGTCGGAAGGCACGGTTCGGCAATGCCAGCCGGGCGGGAGGGGATCGAAAACCACCGGTTGGGAGGTCCAGACGAGATAATCCAGGGCGCCGGCGGGTTTGAAACCGGCGTCGCTTAATTGCTTTGCAATATCGGCGTGGGTCGCCCCGTCGGGCCGCTCGGGAAGCGTGACTTGAAGGGTGACACGGCCTTCCGCCCGGGCCAAGGCTTCCAGGCATTTCGAGAGGGCCCGCCGGGCCTCCCAGGCGATGGCGGGTTCGCCGATCGGCGCGGCCAGGGGCGGCCAAACCGTGACGATGGGGCCCGCTTCCAGAAGAATGCAACCCGCCGCAACCAGTTCCCCGCGATGCTCCGCTACCCGCATACCGGCGGCGATGGGGGGCGGGACGTCGCACGCCATCCGCTCAATCAAGGGTTCCCCGGCGCCCACGGCCAATGGCAGCGTCAGCCGCAGAGCCACGGGCCACTCGTTCGGCTCAGGGGAGCGGATGGTGAACACAGAAGCTCCGCTTGCGAACACGCTGTCGAGAGGACGAAACAACCCACAACAGCGCGACTGACCAACGGGGGAATCAGCCGGAACGCGCTAGCGTCCGGTTCAAGACGGCGGAACCGACCGTTGCGCCACAAAACCGGGGGCTAGTGCCCATTGCCACTTACTTTGCCCTCGTCGCGGTGGGGGTGAAGTCTGTAAAGTAAGTGGCATTTTGCTAGCGGACTCCGGCTGATACGGCCACGGATCATCGATGCTGTTAAGGACGACTAATCCGCTCGACGGCGATGGAATGTGTCGTCAAAAACTATTCGAAAGCTCAACGGTTGCCGACAGCTTACGCATCGGTTATCAAGAGCGTTAACTCCCACCTTACGGATCCTATCGCGCCGCCTACCCCCGGTAAAGGAACCCCCAAAAAGGAACGCTGAATGTCCCGCCCAATTCACAAGTCTTGCCGCTCCGCTCGGTCCGCGACGGTCGCCCTGTGCAGCCTCTTTGTCTTGGTCGCGCTGGCTGTGTTCATGGATGCTACCCCGGCGCATGGGCAACGGTTGCTCGACCGAATTCGTAGCCGAGTTCAAGCGGGAATTGACGCGGCCCGTCAGGACGCCGCGAACGAGCCCCCCCAGGAGCGTTCCATCCTTGTCCGCCCGGCGGGGGCCGAGGTCCCCGCCAGCGAAACCGCGAGCATTGGCGTGCGAGTCGGTCCGCTGACGCCCGAAAGCCGCACCGCGGGGCGAATTCCCGTGTGGCAAGGCGCATTCGTGCAGTCGGTCCATCCGGGCGGCCCCGCCGAAAAGGCGAAGATTCCCTCCGGCGCCGTCATCGTAGCGGTGGCCGGCGTCCGCATCGACACGCCGCGGCGCCTGGTCGAGGAAGTAAGCCGCCACCAGCCGGGAGATACGGTGACGGTCACGTATTTTGACGGACCGCAACTCATAAAGAAAAACGTAACACTTGCCGCGCGCGACGGACTGCGGACGGAGGACGTCGCCCGAGAGCAGCCGGCCGATCCCGTAGACGGCGCCGCGACGCGAGGGGCAAAACCGACGACGACGCCCGTTCGCGAAATTCCCGCCCCGAATCGAATCGTTTCTCCCGACCGCCCGGTGCTGCGAGCCGTTGAGGGACTGGTCCGGGACGCGATCGAGGGACCAGCGGCTGGGAACCGGTCCTTCGAGCGGACGATCCCGCCGACGGATGAGGCCGGCCCCCGGCGAACCGACCGACCCGAAATCCGCCTCCCCCCTCCGCGGGAAGACGGCGCTCGAGACACTCCCCCACCCGAATCGGATGCGTCGCTGGCTGCGGAGGTGGCAGAACTTCGGGAAGATATCCGGCGACTCAATCAGCGGGTGAGCCAACTGGAGCAACTGCTGATCGAGGCCGCCGCCGGTGGCGAGGGGGAAAGATGAGTTTACTGGCTCGGGCAGAGGTGGAAGTCGCTATGGGGACATGGGCGGCTTTTCGCCTAAGAGGGCCGACATCGGCGACAGCGCCGAATTTTCGGCGGTAGCGCCACTTCAAGCAGTTTGAGGGCTGTCGTCATGCGTCGGGTGGCTCAATCGCGAAGAGCATATTTACTGGAAGGGCACGTCCCTGACAATCGCCGACGTCGCCGCCAGCCGGGTTGCCACCTGCCCGAGGGGATGCAAGTCCGTCCGGTTGGCCGAGCATTTTCCCTGCGCAGGGTCGGCTACGCCGTCTTACTTGCCGCCCTCGCGGCTGGCTGCCAAGAAACCTCACCGACGCCTGGCAAGTCAGCGGTCTCCGATCAGGCGTCAAACTCCGGTATCGCGTCGGGCCTCGCGATATCGAGTGCGGCCGCAAGCCCGCCTTTCACGCTCGCGTACGTCGGCTCGGCAAGCTGCCGCGACTGCCATTCTGAATTCTATGAACTATGGTCGACTTCGCATCATGCCAAGGCGCTCCAGCCGTGGTCGGCCGAGCTCGCCGCCCGGCTTCCGTCGCACGAAGGCGCCATCGAAGTGGACGGCCACGCGTACCAGGCCTTTGTGACGCCCGAGCGCGGTTGGGTCGCCGAAGATGGTGAGCGGGAGTACGACATTCGATACGCGATTGGCGGCAAGAACTACTACAACTTTTTGACCCTGCTGGAGAAAGGCCGGCTACAGGTGCTGCCCGTTTACTACGACGTGCAGAAGGGGGAATGGGGCAACACCACCGAAAGCATGGTCCGCCATTTTGACGGTGGCTCGCGCGACATGGCCCTCCCGTGGCGCGATCCGATGCTCACGTTCAACTCCGCGTGCTTTAGTTGCCACGTGAGCCAATTGGAATCGAACTTCAATCCCCAGACCGGCGACTACGCCACCACCTGGAACGAGCCCGGCATTAGCTGCGAATCGTGCCACGGGCCGGCCTCCGAACACGTTCGCGTATGCCGAGAGGCCCCCGAAAAGCATCCACCGCAGGATTTGAAGATCATTCGCTGGGGCCAGTTGACCGTAAAGCAGCAGAACGACGCCTGCGCGGTGTGCCACACCAAGGGAGCCCCGCTCACCGCCAGCTTCGACACCGGCGACCGCTATTGGGACCACTACGATTTGACCACGTTTGAGCACCAGGACTACTACCCCAGCGGCCACGACCTGGGCGAAAATTACACGATGGGTAGTTGGCTGCTGAGCCCCTGTGTCAAGGAAGGCGAACTGAGTTGCACGCACTGCCACACCTCGAGCGGACGCTATCGATTTCAGGGCGAGCAGGCCAACAATTCGTGCTTGCCTTGCCACGAACGGCGGGTGGCCAACGCGGCCGCGCACATGCATCATCCCAATGGCGGCGCGACCCGCTGCGTCGATTGCCACATGGCGATGCACTCCTTTGGCGGCATGAATCAGTCGGACCATTCCATGCGGCCGCCGCTGCCCAACGTCAGCATCGCCACCGGCGCGCGCAACGCCTGCAACATCTGCCACAGCGACAAAACGGACGAGTGGGCGCTCGAGCAGGTCCGCTCGTGGCATCCCGAGTTCGACGAGCGCCGGGCGCCAGAGATGCGCCGCGCCCTGCTGGTGAAGGGGCTGCGCCAGGGCGACTGGGAGCAACTGCCCGAGGCGCTCGACTACATCGCGGCGCCGACGTCCGATCCGCTGTTCGCGACCTCGCTCATTCGCCTGCTGCCTCCGTCCGGCGACGCGCGGCAGCAGGCCGTGTTGCGGGAACAACTTGGCGACCAGACGCATCCGCTGGTGCGGTCCGCCGCGGCGACCGCTCTAAACGCCGATTACAGCCCGGCTGACCGGCACGCCCTGCTAGATTCTCTTTCGGACGAGTACCGCCTGGTCCGCGTTCGCGCCGCCGAGCGGCTGGCCGGGCTGAAGGAGTCCGAAGTTCCCCGGAAATATCGCGCGGCGTTGGCCTCCGCCACGCAGGAGATGTGGGATTCCTACAATCTGCGGTTGGACCACTGGGGCTCGCACTATAACGCCGGCAATGTGCTCATGCGGCAAGAACGCCATAAGGAAGCCGCTGCCAAATACGACCGGGCCCACGAGCTGCGCCACGACATCGCGCCCCCGCTGGTCAATGCGGCAATGGCGTTCGCCGCGCTCGGGAACCTCGATGAAGCGGAAACACGTCTGCGAAAAGCCACGAAGTTGCCGGAACCCTCCTCCGAGGCCCACTTCAATCTGGGCCTGCTGCTGGCCGAGCAGGGACGCGTAGCGGATGCGGAAGCTTCCCTGCGCAAGTGCCTGGAAATCGAGCCGAAGAACCATCTCGCGGCGTGCAACCTGGCTATCCTGTTGGCCGGCCGCGACTACAACGAGGCCTTCCGCCTGTTGCGGCAGGCCATCGAGGGGGACCCGCACAATCCCCGCTACTACCACACGTTGGCGTACTACTACCTGGAAGCGCAACAGGCGAACAAGGCGAAAGCCGTTGTCGAACAGGCGATCCAGCAGGGCCTGGCCACGCCGGAACTCCAATACCTCTATCGCCAACTGCAACGGCAAACACCGCCATGATCGGCGCGGCCGGTGGTGCGCTGCCTTGTTGCGAGTTGCAGTTCTGCGTGCGACCATGCAACCCATTTCACGAGATGCCCGGCGCCAACGCGGTGATCGTGCTCCACGTGTGCGTACGGGGCAAATGGTGGATTTTCAGCGGATGCGGCTGGCGCGCGTTCCCGGCGCCTGGTCGACGCCGGTTGGAACACGCGGGTTGGGCCGGCATGCGAAGCGCTCAACGTGCCGACGTGAACGAACGCCGCTTCCGTCACCGGGCAAGCACTAGCGGCTTGAAGACAACGCGGAAGTGGGTCGATCCATGGAAAAGGCGCTACGGCTTCTTCGCCATCGGCGGGCGCGGAGGCGCCTGCCAGCCCGTTTCCGCGCGGTTGGCTTCGTTCGGCCAGCGGCGGGCCGCTTCCAATCGGGCCAGGTGGTCGGCGAGTTGCGGGCTGATGCCGTAGTACCGGTCGGGACGATTGATCTCGAGCGTGACTTGCAGCCGCTTGTCGGGAGCGTCGGCCCGAATCACGCCGGCGTACTCGACGAGTAAGGCGCCCACGGGCCGGCCGTTCCAGCGGCGGAGGTAAGTTCCACCGCCCAAGGCTGGTTCGTAAGAAAATCCGAATGCCCCGGTGACGAACGCCGTCAGCGGGCGGGCGTCGCCGGTCTCGCCCTCAAAGCCAATGCGCATCAGTCGCTGCCGCCCGTCGAAATAGTAGGTGAGGGAACCGGCCAGGTCTTCGGGTTTGGGTCCGGTGACCAGCGGAACGCGGAGGCCCTCCAGCGCGGTCTCGGAGAGGGTCGTGGAGACGCGCGACCACCGCGACATCACCCACTGCGGTGTGACGTCGAATCGCAGCACCTCGCCAAAATGCGTGACCTGGGGCCCGGCGAGCGGCGGCGGCGGCGGCCGGACACTGGTCGGGCCGGTGATTTGCTCTACTTGCTCTTGAAGCTCGTCGGACACCGGGCTGCCGCGGGTGTCGCTCGGGTCTCCGGCGAATATCCCGCTTACGGCGCCATGCAGGCCGTCGCTGAAAAGTACATACGGCACGCCCACCGCGGCGGCCAGTCCGCCGATCATGAGAACACCGCGATTAAGCATGGATTTGGGTTGCGTGAAGGGCGACCTGCGAAGGCGTTCGGAAATGCGAATATCGAAATCCGAAAGAAATGGAAATCCACTCATCTTTTGCATCGGCGACGCGCCACGGGAACTTGCCGCCGGCTCGCCGGCGCGTCTCAGGCGGCACACTGCCGAGGCGTTGCCCAGACAATGTAACGCGTGCAAACCCGTCCACGCGAACATCCGCGCACGGCGGGCGGAAGCTGTGGTGAAACCACCTACCCAAACTCCGCCTTCAGTTCCGTCAGCGAATAGCCCAGGATGGCGGCGGCGTATTCTTCGCTAGTGAAGTAAGCGTCTTGCTCGCCGGCGGCGTCGATGCCCAGGACGCTGAGCATCGTTTCCACCTTTTCCTGTGGGTAGCGGCGTGCGAGTTGCCGCAGCAATGTCAAGAACTCGGCGTCCTCCAAGGCCGTGGCAAAATCCTCGAACCGGCTGATCAAGTGGGCCGGATTATGCTTCAATATCCGCTGCCGGCAGCACGCGGCGATGCTCGGCAACCCCATGTCGGCCGCCAGCACGCCACAAAGAACCAGAAGCCGGTCGCGAACCAGCGGCTGCCGGCGGCGCTCACTGGCCTGGGCCAAATGCAGATAATGGCCGAGTTGTTCCGCGGCTTGATCCATGGATTTGATGGTAACGCGATCGCCCACCGAACGCGACAGCGGCTGCCCCCGGTTTGCCGATGGTCCCTGATCTCGACGACTACCGTTGGCTGGTAAGTTCCGCGGCCGAGCCGTGGCTGGCCCGCGTGGCGGCGGATACGCGGGAACTGGCGCCGCTGGTCGCGTCGCTGCGAAAGGATCTTTCCCCGGCGCGGGCTCATCTCATCCTGGAACTGACAGAACTGCGGGCACGGGCGAGAGGCAGCGGCAAGTTTCCCCAAGGCTCGCGGCTCTTCTTCACGCGGAAGGGATACGAACAGGCGACGAGCGAGGCAGTCGCGGGATACAAGGCCGAGCGATTCTCCGCCGTCGCGGAGGATGCGGATTTCGCTGAAGGACTTGCCGATCTTGGCTGCGGGATCGGTGGCGATTTGATCGCGATGGCGGTCGTTCACGGGGTCGTCGGGGTGGAGCGCGATCCTGTTGCGGCATTGTTCGCGGCGGCGAATTTGGAAACGCTCGGATTGACGCAAGGCCGCGCTTTGTGCCGAGAAATGGCAGAGGGCGATGTGACCGCGGCGGCCGCCTGGCATCTCGACCCGGACCGCCGTCGCGGCGAGCGCCGCACGAGCCGGCCGGCGCTGGGAGCGCCCGGTCCCGCGGTCATTCGTCAACTCCTGGCTGCCAATGGCGCCGCCGCCGTCAAGCTGGCCCCGGCCGCGGATGCCGCGGAGTTGTTCGCGTCCGGTCCGCTCCCTTGCACCGAGTCGCCGCTACCCCTGCTCGAATGGATCAGCGAAAACGGCGAATGCAAGCAGCAGGTGGCGTGGTTTGGCTGCCTGACCGAGGGGCAGGACGGGCGCCGCCGGGCGACGGCCATCCAGCGAACGCCCGATGGATCGGGTTCCGTTTGCAGCGTCACCGCCAGCGGCGACGCGGCGGCGCCCCCGATTGCCGTTGCCGTGGGCAGCTTCCTTTTCGAGGCGGACGCCGCGGTTCGTGCGGCCGGGCTGACGCCGGCGCTGGCCGCAAAGATGGGCCTGCAAATGACCGACGCCGCCGGCGCTTACCTCACGTCAGATCATCCGGCGCCTCACGGGTTGCTGACCGTGTTTGCGGTGGAAGAGGTTCTCCCCCTGGATTTCAAAAAGGTGCGGCAAGCCCTGCGGCAGAGGAAAACTGGAACGGTCGAGGTCAAGCAGCGGGGCGTTGGCATCGACGCGAATCCGTGGCAACGGCAGCTCTCGACACGTCGCGCCGGCGAGTCCGAGAAAGCCACGATCATCGCGCTGCACATCAACCGTCGCCGCCTCGCCGTGCTCGCACGCCGCCTCGACGAGTAGGCAGGACAAGTACCCGCGTCGAACGCGGCGGGTTTGTACGGCAGCGGGCGAAGGTCCCGCGCCCGCAACGTTTGAGGTAACCGGGTTGGCGGACAAAGGGAGTTGACGTTGGCACAGCAAGAATTGTAAACGAAGGAAACGACGCTGAAAACCGAAAGGCGAGCCAACTCCGGTTCACCGATTTGTTACGTCACCATTCGCGATAGGTGAGTACATGAATTAGTGCTGTACCTCCGCAATCTGTTCTTGGACGCGTTTTCGGAAGTCGAGAGGCTGTGCTATTCCGGAAAATGGACTTGTCGAACCACCAGTGCCAGTAATGATTACGGAACCAAAATCGAATATCCGGCCAAGGATCTCTGCGATAGCCCAGCGCTTTCGGACACGCGCGGGGCGCCGATAATGGTTCCTACAGGAGGTCCGAGACATGAACGCAACGAAGCACGAAGTGAAGCGTGAGGGAGTCGGTAAGCGGCGGAGCTTTACCGAAGAGTTCAAGCGAGAGGCGGTCCGGCTGATCGTGGACGAGCGGTACACCTTCCGGGCCGCGTCCGAGGCATTGGGCGTGGGCGA
>Ga0180438_10002537_pt1 | contig 29549 bp, 26 predicted proteins | sample SS_ome_12_FD_132455 | JGI IMG/M metagenome (GOLD analysis project Ga0180438, IMG submission 132455) | Hypersaline lake sediment archaeal communities from the Salton Sea, California, USA - SS_3_D_2 metaG | ecosystem: Environmental > Aquatic > Non-marine Saline and Alkaline > Hypersaline >...
AGCAAGGCATTTCTCGAAGGAGGTCAGGCTCGTCTTGGCGGGGACACGAAACGGCAGGCCAGCAGCCATGAGGTGGATGGCCTGCGACAGGAAAACGAGCAACTCAAGCAGCTGGTGGCGGAGCTGGCGCTCAAGAACAAGGTGCTCAAAAAAAGCTTGACTGGCTTGGAAGCCGAGTGGGAAGCATGATGAGATACTCGCAAGGGGAGCGGATGGAAATCATCCGGCTGGTGGAACAGTCAGAACTGAGCATCAGTCAAACCCTGGAGGAGTTGGATGTCCCACAGAGCACGTTCTACCGCTGGTACAGACGCTACCAAGAAGCGGGTTACGATGGTCTGGCGGACCGCAAGCCGGGTCCCAGGCAGTTCTGGAACCGCATTCCCGATGAGGTGCGCGAGCACGTCGTGGAGGTCGCGTTAGAGCATCCCGAACAGTCGTCTCGTGAGGTGGCATGGTCAATCACTGACCACGAGGGCTATTTCATCTCGGAATCGAGCGTGTACCGTATCCTGAAAGCCAATGACCTGGTTACCAGTCCCGCTTTTCGGCTAGTTTCGGCTGGCGACCGCTTCGAGAACCCGACCACGCGGGTCAACGAGATGTGGCAGACCGACTTCACACAGTTCAAGGTCGTTGGTTGGGGTTGGTACTATCTGTGCAGTGTGCTTGATGACTATTCCCGCTACATTCTGGCCTGGCGGCTGGCCTCCACCATGGGCACAGCTGACGTCAAGAGTACGCTCGATATCGCTCGAGAGAGGACCGGGATCACCGAGCAGATCATCGTCAAGCACCGACCTCGGCTCTTGTCAGATAATGGCTCTTCGTTTGTGTCCAAGGCATTATCCAGATATCTGGACACCTACAAGATCAAGCACGTACGCGGTGCACCCTACCATCCCCAGACCCAGGGCAAGATCGAGCGCTATCATCGCTCGATGAAGAACATCGTCAAACTTGACAACTTCTACTTCCCCTGGGATCTGGAGCAGGCCATCGCGGACTTCGTAGACTACTACAACAACCAACGCTATCACGAAGCACTCGATAACCTGATCCCAGCTGATGTTTACTTTGGTCGGGCGGAGGAGGTGAAAGCCAGGCGAGTGGAGACCAAGTACAAAACGCTACAGGAGAGGCGCAACTTCAATCTTCAAATAGCAACGCATTCCGTGTAAACTAAGGGGGAAAGTCTCTCTTATTTCTTCGACTGTTTTGTCCCAAAGATTTTGACGACATACACCAGAACCAATGCGGTGCCGATTGTTGGGAAGAATGAACCAAGGGTTCAAATCAAGGGCAAGATTCCTGGTGATGGCCCTTGCGAAGAGTCTCACCCACCGAATTCGACCACTAGTCAGGGCCATTTGCAGCCCTTGCAAGGGGGTATTATGACTTTGCTACAGATTCACTTGTCGGACGATATGGTGGTCGCTCTGGCTGACCTTGAGGCTGGTCTCGAGGTAGAGGCGGGGGAAGCAATGCTGCGTTTGCTTACCCCCGTTCCGGCCAAGTACAAGGTCTACCTTCGGGACCTGCCAGCAGGATTTTATCCCAAACTCTATGGCATGCCGGCTGGGCGTACTACGCGGGCTGTTCAAGGGGGAGAAGCTGCAACGCCAGAGAATCTCGATAGCCTCCGCGAGGATGTTGCCACCTTGTTACCAGAAGTACCTGCCTGGATACCGCCTCACTTGGCTGATCTTCCCACCAGTTTCCGTGGCTATCTCAGGCCCGACGGTCGGGCGGGAACCCGCAATCACTTGCTGGTGGCCTATACTGTGCCCTGTGTGCGGAAGGCGGCCGAGCAGGTGGTGACCGTGATGCGCCGAGCCTTCGGCTTTGAGTCCGATGATCCCTGGATACGCTATGCACGGGAAGGGGTAGTGCCGGCGCAGGAGGCCACCCCAGGATACCCCGGCGTAGATGATATTGTCTTGCTCCACCACGAGAGCGGCTGCGGTATGGCTGACCACGGTGATCCAGAGGCACTTCTCATGTTCCTGGCTGGGTACGTGCGCCACCCAAACGTGGCTGGAGCGGTCGTCTTAGGTTTGGGGTGTGAAAAGACCCCTGTGGAGAGGCTCAGAGCCGATGTGGGCGAAACCTGGAAGCCGGTAGTATACCTTGAGCACCAGGCTAGCGGCAGCGAAGAAGCTCTCATCCGTTCAGCGATAGACGCGCTGAAAGAGATGCTAGCTGAGGCCTCTCGCCACGAGAGGGTAGAAGTCTCAGGTTCGATGTTGGTGTTGGGCACCGAGTGCGGTGGTTCGGACGGCTTCTCCGGCATCACGGCCAACCCGACTTTGGGTGTGATGAGTGAGTTGGTCGTGGCCCTGGGGGGTGGGCTACTCTTGCCTGAGGTTCCGGAGATGTTCGGCGGAGAGGCCATACTTGCAGCGCGAGCGGTGAACGGCGAAGTGGCCCAGCAAGTCTTAGAGCTCGTGCGCGGCTATGCGGCCTACGCGGCCAAGACCGGAACTCACCCAGCCGAGAATCCCTCGCTTGGCAATATACGTGAGGGCCTGACAACGATCCAGATCAAGTCTCTGGGGGCCATCCAAAAGGCCGGGAACGTGCCGGTAACCGGAGTTCTGGAATACGCTGAGCCGATCCCAGGTGCAGGGCTCTATCTTCTCAATACGCCAGGGTACGACATCTCTTCAACCCCTGCGCTGGCTGCTAGTGGGGCTAATATTATCGTTTTCACCACTGGCCTGGGTACCCCCTGTGGCAACCCTGTCGCGCCGGTGCTGAAGGTAGCGACCAATCATCGCACTGCTCACCGCATGGGTGACATTGTTGACTTCAACGCCGGAAGCGTCCTGGATGGGGAACCCTTGGAAGCGGTTGGGCGCAGGTTGTACCGCCTGGGTCTGGAGGTGGCCTCTGGGCAGAAAACCGCTAACGAACGACTCGGCCACCGGGAATCGGCTTTCTGGAATCGGCAGACAATGCTATGAAAACGAGGAATCGAGTTGCTGGAAGAGGCATGCCTCAAAGAATGTTGCGGGCGATGGCCCTGCTCGAAGTCGTCACCAGACTGTTACCTGCCCGGGAAGTCCCGCTACCCACGTGGAGACACTGACTTCGGGAGAGAGTGGGGAGCTTTCATCCACGCACGACAAGGGCCACGAAATCGATTCTCACAGATACGCCCGCGCCGGCTGCCCTACACGGGACATCCCGATATGCTCCAGCACGTGAGGAGGGCTGCGACCGCTTTAGTCTCTCCAGACGCTACAATGGAAGCTCGCCAGCAAACATCCGGGGCGTACTACGCTCAATAGGGTTGGGGCAAGATCTCTTTTACAGACCTCGCCTTGGATCCCAAAACTCTGACGCCGTACAGGAGGGGCGCTATGATGGAAGATCGATTTTTCTGTGTTAACGAGGTTGATGCGGAGAGCTTCTCGATCACTCGGCAAGGGTCTCCCGCCCAGGTGGAAATTAGCAGGCTATTTGATCCCGAAGCGAGCGGGAGCATACAGGCCGTCGTGATCATCGCCGTTCTACCGCCCAACCAGCCGGAGTCTATGCCTCCTCACTTCCATAGGGAGTACGAAGAAACCATGTACGTGGTATCAGGCCGCGGAACGTTGCAAGTCGGAACCTCACCTGACGATATGCGGTCCATCCCTGTCCGTCCGGGAAGCTGCTGCTATGTCCCGGCCGAGTACTATCACAGGGTGGAGGTGGAAGGGGACGAAGCGCTGAAGTTGGTCTGCTCCTACTTCTGCACCTCAGGGGAAGGGGGTAAATCTCACCGCCAGATCTCTGTGGAGCTGACAAGCCTGCCTCTAGAAGGGACATACGGAGAGGCTAAAGAGGGTTAGCAAGTCGACCGGGTTGGCAGCAAGACTTGGTCAGGATTGTTAAGGGCCGACACTTGACATAGCAGTACTTATTGCCATATACTGAGTGCCAGACATGTCTATACAAGTATAGGCAGGGTCATGGTTGACAAGAATTCCGCAGTTCCCCTATATCTCCAGATACAGGATGTGCTCTACGGGCAAATCCGCGCTGGGGAATTAGTTCCTGGGACACAAATTCCCTCAGAACTTGAACTCGCAAATCTCTACAGCGTCAGTCGAATGACTGCGCGCCGTGCCCTGGATGGCTTGGTTTCTAGAGGCATTGTCTTTCGGAAACAAGGTAAGGGGACATTCGTAGCTGAGAATATCATGTCCTATGGCCTCTCGACGATGTTGAGCTTCAGCGGAACACTCAGAGCCAGGGGGCATGAGGTGACCACCAGAGTGCTGCGCCAGGAAGTGATCCCTGCCCCACAGTCACTTGTCCAGGCGCTGGAGCTGCCGCTATCAAGCCAAGTGATCGACATCCGGAGACTGCGGTACATCGACGGCAAGCCTGCCGCTATTCACACGTCTTATATGGACTACCGTGTCTACGCTACCATTCTGGACGTAGACCTGACCACTGAGTCGCTCCTGGCGGCCATCGAACGGATTAGCGGCACCAGCATGGCCTATTCCCGGGACTCTGTTAGGGCGACGTTTGCCAGCGTTGAGGACGCGGCTCTGTTGGAGATGCCAGAGAGTAGTCCGGTACTGGAAGTTGAAGGTGTGACGTTCTCCGAAAGCGGGAGACCCAGTCGTCTCACCCTAGCGGTCTACCGAGGGGATCTGTTCCGGCTGGTCGTGACTAACGCGGACGGCCGGGCGACTTCGCTAAAGGTCGCCGACATACCGGACCAATCAACTATGCTGGAGTAACAGCAACAATGAGCGACATAAACATCAAGGGAACGAAGGTAATCGATCTCTCCCAAGCCATTGAGCCGGGCATCCCAGTGCCGGTGGGTTTCCCTGGCCCGCAATTTGAGATGTTCCTCTCCCAGGAGAAGGGCGACATCGCCAACGTCGAACTGTTGAAGTTGAGCATTCACACCGCTACTCACTGCGACGCCCCCTATCATTTTTTCTCCGAGCTCAGCACGGTTGATGACCTGTCCCCCGACTGCCTGATCGGTCCGGCGGTAGTGGTTGACATGACCGACAAACAGGGCAGCGCCCCCGTCGAGGCTGCGGATATCACGAAGTGGGAAGTGCATACGGGCGAGACTATCCAACCAGGCGATGTGGTCCTGTTACACACTGGTCATTCACAGAACTGGAAGTTGGGCGAGGCCGCCTCGGCCTACTGGGAGAATGGCTGGCCCTTCATGACGCGTGATGCGGTGGACTACCTGGCTTCGAAGCCCATCCGGGCGGTCGGCGTGGAGAGCTTCGACCCCGACTGGGTAGACCCGAACGACCTCGCGTCGGCTGACTTTCCCACGCACCGGACATTCTTGCCCAAAGGCATTTACATCATCGAGAACCTTACTAACCTGGATAAGATTCCCGGCACGCGCTGCCAGATTATCGCATTGCCTCTGAAGATAAAGGGTGCCTCCGGGTCGCCGGTGCGGGTTATCGCAGTGGTCTGAACAAAGGCAGATGAAAGTGACCAAATCGGAAGAGACGACCAACGTGCCCCCCGGCTTTCGGATGCTTGCCCAGCGGCTGGCCAGCCTCTCGCGACGGGTGATAGGCACCCAGGAGACTGCCGTGCTGCTGGGGCTAGTCGCAGTGGGGGCTGTCTTCTCGGTGGCTACGCCCTTTTTCTTGACCCCGTTCAACCTCTTCCAGATTGCGCGCCAGATGGCCTTGCTGGGGGTCATCTCCATTGGAATGACGTTCGTGATCGCGGCAGGCGAGATCGACATCTCGGTGGGCTCAATCTACAACTTGGCGGCTGCCGTCATGGGGTTGCTCATCGCACAAGGAAATGTAGACCCTTGGCAGGCATCTCTGGCAGCACTGGCTGTCGGCCTGGTGGCGGGCGCGCTGAATGGCTCACTTTCGGTGCTGCTCGGATTGCCTACACTCATCGTCACGTTGGGCACAATCAGCCTGTTCCGGGGTATCACTATTATGCTGATTGGTGGCCTTTCGATTGGCAATCTGCCGGACAGCAGCTTCTACCGGCTCGGCTCAGATAGCCTGGGGCCGGTTCCCTACATGGCGATCATCGCGTTGATTATTGTGGGGGCCGCTGCTTGGCTGTTTCACAGCAGTGTATTTGCCAAGCAGTTGCTGGCGATAGGAAGCAACGTAGAAGCCGCCAAGCGTGCGGGAGTGCGAATCAAGGCCCGCAAGATTCAAGTAATGGCGATGAATGGCCTGATGTGCGGGATTGCCGCTGCTATGGGTATAGCGTACCTGCGCTCTGTCTCACCGCAATCAGGTGTCGGCTTCGAGCTTTCGGCCATTGCGGCAACGGTGGTGGGTGGCACGCCATTACAAGGTGGTGTCGGAACGGTCTGGGGAACGCTGGTTGGCATCGCGCTGATTAAGGTCATTCAGAACGGTTTGATTCTGATGGGCCTGCCGGTAGCGTGGCAGGTCGCTTCAACCGGGATCATGATCATCGTCGCCGTGGCGATCCAGCAACTGGTCCGACGACGGGTGGCAGCCGTTAGTGCATAAGGGGAATTCCACTGGAGGGCTTCCCTCAGAAAGTGCGTGGGGATCGATGAGTACGGTGACTGGAGTCTTGTCTGCATGCCACAAACCCCAATCCTAGAGTTCCAAGACGTTCGCAAGCACTTCGGCGGGGTGAAAGCGGTTGATGGCGTGAGTTTCTCTATTTCACCTGCTGAGGTGCACGCGATCGTCGGCGAGAACGGCGCCGGCAAGACGACTCTGATGAATGTTGTGGCGGGCGTGTATCCGCCGGATGCCGGTCGGATATTCATGCATGGTGAGCCATACTCGCCCAATAGCCCCCGTGACGCGCGGGCCAGAGGCATAAGCATCGTCTTCCAAGAACTCGCCCTGTTCCCGTCTCTATCTGTCGCCGCAAATATCTTCATGGGTAAGGAGATGATGCGTAGCAGCGGACTCGACCACAAGGCGATGCGAGAGCAGGCACAGGCCACGCTTCAACGTATGGGAGTAGAGCTGGGGGTATCAGAGTTGGTCGCCGACCTGTCTGTCGGGCAGCAGCAGTGGGTGGAAATAGCCCGTGCGCTGACTGACAGGGCCAAGGTGCTCATCCTGGACGAGCCTAACTCGGCGCTTAACGCCGCTGAGACCGAGGCGCTTTTCGAGTCAATTCGCCACTTGCGGGGTGAAGGCATCACGGTGATCTACATCTCGCACCGACTTGAGGAAGTGTTCCAAATTGCTGACCGAATCACCGTCATGCGAGATGGGCAGTACATCGGGACCTGGGGGACAGCGCAGACCAACATCTCCGAGATTGTGGCAGCCATGGTGGGGCGCCAAGTAACCAAGCTGTTCGACCGCGAACCTGCTCCACTGGGTGATGTTGTCTTGGAGGTAGATGGCCTGTCGCTTGACGGGAGGGTGGAGCCGGTTTCCTTCCGGGCGCGCGCAGGCGAGGTGGTCGGGCTGGTGGGCTTGGCTGGAGCGGGCATTGTCGACCTCTTTGAAGTGTTGTTTGGTATTCGGCGCGCGACTGGCGGTCAGGTGTTGCTGGGCGGCCAGCTTATCGACACAACCTCGCCGCTGAAGGCGATGGAGCACCAGATTGCGATGATGCCCTCAGACCGGCGCGGGTTGGGGCTGATGCCGAACTGGTCGGTGTTGAGTAACATCACCCTGGGCGTGCTCTCGCAGCTATCAAGGTTTGGCGCAGTCAATCACTCGCGCTCGAAAGACTTGGCGCATGAGTATGTGAGGCAACTTAAAATCATCACCGAGAGCCTGGATAAAGGCGTGTTGTATCTGAGTGGTGGGAACCAGCAGAAGGTGCTGCTGGCCCGCTGGCTGGCGACCCAGCCACGTGTGTTCATTCTCGATGACCCTACTCGCGGCATTGACGTGGGTGCCAAGCAGGAGATATACGCGCTCATTGACCGCATCGCAGCCGACGGGGTGGCGGTTCTATTCACGTCCTCTGAGATGGATGAAATCCTGGCATTGAGCGACCGTATCTTGGTCCTGCGGAAGGGGAGACTCATTGCCGAACTTGCTCGTGGCACATGGGACAAAGAATTAGTCATGGAATTCGTGGCAGGAGACCTGGAGAGGGGGCGTGCCATGCTAGAGGCCCGGAAAGAACTGTAGCCGCCACTTGTCTCAATCCTGCTTAGAAGGGACGACGATGCCTGCTAGAACAATAACGCAGTCTGAAGCCGACGAGAGTCTCGCCAGACGGAAGAGTAGCCTATCTTTTGGCTGGCTGCTCGGGAGGCTCCGACGTGTGCTCAGCATGCGAGAGATAGGGGTGCTCCAGGCACTACTGGCGGCCGGTGTGCTGTTCGCACTTCTAACACCCCACTTCTTGACGGCTTCGAACTTGTTGTTGGTTATGCGGCAGATGGCTCTCCTGGCAATAATCACCGTCGGGATGACTTTCGTGCTCGCCTCGGGCGAGGTGGATCTGTCGGTAGGCTGGATTTTCAATATGGTGATGAGCGCCATGGCAGTGGTGATCGTGCGTCTTGACGTGAACCCATGGGTGGCTGTCTTGCTCGGCTTAGCCCTGGGTGCTCTGCTAGGCGCAATCAACGGCTCCCTGGCGGTGTTCCTGGGACTGCCGACTATCATTGTTACGTTGGGCACAATGACCGTATTCCGGGGCTTTGCGCTGGCATTGAACAAGGGGCGCGCGGTCAGCGGCCTGCCGGAAAGCACCTTTTTCCGAATCGGGACGGGCTCCGTCGGGCCTGTGTCCTACATGACGATCATCATGCTAGTTGTGGTGGTCGTGACAGCGTGGATCTTGCGCAATACGCGGTTTGCCCGTCACTTGCTGGCAATGGGCAGCAATTCGGCGGCCGCCGCGCGCGTTGGCATCCGCGTAAGACGGCTCAGAATCCTGGTGATGACCTTCAGTGGCCTGATGTGTGGGATCGCCGGGGTGATCGGTCTGGCCTATCTGGGCGCAGCCGATGCCCAAAGCGGGACAGGCTACGAGTTGTCGGCTATTGCGGCTTCCATCGTGGGTGGGGCGCAATTGGGGGGCGGCGCCGGGACGGTGTGGGGGTCGTTGATCGGCATCACGTTGATCATGGCCATCCAGAATGGCTTGGTGTTGGTGGGATTGCGTCCTGGCTGGCAGATCGCGTCTACTGGCGTTGTCATCATCGGCGCGGTAACTCTTGATTACATCACGCGGACGCGCCGTGCACGAGTTGCAGGAGCGAGGTAGGGTCCTCACACCACGGTGACCTTGACCTGTTGTGAGGTCCAGTGTGTTCGAGGAGAGGGAAATGAGAGGAGGTACGTATTGAAGAAAGACCCTTTGTGTCAGATGTGCTAGTTCAATGCGCGGGATCCGACAAAGATCAATGAGGAGAACGGCAAATGTTTAAGAAGAGATGGTGGTTGTTTCTCATCAGCTTGGTAGTCCTCAGTCTGGCTCTAGGTGCCTGCGCGGCGCCAGAAGCGGCCCCAGCTGAAGAAGAGGAAGAAGCGGCTCCGGCCGAAGAGGAAGCAGCCCCGGCTGAAGAAGAAGAAGCAGCCCCGGCTGAAGAAGAAGAAGCAGCCCCGGCTGAAGAAGAGCCAGTACGTGTGGGCTACGTCGTACACGTGACCGGTATCGAGTTCACAGCCGTTGTCGAGGAGGGCGCACGCGCCGCTGCCGAGGACTACGGCGTCGAACTGACCTTCACTGGCCCGCCAGGGATCGACCATCCTGCGCAGATTGCGGCATTCGACTCGCTTCTTGAAACTGACCTGGATGGCATCGTCTTCATAGCTGGTGATCCCTCAGTTTGGGAGGAGCCTGTGCAGCGTGCCATCGACAAGGGCGTGGTCGTCCTGACAGCGGACGCCGATGCGCCGAACACCGACCGTCTCGCTTTCTTTGGCGTGGACGCCGAGGGGTTAGGTGAAACTCTCGGCGAGCAGGTCCGGGGGATGGTAGGCGATGAGGGCAAGATTGTCCTCGGCGAGTGCGTAATCGGGCCCGAGCCCCATGTGCTGCGTGAAGCGGGCTTCCGTGCGGCCTTCGAAGGCGCTGACATAGAGTGGGTCGGGCCGGTTGAGACCATCTGTGACGCGACGGAGAACTATAACAACTGGCAAAACACCTTCACGGCGAACCAGGACGCCGCGGCGTTTGTTGGTCTGACAGCTGTGGAGACGCCCAGCCTGGGCAAGCTATCCGAAGAAACTGGCACCGAGGCCGTCGTAGCCTCGTTTGACCCAGGAGCTGAGGGGCTTGCCCTGATGGCAGATGGCTACATCGACGTCACGGTTGGGCAGAACCCCTATCTGGCTGGCTACATGCCGGTTCAGGCCATCGCCCGCCACGTACGCGAAGGCCTGGAGATTAACCCAGGTGTGAACCTCTACCCTGGCGAGTTCATGTTGCCAGAGGATGCCGAGGGGTTGATTGAGCGCGAGGGCGGCGGCGAGCCGCGCGTGGAGTGGTACCGGAACTTCATTGCGGAGAACAATCTGCAGGACTTCGGCCTGAAGTAGAGTAGAAGCGGGCGCGTCCCTGCTAAGCAGGGACGCGCCCTGAAGAGGATTGGCGGGCGACCACGGTTGTCTTTGGGAATCTCTTGGTTGCCCGCCGTCTTCGGGCCAGTGGCGTGGTCGCACCTGGCCAGATTCTCCTGAGAGTTATCTTACCATGCAGTTACTCATTGGCATAGACGCAGGGACCAGCGGTTGCAAGGTGACGGCCATCGACCCAAAGGGGGTGGTCGTCGCCAGTGGTGTGCAGACTTACTCCACCCACTATCCCAAGCCGGGTTGGGCCGAGCAGAACCCAGAAGACTGGTATCAGGGGGCCTGCCAAGCCATTCGCATCTGCCTGGCATCGGGCAACCTTGACCCGGGCAGCGTAGTTGGGCTGTCAGTGGATGGCCCGGCGCACAACGTCGCTCTGATGAACAACGCGGGCGAGTTGCTCTACCCAACACTCCACTGGTCCGATCTGCGCAGCGTGCCACAGTCTGAACGCCTGGAAGAGCAACGCGGCGAGCGCATCTTCGAGATCACCTATCAGAGAGTCAATCCGTCGTGGACACTGACACAACTGCTGTGGCTCAAGGAGAGCGAACCGGAGGTTTGGTCACAGTTGCGGCGCATCCTGGTAACAAAGGACTATGTGCGCTATCGATTCACGGGCGTCTACCAGACCGATGTGTACGATGCCATCGGCACGCAGCTATACAATGTGGGCGCTGATTGCTGGTCCGAGGAACTTTGCGACATCTTGGGCTTCCCGGCGGAATGGCTGCCTCCCGTGGCTCCGACCGAGGCCGTCGCTGGAGAGTTGCAGTTGGAGGCCGCCCGTGACACAGGCTTGCGACCGGGCATCCCAGTGGTGGTCGGGAGCGGCGACTCGGTCGTTGAGGCCTTTGGTATAGGAGCAGTTGAGCCGGGCCAATGCATCGTCAAGCTGGCAACCGCGGCCAATGTCAACCTCGTCACTGCGGAGGCTTACCCGTCTCTCAAGTCGCTCACATATCGCCATGTCGTGGATGGGCGCTGGTTCTCAATCACGGCCACCAACTCTGGCACGTCTACCATGCGCTGGTTCCGTGACACCTTCGCCCGCCATGAGGTCGCTCAGGCCGAAGAGCAGGGTATCAGCGTCTACGAGCTAATCAGTCAACTGGCGAGCCGTGCACCCGCTGGGTGCGAAGGGTTGCTTTTCCACCCCTACCTGATGGGCGAGCGATCACCCTACTGGGACCCACACCTGCGCGGCGATTTCGTCGGCATCGGCGCGCATCATGGAGCACAGCACTTTGCGCGTGCCATCCTGGAAGGCGTTGCGTTTTCCATCCGGGATTGTCTCGAGGCTGTTGAGGAACTGGGCCAGCCCATCACCGAACAGCGCTTGCTAGGCGGCGGCTCTAAAAGCCCGCTCTGGCGGCATATTCTCTGTGATGTGCTGGGTCGGCCACTGGTCAAGCCCTCGGTCGAAGATGCCTCTTTTGGCGCGGCCTTGCTGGCAGGGGTTGGCGTGGGCACCTTCCCTGACTGGCAAGCCGCGGTGGCGACCTGCGTCCAAGTTGAGGAGATGCTGCAACCTAATCCGGACACGCACGTGCTCTACGACGACTACTTTGAGGCATACCGCGCGGTCACGCGCGATATGGCCGTTCACAGCCACCGGCTGGCCGAGCTTGGCAGCCACGGAGCGACATAAGCCTCACGGAGAGGAATGTGCAAATCAAGAAACCGAAGCCACCTGAGCCTAGGGAACTATCCGGTTACGAGGATGGCCTACTGATGGAAATGTATCGGAGGATGTTCCTCATCCGGAATTTTGAGCTTTCCGTCAATGACCTGTTCCTGCGAGGTCTGATGCCCGGCACCATCCACCTCTCGCATGGGCAGGAAGCCACCACAGTGGGGGCTTGCCTGGCCCTGCACGAGAATGACGTGGTTACCCTTACCCATCGCGGTCACGGGCAAGGGCTGGCCAAGGGCATCACGCCCAAATCCATGATGGCCGAGTTGTTTGGCAAGGTCACGGGCTGTTGTATGGGCAAGGGGGGCTCGCTACACGTGGGCGACATATCGGTGGGCGCGTTGCCGGCCATCGCCATCGTCGGGGCGTCATCGCCTATCGCGGCTGGCATGGCCTTCGCCTTCAAGCGCCACCAGACCGGGCAAATCGCCTGCAACTTTTTCGGCGAAGGCGCGGCCAACAAGGGTGACTGGCACGAGGCGCTCAACCTGGCGGCGCTTTGGGCGCTACCGGTGGTCTTCCTGTGCGAAAACAATCTCTACGGCGTCTCCACTCACATGACCGACGTGATGTTGAACGAGTACGTCTCTGAGCGCGCGGCTGCCTACCACATGCCCGGCGTCACCATCTATGGAAACGACCCCATCGAAGTCTACGACACCGTGCTGGAGGCAGCAGAGCGGGCGCGACGCGGCGACGGCCCGACCCTGGTCGAGTCGCTAACCTACCGGCGGGGCGGCCACAAGCGCGACGACCCTGGCACCTACCGTCCGCAGGAGGAAGTCGAAGCCTGGCTGGCGCAAGACCCGGTGCCCGCCTTCCGCGAGCGCTTGCTTACCGATAAACGCTTTGACGAAGAGCGTCTTTCTGGAATCGAGGAGGCGGTAGGCGCCGAGCTTGACCACGCCGTCGAGTTTGCCCTATCCAGCGATGACCCTCCGACCGAGCTAGCATTGGAACACGTCTATGCCTGAGCAAACCGCGTCACCGAAGGCGCAAACTGGCACAGCCGAGCGCGATCTGACCATCGTGCAGGCCCTGCGCGAGGCCGTACGCGAGGAGATGTACCGCGACGAGGATGTCTTCGTCATTGGCGAGGACATCCGCATTGGCGGGTCGTTTCTATTCACGCTGGGCCTGCTGGACGAGTTCGGCCCTGACCGCGTGATTAACACCCCGATTTCTGAGGCGGGTTTCGTAGGCCTGGCAACCGGCGCGGCCATTCAGGGCATGCGCCCGATCATCGACTTCCAGTATGGCGATTTCCTGTTCACCGCCTTCGACCAGATCATCCAGCAGGCGACCAAGCTACGCTACATGTCGGGGGGGCAGGTCAAAATCCCGTTGGTATTCCAGTTACCAACCGGCGCTTCGGGGCGTGGCGCGCAGCACGCCAACGCCATGGAGGGCTTCTTTTATCATATTCCCGGACTGAAGCTGGTCACACCGGCCTCTCCCTACGATGCCAAGGGCTTGTTTAAATCCGCCGTCCGCGACGACAACGTCGTGCTGTTTTGCGTCCACAAGCACCTGTACGGCAGCAAGGGGCGTCAACTGCAAGAGAGCAGCATCGCCCGCCAATACGTCCCCGAAGAAGAGTACACCATCCCGCTGGGCGTGGCCGACGTTAAGCGCGAAGGGAGCGACATCACCGTCGTCGCCAATCTGCTGATGCTGCACCGCGCGCTGAATGTGGCTGCCGAACTGGCCGGGGAGGGCATCAGCGTGGAGGTAGTGGACCCGCGCACGCTGGCTCCCCTGGACAGCGACACGATAGTCGCCTCCGTAAAGAAGACAGGTCGGTTGCTCGTCGTCGAGGAAAACAGCGAACGCGGCGGTTGGGGCGCACAGGTAGTGGCGGACGTGGCTTCGCAGGCCATCGGCTACATCGACGCGCCCATTCGGCGGTTGGCAACACCGGACGTGCCTATCCCGTTCGCGCCCGTGCTCGAAGAGGCCGTCATTCCCAGCCAGACGCAAATCCGCGAGGCGATACTCGAATTGGTCCGGCCTTGAGGCAAGAAAGTGCCAGATGATGATAGAAATAGTTGTGCCACAAGTGGGCGAGGCCATCGCCGAGGTCAGGCTGGTCAGGTGGCTGGTGAGCGAGGGCGACGAAATTCAACACGGCGAAGTCCTGTTTGAAGTGGACACCGATAAAGCAGTGGTAGAGGTAGAGTCCTTTGCCGAGGGGACTCTGACGGAAATCCTGGTGCCGGACGATAGCCCGGTCATGCCGCAGCAGGTGGTCGCGCTGCTGACCCCGGCGGGCGAAGCTGAAATAGCCCCGTCAAGGAAGGCCCCGCCTCAATCTGCCGCTGCGCAGGCCGTTTCGCCCGCCCCGTCCGGGGACAGTGTATCACCTGTCGCTCGCCGGGTGGCCGCTGAACTCGGCGTGGCGCTCGACGGGATAACTGGAACTGGCCCTGGTGGGCGCGTCATGGTCGAGGACGTGCGCGCGCATGCGGCCCGCCAGATCGACGGTGGCCTTGTCTCTCCGGTTGGTGACCGGCGCGAGGGCGTCCTAGCCTCGCCCAAAGCCCGCCGCATCGCCAGGGAGCTGGGCGTGTCCTTGGGGGGGCTGGTGGCCACCGGCGTGGATGGTCTCATCGTCGCCAGGGACGTGCAAGCCGCGCCCGGCGAGACCGGTGTGCAGCCGCTCTCTAAACTGCGGCATTCCATCGCCACCCGCATGCTGTCCAGCAAACAGACCGTGCCCCACTTCTACCTGATGGTAGACGTGGATATGACCCAGGTCGAGGGGCTGCGCGCCTACTGCCTGGAGACGTTGAACTGGGAGCGCGCCCCCACCTACACCGACCTCATCGTGCGGGCCTGCGCGGTGGGTCTGGCAGCCAACCCGGCAGTCAACGTCATCTACAGCGACGAAGGATTGATCCGGCGAACGAGCGTAGACATCGGCGTCGCTGTTGGCGTGGACGACGGCCTTATCGTGCCGGTGCTGCCCAACGCCGACCAACTGAGTCTGGCCGAGACTTCGGAGGCAATACGTGGGCTTGTGCAGCGTGCTCACGATGGCCGGTTGCGCGCAGGCGATCTTTCCCAGAAAAGCATGGTCGTCTCCAATCTGGGGATGTATGGAGTAGACGCTTTTGTGGCCATCATCGACCCACCTGACCCGGTCATCCTGGCCGTGGGGCGCGTCGCCGACCAGATCGTGCCGGTGGATGGTCAGGCCGCCATCCGCCCCATGTGCACCATGACACTCTCGGTGGACCACCGCGTGCTCGATGGTGTCATTGGGGCGAAGTTTCTGGCGCGGGTCAAAGACGCGCTTGAGAATCCGTTTGAGTTACTGGGATAGGGAGATGGCTGCTTACACGACGGTAGAGACGACTCAGAAAACTGAAGTCATCAACGTTACCGAGGCGCTGGCCGAGTTGATAGGCGACGTGAAGGATGGGCTGGCGCTTTTCTACATCCCGCATACCACCGCCTCGCTGATTTTCTGTGAGGATGACGCCGAACTCCGTGAGGATTTGGTGCGGGTGGCCGAGAAATGGCTGGCCGACTGCCGCCCCTTCAAGCACATCCGTAAGAACAACCCCAACACCGAAGCGCACGTCCTGAGCGCGTTCGGCGGCGCAAGCCTGACCGTCGCCATTGAGGACGGCAAGCTCGATCTGGGAACGTACCAGAATATCCTGCTGCTAGAGATGGATGGGCCGAAGCAACGCCGGATCAGGTGCAAAGTCGTTTCGTCTTAACATCGAGGGCAATAAGCTAGAGCAAGGCGCGGCAACCAACGGTAATCACTAGAAGCATACTAGCTGTCCTCCTCCACATGACAAGACAGGCAACAGCCCGCCAAAGCGGGCTGTTCGCTAGAGAACCGATTCGCAAGAGAGGCTGCACAGAAAGAGCAGGTTACACCTTCGAGCATAGCTGTTTCGCGAGGGCTATGCACTCCGGTCGTCGAGGATGAACTCCCTTGCTCTTGACGAGGCAGCAAACCAACCTGCTGACATCAAGGCGTGGCCTCATGCCCATGTGTCTGTTATGTATATTCCTTGAGGATTTGATGGATTCTGGCGTTGGATAGCCTGTACTCGCGAGCAAGCATTGGAATGCTCCATCCTCCCTCGGCATAGCGTGCCCGAATCTCAGCGTTTCTCTCAGGCTGGGGCGTGTTGTGTGGCATGATAGGTTGGTAGGGTGGGGCGTAGAGAACGCTCAACACAGACTTGACTGCCTCCTCCAGCGGGGGTACAGATATGTGTTCAAAGCCCCTTGGGGGCATTCAAATTAAATGGATTCGAACCGTCAACTCATAGGGTTGACGATTTTCTTGCAGGGCTACGTTTTGAGCAACGTAGCAAGCTGAAAGAGTTGCCCATCGATATTGGCCAATGATATTCAAGTATTGCCCGCGCTATTCAAACACGACGAGCCGCCACCAAACTGGATAGGCGGTTTCTTACTGTGATTGTCCCAGAGGAGCACAACAAATTGGGCCAGCTTCCTTCCGCCCGCCCGAAATCGACCACTCTGATATGACGAATGAGGCAGCAGGCGCTGAATATGCTCCGGGAAGACAGGCATTCTCAGGCTTCAATGTAAAATCTAACTCCCACATGGGATGTACCTACTCCCAACGTCTTGACAGCAAAGCGCTTTGCATATATTCTAGATGAAGTTCCAAAGCGCTTTGCAACACCCAGCCAAAGGTGCGAGGGGATGCGGTTAGTTTCATCTCGTTGGGGTCAACTGAATACTGAGTAGCTGGTGTCCGTGGCTATCCAGGCACGGCTTTTTTGTTTCCCAATCAGTTGAGGAGGAGGATCATGATAACACATTCGATACGAGGCAGGTGGATACTCTTCGTGATGCTTCTGGTGGCATCGCTTCTTCTGGCTGCCTGTGGTGGCGAAGCAGCCCCAGAAGAAGCGGGCGAGGAGCCTGCCGAAGAAGCGGCAGAACCCGCCGAGGAAGCTGAAGAGCCAGCAGAGGAACCCGCTGAAGTGGAAATGGAGGAGGCTGAACCTCTGCTGGTGAATATTGCTGTGGCCCCGGCCACCCTGGACCCCGGCTGGGGGTGCACGGTTGAGTCGGTTGGTTTTCTGCAGAACTTCTACGTCCGCCTGACCCAGTATGCGCAGGTACCCGGCCCCGACGGGACGATGAAGACCGACCCCACCGAACCAGAAGTGCTTTACTTCGCAGAGTCGGTGGACATCAGTGACGATGGCACAGTCTATACCTTCACGCTTCCAGAAGGCGCGGTGTTCCCCAGCGGTACCCCGGTTGACGCCACCGCAGTGAAGACCTCGCTCGAACGGACCCTAGCGATGGCTGGGTGCGGCGAGTACTTCGTGGTCGAGGGGATTTATGACCCCTATCTCATCCAGTCGATTGAGGCTGTGGACGACCTGACGGTGCAGATCACGCTTTCGCGTCCAGACCCTAACTTCATGGAGGCCCTGGCCCAGCCCGCAGCTTCGATCATGGATCCCAGCGTAATTGAGGCCCAGGGCGAGGTTGTGACCGGCGAACCCAACGAGTTCTTCGCCAGCAACGTCGCCGGGTCCGGTCCATTCTTGTTGGAGGAGTACGAACCAAACAACCGCGCGGTTCTGGTCGCCAATCCTGATTTCTTCGGCGAACCACCTGCATCCGAACGAATCATCGTCAACTTCATCAGCGCTGACGAAACGTTGCTGTTGCAGGCCAGGAACCAGGAAGTAGACATGACGATTGGCCTCAGCCCGCAGTCGGTGGCGAGCCTGCAGGACAGTCCCGAAGTGCGCATCATCGTCAACGAGACAACGAACGCAGAGCGGCTGGGCCTGCCCAATGGCAAGCCTCCCTGGGACAATGTCAAGTTCCGCGAAGCGATCACCCACGCCATCCCTTACGAGGATATTCTTGAGAACGTGGCCTTTGGCTACGGCGAAATCTTCTATGGCCCCTTTACGCCTTCATTCCCTGAGTACAACGCCGATCTGAGCCAGCCTCGCGAATTCGACCTGGAGTTGGCACAGCAGTTGATTGACGAATCCGGTGTTGAGACGCCTGTCGACATCGAGATGGTCATCCAGGAAGGCAGCACGGCCCACGTGCAAATCGCGACCATCCTGCAAGGCGTGTGGGCAGAGCTAGGCATCAATCTGACCATCCGGCAAGTCACCTCTGCCGACTTCTACACCGCCGTCGAAGGACACGAGGCGCAGGCATTCATGCGCTTCGATGGGACAGGCATCTACGACGCTGGCTACTTCCTCGGATTTGACATGGTTTGCGCGCTGGCGGATGCGTACAACGTGTCCGAGGTTTGCATCCCCGAAGCCGACGAACTGCTTGAGCAGGCCAGGGTCGAGCTTGACGATGCGAAGCGGCAGGACCTCTACGACCAGATCACCGAGCTGTGGGTGACGAATTCGCCCTTCGTGCCCGTCTATGCGGTGCAAGACACGACTGTGTTGAGCAGCGAGGTGGAGAACTTCCTGTGGTCACACTACTACGACTTCCGTAACTGGTCCAAGTAGCACAGCTCTGTAGTGGAACCCACCCTCGGGGCCGGATGAACACCAGTTCGGCCTCGAGGGATTTTCATCGTAAGTCGCCAGACAAGTAAGGGAGAGTAAGCCATGAAGAAGATCCTTTACGTCAACCCGGTAGGCAGTGATAGTTTCAACCAGGAAACCGAAGAGTTCATCGAAGCCGTCCGGTCTCCCGAGTTCGAGCCTGTCGTCAGGTCGCTGGCCGAAGGCCCGCCGCACCTGGAGTACCATACGTACGAGCACGAGGCAGCCGGGCCGCTGCTGCGCATGCTGAAGGAAGCTGACGACGAAGGCTACTGCGCGGGTATCATCGGTTGCTTCTACGATGGCGGGCTGCGCGAGGCACGCGAACTGGTCAACATGCCCATCATCGGCATGGCCGAGGGGTCTCTGGCCTATGCTGCGACGATGGGGCACAAATTCTCAATCATCGTGGGCCGCCGCAAGTGGATAGCCAAGATGGAGCAAAACGTCCTGCTCTATGGCCACGAGCGGAAACTGGCCTCGTTCAGGACGATTGACATGGGCATCCCAGAGTACGAGTCAAACCCTGGCATGTTCTTTGATCGCTGCATTGAGGAAGCGCACAAGGCAGTCAACGAGGACGGGGCCGAGGTGGTCGTGTTGTCCGAGTATGCCAACCCCGAATTCTGGGAGCGGGCCAAGCGAGAGCTTGAGGCGCCCATCGTGGACCCCGGTGTAGTCTGCTGGAAATTCGCGGAGATGGCCGCCGATATGTACGAGAAGATTGGCTACTCGCACTCCAAGGTCGGCGGCTATGAAGCGCCACAAGAGCGCGCCCCCGTGCTGACATGAGGAATCAGAACAAGATGACCGCTCGTCCCTCAACGTTCTCTATTGTCGCCGCCGACCCCGACGCGGGTGAAGTAGGGGTAGCGGTCCAATCAAAGTTTCTATGTGTCGGGGCCGTGGTGCCCTGGGGGCGCGGCGGTGTGGGGGCGGTGGCAACCCAGTCCTTCGCCGACGTGAGCTTCGGTCCCAGGGGTCTCGATTTGCTGGAGGCGGGCCACGAGCCTCGGGCCGCCCTGGACCAGCTTCTGGCGAACGACGAGGACGCCGGGCTGCGACAGGTTGGTATCGTCGATGTCAAAGGCCGGGCGGCCTCTCACACCGGCGGGGATTGTTTCCCACATGCCAACTCGGTGATTGGGTCGAATTTCGCCTGCCAGGGCAACATCATGGCGACGGCGGACGTGGTGCCTTCGATGGCGCGAGGATTCGAGAGCGCCTCTGGCCCATTGGCCGAACGACTGGTCGAAGCCCTGCGCGCCGCCCAGCGAGCCGGGGGCGACCAGCGCGGCCAGGAGTCGGCGGCCCTGCTGGTCGTCAAGCCGGAGGGTGGGTACGCGGGAACGTCTGACCGCTACATTGATCTCCGAGTGGACCACCACGACGAGCCTATCGAGGAATTGGCGCACCTGCTCGACCTGCACCATTTCTATTTCCAGCGCTCGGAAGAATCGGACGTGCTGGCCGCCGACACCGAACTGGAAGACGAGATCGGCGCATTGCTCAAGAAACTGGGCAAGTGGGAGTCGGGCCAGGACATGTGGGTGGCGCTCGAAAACTACATGGGGTGGGAAAATCTGGAAGAGCGTTGGGTCGGCGTAGGCCGAATCGATCCCAAAGTACTCGAATATCTGCGCCACGATGCCGGGTGACACTCCCCGGCATTTGATTTTCAAACGCATCGTTTCTATCCGACTGCTCCACCGCCGAAATGAGTGGGGCCCCTTCCACATGCCGGGTGGCGTATGAATCAACCATTCGACCCCTGGTCGAAAATCTCTCCAGATGAATACCGGGCGCGGCAGGACCGTGCCCGGCAGTCGGCCCGGGAAGCTGGCCTCGACGGGGTACTGGTCTACAGCCGGGGTGGGGCCTTTCTGGATATGCACGCCGATGTGCTCTACCTCACCAATCACTACTCGCAACTGCCATACGTGGCCGACCACTTCGGCGTGGGGTCGGCCATTTCCCACGCGGCAGTCATCATGCCGGTGGAGGGTCCTACTGTGCTGATTGTAGACGTTCCCTGGTGGCGGCGCGATCTGGTGGTGGCCGACGAGGTGCGGGACACTAGCTTCGTTACTGAGGCTGTCGGCCAGGCGTTGCGCGATACCGGCTTGTTGGGGAAGCGGGTCGCGTTCGTGGGGGCCGGATTCATGACGGCATCGGCCTATCTCGGCTTGGTAGAGGTAGCTGGGGACACGTCGCTGGTCCGCATGGACGACCTGGTCGAGAAGCTGCGCGTGATAACCAGCCCCGCCGAGCGCGAGATCATCCGCCAGGCGGCGACCATCGGCAGCCAGGCAATAGAAGGCATCATGGGCGCCGCCGTCGAGGGTAACACCGAGGCGGACGCTGTTGGGGCCGCGCTCGACGTGACGATTCCGGCAGGCGCGGTGTTCTACGATGCTGCCTGCAATTCCGGCCCTCTGGCGCACCACTATGCCTGGTCCCGCCTGCCGTCCTACGACGTGCAGCGCCCCTTTAAGAACGGCGACATCTTCCACGTCGATTGCTACGGGGTCTTCGGTGGCTACCAGTGGGATTTTGGCCGGACGCGTGTCATCGGAGACCAACCCACCGGCCCCCAGCAAGCGCTCATGGACGCGGCGGTAGAAATCGTGGGGCACGTGTGCGACTCAATTCGGCCCGGTATGACGGGGGGTGACGTTTTCGCCGTTGCCGAGCGCTGGTTAGCCGAATCGTCGCCGGGGCAAACCCTGAGCGAGCAAGTGCCCAATTTTGAGCACCTCGGCCACGTCGGCCACGGTATCGGTCTGTCGTGGTCGGTGCCCTGGCTGATGCCCGACGACCAGACGATGTTGGAGCCGGGTATGTACGTGGCCGTCGAGATGATGTTTGGCAAAGAAGGCGTGGGCGCGGCGCTCCACGAGGAGAACGGGTTGGTCACCGAGGATGGTTTTGAGGTGCTGACCACTACCCGCCAACGCTGGCATTCGTAGCGATGACCTGAGATTTGCACCCTGGAGGAGGAACTATGACTGCATCCGTTGATCCCTGGACCTTTTTCCCGGCGAAGGAATACAAAGACCGCCAGGACCGCGTTCGCAAGGCTGCGCAGGAAGCTGGTCTTGATGGCGTGGTCGTCTACTCGCGAGGTGGCGGCCCGGTGGACATGTGCGCCGACGCTCTTTACCTGACCAACCACTACTCGCAGCAGCCCTACGTGGCCGACCACGTTGGCGTCGGCTCGGCGCGCTCGCACGGCGTGGTTATTCTGCCCGTCGAAGGGCCGACCATCCTGGTTCTCGACATCCCCTGGTGGCGCAGGGACGTAGTTGTCGCCGACGATGTGCGCGCCTCGATTCACGTGACAGACCGGGTGGGAGAGGCCCTGAAGGACGCCAAGCTATACGGCAAGCGCATCGGCGTGAGCGGCACCAGCTACATGTCAGCCGCCGCCTACATCGGGCTCCAAAAGGTGGCCGGTGACTCGACGTTGGAAATCGTCGATGATTTGGTGGAGAACGTCCGCATCAGGAAGAGTCCTCGCGAGCAGGATTTCATTCGCAACCACGTCGCGAAAGTTGGCAATGCCGCCGTCGAAGCGATGCTGGACGCTGCCGTCGAGGGGGCGACCGAAGCCGATTGTGTGGCGGCGGCGCTCAACGCGTTGGTGCCGATGGGTGGCGTTCTGTACGACGCGGCTTGCGCCTCCGGCCCGAACGCGCACCAGTTCTCCTGGGACCGCGCCCCCTCTCACAACGCCACCCGCCCGATGGAAAAGGGCGACTTCTTCCACGTCGATTGCTACGGTACGTTTGGCGGCTACCTGTGGGACTTCGGGCGTACCCGCATCGTGGGCGATGAACCCACCGATCAGCAGCGCGACCTGATCGAAGCCACCATCGAATGCGTCGAAGTGGTCTGCGACGCGATCAAGCCGGGCAAGACCGGCGATGACATCTTGCAGGTTGGCATGAAGTGGCTGACCGAATCGCCGGTCGTCAAGTCCATCCCAGAGGAAGAGGCCGAGACCGAGGGCTTCCCGGCGGTAGGACACGGCATCGGCATGTCGTGGGAAGGGCCCTGGCTGATGGAGGGCGACCAATCCGTCCTTGAGCCGGGGATGTATCTGGCCGCCGAGATGATGCTGGGGCATCCCTCGATGGGCGGCACCTTCTTCGAGCATAACGGGCTGGTCACCGAGGACGGTTTCGAAATCCTGACGACCTGCCGCAAGCGGTGGTGGTCATGAAGCTCCACTCAGACAAAGCCCTGGAAGCGGAGGTGCTTGCGGTCGTCGAGCGCTTCCGTACCGGTTGGGAAAAGATGGACGCCGAGCAAATTCTCTCGACCATCGCGCCAACCGACGACATGGTGATGTACGGCACCGATCTGGTCGAGCGTTGGGTTGGCTACGAGTCCTTAGTCGAACCCACCAAGGCGATGACCGAAGCCTTCAGCGACGCGGTTTACAAGTGGGGCGCCGACGAGCCGATGGTGTGGGTGCGGGGCGACGTGGGTTGGGCCTGCGGCGACCTGACCGTCAGTCTTGAGGTTGACGGCGAGCCGCTTACCGTCGTGATGCGTTCCACTTTCGTCGTGACCCACGAGGAGAGTGGCTGGAAAATCGCCCACTCGCACTTCTCAGTTGGGCAGGAAGAGCCTGTCGCCGACTACGACTAGGCTGTTGAGGCAAGGCCGGTGCCGTCCGCAGATGGGGCTGGCTTTGCCTCCTCTCACTTCAGCGTTGAATCGCGGGCGATCAACTCGGCGGGGATAAGCTGTTCTTCGGCGGTTTCTGCGCCGTCAAGCAGCCCCAGCAAGAGTTCCACAGCGGCTTGACCCAGGCGTCGCGGCTGGACGCTGATGCTGGTCAATGGTGGGATCGCGTTGCCCGCCAGGACCGTATCTCCCTCCCCGACAACGCCGAGTTCGGTGGGGACGTGGATGCCCAATTCGCGGGCCGCGCGCAGTACCGATATCGCCTGATGGTCGGTGGCGGCGACAATCGCGTCGGGGCTGTCAACCTCGCCCAGCATTTCAGTCGCCACGGCATAGGCTTCGTGTTCAGATAGGTCGTCGGGTTGAGCGATACGGACCGGAATGCCACGCGCTTCCGCTTCCTGAGCGAAAGCCTGCTCGATATCCTCGATATAGGACATGTTGAGGGCTGTTGAGATGAGGGCGGGATTGCGGTAGCCTCGCTCGTCGAAGTGCCGGAAAAGCTGGCGGATGCCGTGTTGGTGGTCAGCATCTATCCAGGGGAATTGGCGACGGCCCAGATGCCTGCCGATGGTAATGGTAGGGAAATCGTGGTCGAGGATGGTCCGCAGATGCGAGTCATCCATCGTCGGGTCCACGATAATCGCCCCGTCCAGACGATTGAGCAGGTCCCCCTGGTTGAAGTCCGGTTGCTCCAGCGATCTGGGAATGAGCAGGAAACCGTACCCAGCTCTGGCAGCGGCCTCCGACAATCCTTCCAGCAGTTCCGGGAAGTAAGGGTTACTGACCAGCGAGTCGCCTTCGAATGGGAAGTGGATGCCCAGAATCATGGCCCGGCCGGTTGCCAGCCCTTGGGCGGTCAGACGCGGGCGGTAGTTCAGTTTCCTGGCGACATCCAGAACGCGGTCTCGTGTCTCCGGCGCAACTGGACGGCGGCCTGAGAAAACGTGGGACACCGTCGTGATCGACACCCCCGCTTGTTTGGCGACCTCGTAGATGCTCGTCAAAGAACCTCCAGATTCCTGGGATGTCAGTGTGAGGAAGCAAGTAGCGTCGTTAATCCGCAGGCAAACAACACACCTGTCACGCCTACCGTGATTCTAGAGGGGATGTTGGATGCGCGCCACAAGGCACTTTGTTGCTCTCACATTTTCCCAGACAAGCGCCAAAGGCCGCGAAGAAGGGGTATTCGGCTTGACCGCAAAGCGCTTTGCACTTATTATACCGAACATACCAGAACATCCAAGCGCGTAGCTTGGCCCAGCCTCATACCTTATTGTCGGCAGTGTCCGCCGCCAACCCCTTACGTTGGTCCAGCGCCCTCGGCCTGCTGTCCGCATGTAGTGGACATTGGAAGGAGACCCATCTTTGTCGGCGACAGTTTCCCAGAGCATTGAGCCTCAGACGGGCGCTACGGCGGCACGCAACTCCTCCTTTCGCGAAGCCGTTGGCATCTTCTTCGAAGACCGCGCGCTTCTGTTGGCGCTGGCCGTCATCATTCTTCTGCTGGGGCTGGCGGTGTTGGGGCCGGTCTTTTGGGCCAAAGACCCCACGTCTGTAGACGCTGGCTCGGCGCTTGAACCCCCATCAGCCGAACATCTGATGGGGACGGATGGCGCGGGACGGGACGTGTTCGCCCGCTTCTATGCCGGGGCGCGCATCTCGCTGACGGTGGGCGCTATCGTCGTCACGTTGGGAGCCATCATCGGCGGGCTGATCGGCATGATTGCCGGAACGTCCGGCGGATGGCTGGACAACCTGCTGATGCGGCTGATGGACGCCATCCTTGCTTTTCCGCCGCTCATTCTGGCGATGGCAGTCACGATTGGCCTGGGGGTGGGCATCAGGACGGCGGCCATCGGCATCATCATCACTTCTGTCCCCTGGTATGCCCGCCTGATTCGCAGCGAGGTCATCCGCGTGCGCTCGTTACCATTCATCGAGGCGGCGGTGGCAATTGGAGCCTCCCGTGCGCGAATTATTGGCCGCCACGTCATTCCGCACGTCATCTCGACACTGCTGGTCCAGGCGGCGGCCTCCTTCGGCTATGCCATTCTGACGCTGGCCGCGCTCGGCTTTGTCGGCCTGGGCGCGCAGATTCCGACGCCCGAATGGGGGGCCATGATTACCGAGGGCCTGGCGCACGCCATCACAGGCCGATGGTGGGTGGGCGTCTTCCCCGGCCTGGGGGTGTTGATGGCCGTGACCGCCGCGAACATCGTCGCCGACCGCGCGCGGGCGCTCCTGGACCCGCGCGGCGCGCTGGCCGACCTATAGAATGGATGGGATTACGTGGTCCGTGTGATTGTCAACAAAGTTACCAGCTCTATCGCCACCATCTTTGGGGCATCCGTCGTAGCCTTTGTTTTGCTGCGCGTTCTCCCCGGCGACCCCGCCCGACTGATTGCCGGATCGCTGGCAAGCGACGAGGCTATTGCCGGGGTCAGACGCCAGCTCGGTCTCGACCAGCCCCTTCACGTGCAGTACATTCGCTACATCACCGATTTCTTTACTGGCGATTGGGGTTTCTCGTTTTCATCCGGTGTGCCGGTTAAAGAGATATTGGGCAGCCGCTTTCCGGCGACGGCTGAGTTGGCGTTGTACGCTTTCCTTTTCGCCTTCCTTTCCGCGCTGGTGCTGGCGCTGCTGGCGACGTACCGTGAGTGGCCGGTTGTCGATGGCGTGGTGCGCGCGCTTTCATCATTTGGGCTGGGCACGCCGCCCTTCTGGTTTGCCATCCTGGCGTTGATCGTTTTTTTCGAGCAATTCGGGCTGCTCCCGGGTCCCAGTGGCCGCCTCAGTTCCGCGACGACACCCCCGCCGCTACTTACCGGCTTCTATACCATTGATGCTCTGGTCGCAGGTCAATTCGACATTCTTGGCGAGGCGATCAAACACCTCATTCTGCCGGTGGTGTCGCTAGGACTCGTTCCTTTCGCCTTTCTCGTCCGCTTGCTGCGTGCCAATCTGCTGGAGATTTCCAGCGAGCCGTTCATCGTCGTCGTGCGCAGCAAGGGCATTGGCCGGTGGCTTACACACGTCCGCCACGCGCTGCCAAACGCTTTTCTGCCCACCCTGACCGCGAGTGGCCTGATTTTGGCTGAACTGCTGACCGGCAGCGTGCTGGTCGAGAGAATCTTCACCTGGCCGGGTGTCGGCGCGCTGGTCGTCGATTCGATTAAACGGCAGGATTTCGCTGTCGTTCAGACGTTCATCCTGCTCAGCGCCTCTCTGTATATCCTTGTCAATCTGGTGGTAGATATTCTTTATGGCGTCATCGATCCGCGAACCCGCATTCCAACCACCGAGGCCAGATAATGGCCGCCGAGCGAGAGCAAATGACCGAGCAGACCGCGCAACCTGAACCCAACGACGACCTTTTGCTCCGCGTGAGGGGCCTGAAGACAGAGTTTGTCACCCGCCGGGGCACGATCAAAGCCGTCCGTGACGTGAGCCTCGACGTTCATAGAGCGGAGAAGGTTGGCATCGTCGGCGAGTCTGGCTGTGGCAAGTCGGCGCTCGCGCTCTCAATCCTGGGATTAATCAGTTCGCCTGGGCGTGTCGTCGCGGGGGAGGTCTGGCTGAATGGGCGCGAACTGGCCTCGCTCAGCGACCGCGAGATGCAGGTGGTGCGCGGAAGAAATGTATCCTTGATATTTCAGGACCCCATGACCTCGCTCGACCCGGTCATGACGATTGGCAGCCAGATCACCGAGAGCATCCTCAAGCACCAACGAGGCATCAGCCGCCGCGCGGCGCGTGATCGGGCCATCGAATTGCTGCGGGACGTGGAGGTGCCGCTCGCCGAGCGCCGCATTGACGACTTCCCACACCAATTGTCAGGCGGGATGCGCCAGCGAGTCATGATAGCTATCGCCCTCGCCAACGATCCCGATCTGCTCATTGCCGACGAGCCGACCACGGCGCTGGACGTGACCACCCAGGCGCAGGTCATCGACGTGCTGGAGCGGCTGGTGGAGGAAAGAAACGCGGCAGTCATCCTGATCACCCACAATCTGGGCGTGGTAGCCGAGTTTTGCGACACGGTGAAGGTGATGTACGCGGGTCGGATCGTGGAAGAGGCCACCACGGACGTCCTGTTCCGCGCGCCAACCCATCCCTATACAGAGGCGCTCCTCCATTCCGTCCCCGATCCCAAGAGGCTGGCCCGTGGCCCGCTGCCCACCATTCCCGGCGCGCCGCCCAGTCTGGCCGACCTCCCACCAGGCTGCTCGTTCGAACCGCGCTGCCCGTTGGGGCAGGGCGTGGAGGTTTGCCTGGAGCAAGCGCCTTTCCCGATAGAGGTTGGCTCCCCTGGGTCCATCGTTGTCTCGGAGTGCCACTTCGCCCAGGACCGCTGGGCTGAAGCCCACAACCCCACAGAGGGAGTTCAGAGCCATGAGTGAGTCCCAATCCGCAAGCTCTGTCCTGTCCGGTCTGCGTGGCGATCCCTCAGAAGCGCTGCTGTGGGTCAATGGTCTGTCGAAGGAATTCCAGCTAAAGCGCCCAGGAGTCTGGCGGCAAGAGCTACAAATCTTGCGGGCGGTGGATGGCGTTTCCTTTGATATCCGGCGGGGCGAGACGTTTGGTCTCGTGGGTGAGTCTGGCTGCGGAAAATCCACGGCAGCCCGTTGTATTCTGCGTCTGCTGCAACCCACCGCCGGAGCGGTCCATTTTGACGGGATGGACCTCGGAACGTTGGGCCTAGAAGAGATGCGACGCTTTCGCCGCCGAATGCAGATCGTCTTCCAGGACCCATATGCCTCACTCGACCCGCGCATGACCGTCCTCCAAATTGTAGAAGAGCCGCTGCTGGTTCACGGAGTGCAAGATCGGGCTGCGCGCCTGGAGAAAGCCCAGGAGATGCTCTCGCTGGTTGGGATTACGCCCGATCAGGCCGACAGAAAGCCGCATGCCTTCTCAGGCGGCCAGCGGCAACGCATCGGCATTGCCCGCGCCCTGATTCTGAACCCGGAGCTTGTTGTCTTGGACGAGCCGGTCTCCGCTCTCGACGTTTCCATCCAGGCGCAGGTACTCAATTTACTGGGCAGCATCCAGGAACGATTGGACCTGACCTACCTGTTCATTGTCCACGATCTAATTCTGGCCGAGTACTTCTGTGACCGTTTGGCTGTGCTGTACCTGGGAGCGGTGATGGAGATGGCAGATAGGGAGACGCTCTTCCAGGAGCCGCTGCACCCGTACACGGTCACGCTCCTCTCAGCCGTACCCATCCCAGACCCGTCCAGCCAAGGCAGGCGCAACCGCATCATCCTGGAAGGGGAAGTGGATGCGTTGAGCGTGCAGGCCGGTGGATGTCGCTTCAGGTCGCGCTGCCCCGTCGGCAAGGATAGGGATGTTTGCCGGGTGGAAGAACCACCGCTCGTGGAGCAGGCCCCCGGTCATTGGGTCTCGTGCCACTTTCCCGGCGAACTCCGGCCCGGTGGTGAGAGCTAGAAACGATTCCCCGCCAGGAGGACCCCCTTGAGCGACGATGGCCCCTCAATTGAGATGACCAAGGACGAGATGGATGCATTTCTGTCCAAGCCAATTCTGGCCCGGCTTGCCACCATCCGCGATGACCGCCCACACGTGACCCCGATCTGGTTTGCCTGGGACGGCGAAAGCATCTGGATGGAGACGGTCCCGGACTACCTCAAAGTCAAGAATCTGAGGAAGAATCCCAACTGTGCCATCACCGTAGACACCACGGATGGCGGCATCCGTATCAAGGGTGTCATCATGGAGGGCAAGGCCGAGCTAATAGATGGGCCTGAGGACTTCGTGATGGATATTGTGAGGCGTATCTACGTTAATTACATGGGCGAAGAGGCGCTCGTCGCCACCACCCCCAGGAAGATGTACGACGGGCCGCATATCCTTATCAAATTGACGCCTGAGAAGATAATCACCTGGAATTGGACGCAAAAGGGAATCGCACCTCTCTTGTGAACCCTCCGATTTCTCCCTTCCTTGTGTGCACTGGCGTTGACCTGCCCCCAAAGTTTGTACCACCCCTTAAGTTGGATTCCAGGCCATGGAAGGGGGTGGTGGCACCAGTATAGCTTCAGGTGCCGGTGGACGGTAGTTCAGGGCACTGTGTGGACGAAT
>Ga0180438_10002539_pt1 | contig 29519 bp, 44 predicted proteins | sample SS_ome_12_FD_132455 | JGI IMG/M metagenome (GOLD analysis project Ga0180438, IMG submission 132455) | Hypersaline lake sediment archaeal communities from the Salton Sea, California, USA - SS_3_D_2 metaG | ecosystem: Environmental > Aquatic > Non-marine Saline and Alkaline > Hypersaline >...
TCAATACTACATTTAAAATCTCGTTTTAAGGGCAATACATCGGTTACCGGAAAAACTATCTCATATCTATTTAATGTTATATTTGCCATATCTTAGTGAAAATCAACCCACCCTGCACCGGTATAACCTTGAAATTTGCCTGTGGTTGAATTAAAAATTATCATTCTTGCTTCCGGGGTGATTAAATTTCTGTCAGTCGTTGTAAAAGTCCCGACCATAAAAACACCATTTACTTTCAAAATTTGCTCATACATATCAGGGTCGAATATACCGTACATCATTACATTTGCCTTTTCTCCATTCTTACTCCCTCTATTTTGATTATCCAAAATATATATATCACTCTCACTCGTATGCCATTGTCCGGCATAAGAACCAATAAATATAGAGCTGTGTTGCGTATGTCTATAACCAGCAAAAGCTCCTACATATGTATTAAAACTTTTTGCGCTGCCTAAATATCCGGCATAAGCTCCAATGGCAACATTTTTAGCCCCAAGCGTATTGGTATATAAAGATCTTGTACCTACCGCTGTGTTATCATCTCCTGTCGTCACTGCGTTGCCTGATAGATAACCGACATATACACTATTTATAACATTATTAATTCCGGCATGAGATGACGATGTTCCTACAAATAAAGAAGAGGTGTCCTTTCTTACAAGCTGAAAATTGCCGTCATTGTATATATTCCCGATTTCATCTAACTGAAATACTTCAGTATCATCTAATTTTTTAAAAGTTATTAAGTGTCCGGTAGAAAGTCCGCTTTTTATATCTACCTTGTTACCTGTTCCGACTTTTATAAATGTATCGCCGTCAACGTCATTAATTTGATCTGCTTTTGCAAATTGAGAGGCTTTTATATATCCATCGGTCGGTGTTCCGGATTGATCTTCAATTGCTCGAATCCAAACGTCATCATTTAAGACCGTTATATTATTTTTTTGTTGACTTATCTTTTTGTTAGCCATAATAATCAATTTTCATAAATACAAATATCGCCGTTCTCATAAATACAAGTATTATTATCTTCATAGATAGCAATTGTATCAAGCGTGACGTCAGAACAGGTTTTAACAAGAACATAATAATTATCCGGTTCTGTAACTTTAACATAATAATCATTTGTTGTAACAGTTACATAATAATTATCCGGTTCGTTTATCTTTACATAATAACAATTCATTTATGTATAACTTACATCTTGATCGATTGTAACTTGACCGCACAAAACAGTATCAATAACGCCATTTGCGTCAATTGTTTCAGTATCATAAACATATGTTGTAACATCCCAATCGATTGTAAAGATATCAATTTCAAAAATCCAGTTTACGGCATCTAATATGGTTATTCCGGACCCGTTTGAAATATCCTTCGCAACGGTTTCTAATTCATTGCTTTTTCTGAATACCATTCTTACGGAAGATAAACTTGAATCCGGTTCCGATCCGTCTGATTTTGTTACTTGAAATTGAAATACCTTTCCGCCTTTTGCAAAAGAATCACCTTTTTTAAAATTAGGAAAATCATATTTTTTATCTGTTACTGTTTCTATAGCCATAATACAAAGTTAAGTTATTTTTTAAACAATTCAGGAAACATTTTATAAACTCTTAATATAGCTTTTACATGATAGTTTGCTATCTTCTCACGTCCGTAATTTGTCATTAATATTTGTCTGCATTCCCTTTCGGTATCCATGAAAAAATTTTCAGTTAAGACAGCCGGCATAATAGTCTTACTGATAATAGTGAAATTTGCCTCTTTATCAAGATCACCGTCTGAATAATCGGTCCTTAACTTTTCATCAGGGAATTCTTTTTTATATTCTTCTCCGAATACAGTTACAATTTTGTCGGACTTTGTTTCACCTTTTGATGTAAAAAATTCGCATCCTGTACCGCCGCCGGCATTCGCATGAACTGAAATTAAGAGATTATTCTTACCGAAAACATTTGCCATAACAACCCGATCAGTTAAAGACACATCTTCTAAGTTGTCAACTAAGACATGACAACTGATATTATGTAAATGTAAGATGTCTTTTATTCGTTTTACAATACTACGGTTAAATTCGTATTCAAATAATTGACTTCCGTCATTCCAAATCGGTGATCGTTTGCCTTTTGTTTCTTTTCCGTGTCCTGGATCTAAAATAATCATGCTGTTTTATTTTTGTGTTTCCTGTAAATATCTATTGAATGGTCGGCTATTTTTTGAGTTAATGATAGAGTCTCCTTTTTGAATTTTGCTCTTCTTTTACCATTCTCAATATCTGCCATATTTTCAATTTTTTCAATATAAATACCGATATTAAATATAACTTTTTCAGTGATATTTTTAAATATGTCTTTGTTTAGCATCACATAATTAATGTCTTTTGTTACCTTATTAATCTTGATCGTTAATTGATTTTTAAAGTATTCCGGATCGAATAAATCTAAGTCATAACCATATTTCTTTTTAATTATATCGCTTATACTTTCATTGATTTGGATAATATAGTCGCTTAAAATAACGCTTATCTCTGAATATTTACCAAATATTTTTGATGTATCTCTTTCTATTTGTTGACATATAGTATCTATCTCTTTTCGATGCCTTATAAATTCGTTTATTTCTTTTTGATCAACAACAAACTCCTTTATAATCTTGTTAATTTTATTTGATTTGAAATAAGACAATATTGAAGGTACCATTGCAACAAGTATAGCACCTATAATACCCATAGTTGTACTGTCAACTCTCATGATATAATTAAAAAATACGACTATAATTATTGCAATTATAAGAACAATTACAATATTTCTAATTTCTTCTCTTTTACCCATATAACCGAAATACTAATAATTAAAACTAATAATGTGACTAAATTTATCTTTTGTGCATAGAATAAAAAATACCCTACAATGTTACACACCCACCAAATAAAAAAAGCTAAATAATATTTTGATACTTCGAGCCACAATATTAAAAATAAAACAGCAAAACCAAAAAATGTACAAATATCAAGAACGATATTACATAGATATCTTTGATGGTCTTCAAAGATGTATATGTCAAATTTTAGATCCGAATCATAAAACAGTATATGAAACGAATCTAAAATGATAAAAAATATAAGTATTATTACTTGATATTTTTTCACTTTTCCTCTTTATCAGGTGGCGGCAAATCAGGGTCCGGTTCCGGAACTGTTCCACCAGACTCAGTTATATAATTTTCTAACTGCAAAATTCTACCTTCGTACCAATCAATTGATTTTTCACTCATTTTTACCGTTTTTAAGTTTATAATATATTGACATTCCTATATTAATCAAGCCTGATCCTAAGAACAAAATAACGTAAACAAGTTCGTATTTTATTGGTGAATCTTTGAATGAAACTAAGCCCATATAGATCCCGACTAAAATTAATATATATGATGTTATCCTTTTACTCCAAATTGACCATTTATTATCCATAGCTTTTATTTTTTTACCCAAGACCCGGATTCATATCCCCAAAATCCGACACTTGTAAAAGTTAAGTTTGTATCTGTTACATAAATAAAATAACCGTTTGACGGTGTTAAAGCACTGGCCTCTGCCGGCAAATCTGCCTGTAATAAAACCATAATTTCAATTTTTTAATTAATAACTTATCTTGCTACAATCTATTAAGGTATTTTAAATCCGATATTTTATAAATTTAAGTTTTTAATTAGGTATTTATCACTCCATTTTTATAACTGCTCCTGTAAGATCCTTCGGGCTGCCGTTTACCTCTACTGTAAACTGTACACCGTTATAAGTATCGCCCTTTATTACTGAAATATCATATATATTTTGAACTGCCATAATTTAAGGTGTTGAAATTTCTTGATTAATATAAGCCACAATATCGACTTGATAAAGCTCTCTCCCTATATCTTGAATATTTAATGTATATTCCGTACACTCTTCGGGTTTTGTTGATTCAGATGTAAAAACAGAGATATATTTATCGCTTGTCTCCCCGACTTCATTTATCTCAGACAATAAGGTTGCTAAATCATCGAAAGTAACAAAGATCCGATATTTATAAGCATCCTTTAATAAGTTACAATTTACAATTTTTTTATCAATTGCTTCAATATCATTTTTAGTAAACTCTTTACTTTTTAGAACATCTAAATATAAATTCTGTTCTAAAGAATAAGAAGTCGCTGAGCTGTCATAAATTCTAAAATAATCAACCGGAGCTTTCTCAAGAATTATATTTCGGGTTCGTTTCCTTCCTATATCTTTAAAAAGTATATAGATATTCCAAAATTCATTTAGTTTCTTTTCTGCTTCAAACTCTACTATTTCAACATCAAAAGACTTGCTGCCCTCAGATATTTTAATCGTAGAAGCATATCTGATTTGCTGAAAATCTTGATATTCTGAATCTCTGATATCAAAATTTATAGTATAGGTATCAAAGACAATACTCTGAATAGTTATCTGCTCCTGATCCCAATTAGTATAGATAGGGATTTCCTCATCTCTATTGGGCCTTAGAAAGCCTTCAACGGTCTTTGTTCCCTTAAATGGACTATTATAAGGGAAAAAATTATTATTTTCATAAAAGCCTTGATAAAAGATAGTTAACATTATATTACAACTTTATCTTTTTGAACAAATAAATTAAATATGATATAATCAACATTTGATATACCGCCTGTATCCGGTTCACCGTCAAGAAGGATCTTAAAGCCTTCACCAACAGACCCGGCAATTTCATTCTCTCCGCTTGTAAAATAATCGTTAAAGTCATGCTGCTCCAAACTGAATGTCTCTCCATCTCCCCAAATATCAGTAACAGCCGGGTTGTAACTTCTATCATCACCACCTGTCCTAAGATGATCAACAATCTGATTTCCGGTAGCTCCCGAGTCAATTCCGATGTCTTCCAATATTGTTTCTGTAACAAGCTTTGTAGTGGCATCAGCAGCCATTTTTTTAAGGATTATTCTAATATCCGGATTTACTCCCTGACTCCTTAAAGTACAAGAATATCCTAATATTGTGAAATTATTTCCGAGGCCGCTTTCACATCCGCAGACAATAATATCATAATCAATAGCGGTTATGCTACCACCAATTAAAATATTTGTAACCTCAAGCCAATTTTTTTGAGTCCTATATGTTCCGGTTGCATTAATAGTAATATTTTCTGTATCGGCTGCTGTTAAGACTCCTGTTCCCGGATCTTTTGATGTTCCTGTAATTACAATATCATCATTCCCGGTCAAAGAATTAATTATTAATCCGACATGCCATCCGCTAACTGCAAAATCAGTAGTATATCCACTAGTTTGACCCGAGACAACTGTTCTCTCTTCTCCTATTAAAACCAAGTCTGTATCCGTTATCCCGGATAAAGGCATATTAAAGGAAACAACGACAATATCTTTTTTATCCTCAATATATTCAGTTAAAGTTGACACAATTATATAAGCGTTCTCATCTGTATAGAAAGTGCCTAATTTTCGCCAACTTGCCCCAAGACCCGTACTTGTCGTACTTACCGAAATACCTATACTATCACCGCTTAAGCTTGTAGCATAAATATAATATTTTGAGCTTGCACTTCCCAAACCGGTTGGATAATTTAATGTATTAGTACCGGCCTGAACCAAATTATAATCATCTTGAGCATCTCTACAAAAAAGAGATCGAACACTTATAGATGTCGTTGTTAGTGTAATTTGTGGTTCGTTAATATAATCATTGGGCATTGGCCTTCCGTGAACACCATAGGTAATTATATCCTCTAATTGGTGAAAATTATTCGTTATTATAGTCGCAGAAGATCCGGTATAAAACATTCCGATCTGAAATTCATTCGTCCATCCCCCGGGACAATTTGCACATGTAGGGCTATTATCAATAAATATATCAAGATCATCTGTTGCGGTTTCTTTAATTAAAAAAACAAAGTTATTGTCATTATCAATTAAAGGTGAAGTTGCACAACCGCCGTTTCCTGTTCCCTTTGCAAATGTTCCGCTTAATAATTTTGTTATTCCGGCAAAATGTTCATTATAATATCGTCCTTCGGCTACAACTATCTGAGTAGATGAGAGAGTAAATCCGAACCCGTGTTTGGCCAATTTTGGATAAGGGAAGTCAATAGCAGAAATCAATTTATTCTCTACTGTTCCGGATCCGTTTCGCCATATTATACTTTCATCAAGAGTAAAGTCAGCTGTTTTAACTAAAGAGGTTAACGCCTCAATCTCTGTCTGCGTTTTATATCCCTTCCCTGAGATATAAGTTATTAATTCAGTAGCGAGAGAATATTCAAAAGAATTAGTCGTACTCCCTTCTCTTAAGAATTTCGTTGTATCTGAGACTGCCAAACCTGACATGTCAGAAAATTGTTTATATCCCATTTTAATTTAAATTATTGGTTCAACTAAATCATCACCCACATTATCTCTTAATGTATCCAGCTCATCATCAACTAAAAATGTATAAGGTGCTATCGCCTCAATATCTCTTACATCAAGTAAAGAGACAGAATAAAAGTCAGCTCCAGATCCGGCAATTATCCTATAATATCCAACATCTAAAGTACTAATCGTATGCTGTTCAAAATATAGGGTTTTCTTATAAGTATTACTTAAAGCAATAGGAGTATCCCAAGTATATTGCATCGTATCACTATCAAAAATAAGTTTTTGAAGATAGAAAGTATATGACTGTAATTCACCCGGAAAACTAAATGAGATCATCTGATCATCCGGCATAATAATATTCCCATGAAAATAATTTCCCCTCTTGGCAATTACTTTCTCGAAATCCATATATCCTGAACTAATAAACTGCATCTGTTTTGGCTTTAATTATATCAAAATTACTAATGTTATTCTCAGTCAATACTTGTCTTTTCCTCTCAAATATACAATATTTTTCCAATCCTAATAATAAATATTTCTCATAAATTGTTTTATCAAAAATTCCCTCATCTAAAGGGAGAGTCGATTCAATCTCTTTTGAAAAATCGGTATAAAATTCTAATAATCCGTAATCTTCTAAATATCCTTTTGAATAGGACATCGGAACCCTATAATTTTTTATTGTATTGGCAAGTGCCAGGTTCCCATTTTTTATATTTTGGCCCGATATAATTCCTTCTGCTACGACAGGAGTTCGCGTCAAAGTTTCTACTTTAATATTAAATATAAAGCCTCGAACGCCACTATTATTAGGATCATTTACGTGTACGGTCATAGTCGGAGTAATACTTGATGCTTGTCCGTTTCCGATAGTAGAATTACTTGACATCCCGGCTGTTAAATTCCACTCTAAATTTCCACACCTTATTGTTACATCGCCCTCATAGATAACATATCCAAAAGAAACCCGGATATTCTGATCAATATCACAATATATCCCGTTACTAACAAGATCAAAGCCGATATAAGAGGATCTATCCAACAATTCACTATCCCAAGAAATAAACTTACCATTCATTGTACGTAAGATCGCCTCTGTTCCGACCTGTAAATTATAGTATTGGAATTGCTCAAAGATCTGATCTTGCCATACTTCATTTGTATTTATAATTATAAAATTATCAGCTGATTCATCGGTTAACTCTACATCTGTAATTATACCTTCATTTCGGACCCGTTCTGAATCTTCATAATTATAGAAACTTACTGTTTGGTTTCTGAAATCAAGCCTTGAAGATCCCGAATTGAAAACTTCTTTTTTATAGTTCTGTAGAATTTCAGGCTCATTATTTTTATACCAATTTCTTGATTTAAAATTCTCAATATCTAAAAGCTGAACTATTTTCCAATTCATATATTCTATACCGGCATCTGTTCCGTCATAATGAAAATACATTCCGAACTTATCTTGGAAAAATTCAATAAATGTTCTGATATCAAAACGGTCAAAATTTTTCCCTTCTACATTTAAATTTTTCATGCTACTGATATAAAGATCATCAGTATATGACATATTAAAATCTTCTAAATAAACAGCATCATCGATTAATGCTTTTACAAGATCCTTTACCTCATAGAAATATCTTGATTTCTGTAAGTCCGTTGAATAACCTTGATATTCAGAAGTCATATAAGCACTCGCAGCATCACTCTCATCCCGGATAAAATAATTCTGATCACCCCTGAACCATTTTTCCTCTGATCCATCTAATCTTCTTACATATTTATGATAAGTCAGTCCGTTGATCTCTTGAGTAATCCCGACACTATTCCAATCTGAGGGAACAGTTTCAATTTCCGGAAAATATCTGTATTCTCTTTTCCAAATTGTCCTACATTCTTTAAACTTTTGCCCGGCTCCCTTATCAGTGTACTTTATCCATGAAGGGATATAATAATCATCTTTATAGGCTGTACCAACACAAATATCCTCAAGCTTAAGGTCATCACCGCCTGTATTCCACTTAAGAATATTTTCAATTTGAATCTCCGCATCTTCCGTAATGTCTTGTATCTCTTCGCCCCATAGAGACCCATACTGATATGAACTGGCATCAACGAAACTCCTTTTAGGATCAAAAGGAAGTTCTGAGATTAATTTTTTAAGCTCTATCTGAGGTATATGAGAAGAGTCTTGACTTGTTATCCGAACACCATCTAATAATAAAGAGTATTCATCAAAGATATACAAGTTCATTTTAACGGTCTTGGTCAAAAAATTAGGCTGTATGAAGTTTATTCTACAAAAATGATGTTCTCCCTCTATGATAATACTTCCGTCCTGTGACGAGCTGAAATAGTCCTTTAACGAGTCAAAGTCATCCTTATTTTTTAAGATCATATTTCCTTCTGCAAAAGTTCTTACAATTCGGAAATATCTTTCATGCCTACGAGTACCGATAAAAAAGTTATCCTCGAAATATAATTTTTGGATATTATATTCGGGGCCCGTTCCGGTCTCTGCATTATGTAGGTATAGAGTTAAAGTGATCATTAAAAATATGTTTTTTCTCCTGTTAGTTTTCCGTCTTTAACTATATGAAGGACATTATCTATCATCACAACTTGCTTAGCGTTCTTAAGGATCTTATTTTGTTGCTTCATTAATCCTACCATCTCGTTTCCACCAAATCCTTTGTTAGCCATATTCCACATTAATTTTGCCTGTTGCTTTGGATTAAGAATAATTTCGTTTCTGTCAACCATAGCAAAATGACTATCTTCTGCCCCGGTATTCGGAACAAGACCACCGGATCCGGAAAAGTCGGCCGGCTTTCCTTCCTTAAACTTAGGTACAATTGCATTCATTAAAGCATATGTGGCTGCCCCTACAACAGGAGCGATAGCAAGGCCCTTAATACCGAACTTTTTAAAAGCGTCTTTAGCTACATGAGCAACAGCCTCTCCGATTAATGCAGATATGACTTTCAAGGTTACACTTCTTAAAGTTCTTAAAAAGCTTTCTGCGCTTGCTTCTCCACTTTCAAAGGTCTGAACGATTATATCACCCAAGCTCTCCCAAATCATAGTGGCAATCTTGGCTTGATCAAACATCTTATCAAAAGATTCAGCCATTTCAATATTCATCTCTTCATTAGTGTCTTTAACATCTTCCATCTCAGCAGTTAACCTTCTCAGATTTTCTATCTGCTTGTCAATGACTTCTCTTTCAAGATCTGTTATCTCGGTTGAATTGTCTCTTATGAACTGGAGTCTTTGGATCTCCATATTCCGTTCAATACGATTCCTTTCAGCTTGACTCATTTGAACTGTTTCAAGCCTTAATGCCTCAAGTTGCTGTATAAGTTCAAACTCTTTAAGTGCCCTTTTATATGCTGTATCTTCTTTATCACCTTCACCGGTTCCTTCCTCTTCACCATCTCCCGGAAGAAAAGGCAATGTTGGTTTCTCTTTATATTTTTCTAATTGAACGAATATACTGTTTATTCTTCTCTGATATTCTACAAGATCTTCTGTTTTTTTAAATTGAGCATTAGCATCCTTAAGAACTTGTACAAAATTATCTTTATCTTTTGGAGTTAATTTCTCAAACTGCTGCTGTAATGCCTCAACTCTTAAGCGAACTTTAGAGATCATTTCTGTTCGATCACCTGAATGCAATAAGCCCATCCATTCAAGAGCTTCTTTTAATCCGTTAATTAAGATAGAATTATACTTGATCATAGCTCTTAACGGGCTGATAAGATTTCTCAAAGTACCTCCGACCTTTTGCCACCCTTCATTTAATTCTCCGGTTTTAGGTGAAAGCTCATCAATAATTTCAAGGAGAGTATTAAACTGTAATACTAATTCAGTAGCAGTATCTACAATATTCTTTAAAAATCCGTTTAATCCGGCCCCTTCGCCAAGCCTTAACATAAGACCTTCAACAGCAGATTTTAATTTTGTGATACTTCCTTCTAAATTATCTGTATTTGTAGCAGCTTGCTCATAGGCGGTATTTGTATCTGAGATCTCATCTGCAAATTCCTTGAACTTATCTTTAGTCTCAAGCATTACTTTACCGGCTGTAATACTCCTTGTACCGAAAATATCAATTTCTCTCTCTGCTCTTTTAGAGGGGTCAACTATACCGTCAAGCTCATCTTGTACTTCGTGTAATGCTTCTTGAAGGTCAAACATACCGGTACTGAAACCAAAACCGGCTTTCTGTAACCTTAATAAGACTTGATTCATATGAAGTCCGGCTGAACTCGGCTCGGATATTGCCGGGGCAAGCTGCTCTATTACGGAAACCATTTCAGCGAAAGTAAGATTGGCATCCGTAGCCACTTTCCCGGTTTTCTCTATTGCGGCATTTAGATAAGGAATGTCACCGGCTCCTTTTTGAGATCCGGCAGCAAGGATATTAATAAATTCACTCGCTTTATCGGCACTCTCTCCAGTTTGATTTAATGATAGTGTTAAGGCTTTGGCTGCTTGAGGGACATCGATCTGAGCTGCTTCTGCAAGTGTTATAGCCTCTCTTGTTACAGCCGCAAGACCCTCTTTCATTTCAAGAAGTTGCGGCATCTGAGACCCTACAAGCTTAAAGGCATCTGCAACCTGTGTAGCAGATTGGGTTGTAACCTCTCCGAACTCTATTGCTTTATCTTTATAAAAGTCAAGAGCTTTCCCGGTAGCACCCGTCAAGGAACTTAAAGTCGAGATCGATTTCTCGAACTGCATATTAACCTTGATCATTTCCTTAACGGCCTTCGCTGCTCCTATACCAACAGCAGAAAAGATCGCTGCCTTTGAAATAGACCTACCCAAAGTTTGGAATATACTTTGGGTTTTTAAAGCATCGGCCCTTAACTGGGTATTGTCAATACCCGTTTGCCAAAGAAGTCGTTTAAATACTGCCATATTATACGTTCATTAGAAAGTTCAACGTTTTTCTCTGATCTTCTTTCTCCTGTTCTTCCTTAGTTTCTAACTTTTCGGCAGTCAGACTTATATATTGAAGTAATAACGAATCATAAGGGATCTCATACATAATCTCCCTGTATGTATACCTATCTTTCAACCTCGCAATTAACTCAAATACATTTACGAGCCTATTAACTACTCGCTTTTTTTCAGGCTCGTCTTGTTGCGAGTCAAGACGATAGTACTCGTAAAAGCCTGTAGATCTATCATAGCCAACATATCGACTACAATAGCAAACATATCTTGATTAGATAGGTTTTTTAATAAGAATTTTTTGTCATTAGTCTTTAGAAGGATACAGATTACTTCTAAAATATCCTCGGTATGTTCGGCAACTAATTCAATATTTTTCTTAATTGTTTCGTTGTCTTTATTCTCAAGGTCAAATACCGGAATTCTACTCAATATTTTAGCTATTCTGATATTTTGTTCAAGATTGGTATGCCTTCTGACTACATACTCCCGAAATTCCTTCTTTAAGATCCTTTGTAATAAAGTCGGATTTTCAATAGTTATCGTAATGATAATTTGCTCATCGGCTGCCAATCCTAATAATTTTTGCTCAAAAGCCTCGTCATTTCTCAAGGCCTTCTCTTTTGACTCTTTATTCATTATTAAAGTTTTTATTTAAAATTAAAATTAAGGGTATCAATCGTAAGATACCCTTGATTTTATAATGTAAATGCTACGTCATTTTTCAATGGAAGTCCTGCCCTGTGTTTAGTATCAGATGCTGTATCTGCCTTAACTCTTATCTGAGCATCACCGATCGGAATAGCTCCTGTGAAACCTGTTTGCGGCTTTGCCGTACAAGTCGTCCATGTGCTACCGCCATCATCTGAATATTCATAGTCAGCATAAGCATCCCAATTTTGAAGATAGTCCCAATCCATAGAATCAGCAGTATCATCAATTACAGCGTTAACCGGAGCTGCCGGAACTTTTTCAATATAACGATCAGGTTTCTTAATTCCGCTTGCATCTTTAGGTTTATAAAGTGTAGCGGTAAACATAATCTTATCACCGTCATCCTCTGCTTGGGTTCCTTCTCTCATTCCTTTAAGAGATACTTTCGGATATTTAATGACCGTATGTAGCTCAGAATCTTCATCTGCTCTACTGATATAAGCCATCGCATAAAAATTGCCTCTAAACGCTTCAATAGGAGCGCTCCAAGTTCCTTCTGTATCAACCGCACCACCCATAGCTAACTTAAGATTGTCAACATCGAAATTCCAAGTATTAAACTTGAAACGCTTCGTGCCTTCCTCACCTAATAAATCAGCAAAGGTTTCGCCTGTTTCTTGTGATTTTAATATTGTTTCCGTGTCCTCGTCATCATCTCGGGCCAAACTTCCGGGTACGATATCACCTACATAGAGGGTCATATCTGCAATTTCCGGGGGGAGTCCTGTCGCCAAGACATCTGCGTAATATACACCCGGGGAAATTAAACCAATATTTGAAGTTTTCTTTTTTGCCATCGTTATTGTTTTTTAACGTCAATACGAAAATTATAGAAAGATTTTTGATTTTGCTTACGTTGGTCGAAGACCGTTTCGTTAACAATATCATAATATAAGCCTTTTGTATGGTATTCTTTATTATTCTCAAGAAGTGTCCTAATGATATTTGCTATAACCTTTAATCTTGAATGATTAATTGTTCCGTCAGTAATAGAAGGGAGTTCAATATTAATATTATAAAGACCGGGTTGAAATTCTTGATATTTTTTATGATTTAAGAAATTACCGATAATAATTACATCTTCAAGATCTTCTCTGTTCATAGGAGCTTTATTTTTAAATAAACCACCTGAAATCTCGTCTGTAAGAGTCGTACTATTAAGAATAGTATAAAATATATCAACGACATCTAAAAGTCCGCTATTCGACATATTTCAGTAATTTTTCAAGATCATTTTTAACTTCACTCTCAGTCGGAGCAAAAGCAGTCAGGACATTATATCCTTTACTTTCTACCGCAAGAGCATATTCCATTCCGGCTGTTACTACGAGTATAAGGCCTTTCATCGGGCTTTCCGATATAGCCATTTCGGCAAGTTCCTTCCCTGTAGCAACCCCTTCACCGTTCTGATCACCGGCAGAAGACTCTTCATAAAATTCATCAACTACTCGGTTATCATCAAATATCGTGTATCCTATAGAGCTGCGTAAATTCCCGGTATGGTCTGAATAACTCCCCCCGTCACGTGCATTTTTAACGAATTCCTGACCAATAAAATGAAGACCTTGAATAAGTTGTAATTTACTCGCTTTAATCCGAATATCAATCGGAATTTGAATATCGAGGGCAGTCCATTTCTGCCTTAATCCGGTTATTTTAGACATAAATCTCAGTATGCATTTGCAAGTCTTGTCTTGATAGGATCTTAAATCGTTTAGAATTATATATAATTGAGTCTTCGATATTAAAATCAGGGAGCTTATCTCGTTGTACTTTATCCTTTATAACAATAAGATAAGTATATACGATTTGACTTCCGGATTCATTTATTATATAACTCGCTCGATTCTCTTGAACACTACATTTAATCCCGGATACAGTACTGCTCGATTCAGAGCTTTCCCCGTTAGAGGACGTTACTGTAACACTTTTATAGGTGATTGTATCCGGGCTCAATGTTACCATTTATCTAAACAGTTTTAATATTAGATGCTTCAACGGAAGCGGCCCAAAAGCAAGGCATTTTGGTTAATTCTAAAACTGCTTTGTCAGAGATAGCCACGTCGGGCGTATCGCCTGTTTCCCAAACAACGGTCTCCGCAACAACGGCAAGATCCGCAGACCCAACCGCACCGGCATTAGTACTGTAAACTACCTCGTTAAGAGTTAGTGTTACGGCACTATCAACAGTTAATGAATCATAAGCATCATTCGTGGTATCAATAGCAGTGATAGATACTCCGGTTGCACCGTCATATAAATCATCACCTACTCCAAATGAATGATTCTTATACATTTTAATAGTTGTTCCGGCGGTTACTGCCTCATATACTTTACCTGACTTATAAATCGTTTCGGATCCGGAAGTCAGTAACATAAGAGTACCACGTTGGATATTATTCTGAACAGGCAAGGTATAAGTCGCAGAGGCCAAAGTTAATGATCTCGGAGGACTTTTCTCAATTATCGGATTAGGATAATTTTTATAAGTTGTTTTTGCCATTTTACAAAAATTTTTATCGTTTATATTCTATTTATGAAATATATCTTATTTAGGTTTAACAACCTCGATATATTCCTCAGTAACGATTTTATAAGTGCCGGCTTTATGACCTTTAAGAGCTTTAACGACTTGATCTTTTGTCGAAAACTCATTTGCTTTACGCTCTGAACCGGAAAGCCCTTCAATTTTTGGTCTGATAACCAATTCAACTGCTTTTCCGTCTTTGTCAAGCACTTTAAAAACCTTCTTAAATTTAATTTTTAATTCGCTCATAATATACTTGTAAATCGAATTTCGGGTCGCGTATCTATCTTTTCGATTTGGATATTGTTTTTATCAAAAATAGCGTTCATAAGATCTCTCAAATGTTCTCTATCGATTTCGATTTTCAATTTTCCTTCCCAAAAATTAGGATGCGCTAAAATTGCTTTGTAAACATAAGCAGACGCCAATTCAATAGAATCTTTCTGACTTTGATCATAAGATTCATCTTTATCAATTCCCTGATCCAACAAAGTCTTCTCACAAAGATTCGTTACTTCAAGTCCTACTAACGCCTGTAATGCTTCTAAATTAGTCATAATACATTAGGTTACGGGGTTGTATCCAATAGCAATACATGAGCCGATTTGTCCCATACAGGGAACATAATTCCCTTACCGAGTGTAATAACAGCCGGGGGATTAAGCTCAGAATATTGTTGAACACAAATTCCGTTTATCATATTAACAATTGCCGGAGTCAATTTCCTGTTTTGGCTCTCTAAGGGCTCAACCCAAAGCTTACGTCCTTCATTTCTGAAACCGAACTGAACAATTCCCTCTGCCCAAGCTGCACGTGTATTACTAAACGAACCGTCTGAACTTACATAGGAGATGTCATCTCTGACAATTTCCAAAGGTGGGAAGTCTTTTTGCTCAAAGAATAGACTCATTTCAGCTACTGAAATAAATCCGGATTGGATACCGCCTTTTGTTACTTTAACACCAAATGTAGTAAGTACCTCAGTAGTGGCAACCATTTGATTAAATGTAGCTTTTGTCATTCTAATAACATCAGGATAGATCCCTTTTCCTTCTAAAGTTTCAAGCTGAGTCCTAATATCTTGTAGGGGGGTTGCCGTAGCTGCCGTTGCCCATGATGTAGAGACATCAACCTCTTGCCAAGATTCGAGATCGTAGTCAACGAATTCTCTTACAATACCACCGTGATTATTGGTAGCACTATAAGTGACTTTACCGGTAGAAAGTTGCTGCATAGCGATAAAATCCATTCTCGTTCTTACAGCATTATAAGCATTTAAGGTATCATTGAATATTTCATCAAGGATAATATCACGATAAACAGGATTGTTTAGGTGTAACATGAGCTTTTCATCAAGATCATAACTGATCTCAATCGGTCGGATCTCTCCCGGTACTTTGACAATATCATCTCTCTTTACTCTCTTTGCCTCTGTACCGTAGGATTGAACGGTTGCAGCAATGTTCGTCACCGTTGCGTTAACAGCTTCCCATTTTAGCTCTGCCGTTCTTTTGGCCGTAAATTTTGACTCATGGAAATATGCACCCGCTTTCTCCCTTATGACCGAAGCGACTCTTTCACCTTTCTTCTGATCAAAATAATTCAACATTAATTTTTCCATGTTAATTTTCTTTTTAATTAAAATTACTTATCAGTATTCTTATCTTCAAGACCTTGCCCGAAGTCAGAAAGTGACTTTTCAAATTCTGTATCTGTAAGCTCAACAGTCCCTGATCCTTCCGGCGGTTTCTGATCAACCGTCTTCATATACTCTTTATGGGCCTCTTGAATTTTAGTAATTTGATCATTTATACTTTCCTCGGTAGAATCTTTTGACACGATAACAAGACCTCGAAGTTGCTCAGGAAGGATATTTGCTTTTTCAGTAGCAAATTTCTTAAGATCTTCCGTTTTCATAGTATTAGAAAACTTGTCAATCTTTTCTTGGATAGGTTTTAGTGTTGCCTCAATCAATTTCTGAATTCCTTCTAATTGATTTTTTTCTTCCGGAGCTGTCTTGTCAAGAATAGCTTTTTGTTGTTTTTCAAGTTCTTCTTTACTTTTGAGATCATAATCCCATTTATTACGAAGTTCTCCAACGATGCTATTGTGTTGATTCATTAAGTCCGCATCTGACTTTAACAACTCACTTAAGCTTTTTGGTTTCGATATAAGGTTTTCACCTTCCAATCTGGTTATCTCAGCCAATACTTTTGTTTTGTGTTCTCCGTCAGGGAGTGTTTCAGCTAACTTTTTTAATTCTTCAAGCATGATTTTAAAAATTTAATAGTTATACAATGTTACGAAATTTATTTGAATTTTACTGTCTTTGGCCTCAAATTTTTATTCTCCGAGGACTTTATATATTTTTTAGTATAAGACCCTATCCTGAGACTTTCTTCTTTATAACAGGCTCAAAATACTTTTTATTCTCATCTACGAACCAAGGCTTTTTTTCTGAAAACTTCTTTGCTCTTTTCTCTACATAGTTTTGGGCTCTTTTCGGGATCCTTTCCACCCTGGCAATTTTAACCGGTTTATTAGCGATTAATTTGGCAGCTTGGTCTTTAGTAGCCATAACCGGAACAGAATAGCAGATGCAATTAGGATGCCACCCCATAAAATTAAAATCCTTCGGGTATGTTCCTTGCATATCATCACAAATATCGAAAAACGGATGAGAGGCAGATAATTTAACCTCAATTCCTATAACGAAAGGGAGTCTTTGTCGAATATCATTATCTTGAGCCCTATATGCTCGGTTTATCTCTGTCCTTGCTAAACGATAAGCATTTTTCTTTGAGCTTTTATAGATCCCTCTGCCCGGTTTATAGTTTAAAATCTCCTTTTCGAGCTTCCGATATGCTCTCTCTCCACCGGATCTTACAAAGCCCTGTCTCCGTAGTTCATTTATATCCATTCTTTCAGGCTGATTTAAAAGCCTTGTTAATTGGATCTTGATATCATTAGCCGATTTCCCTTCTAAAAGACCGGATTTCAGAACATAGTTAAGATTCTTATAAAACCCCTTTGTAATATTCCAAACCCTACCTGAGACTATTTTCACAACCGGGGAATTAGGCCGACCCAACCATTCCTGAACAAGACCGGTTTTGACTTCCAATCCCCGAATATAGGAATTAATCTGATCTAAATTTTTACGCTGACTTAATGAAATGGCCTTCTCATTATAGGAAGAAAGTATCGAGTTATAGGTATTTGTAAACTGCTTCCGGATCCTTACAACTTCTTTTCTTAAAGCTCTGTTAATTTCAGGGTCATGAATAGGATTTGCATACATAGTCTGTGTCAAGCTCCTTATCATATCAAGAAAGGCAGAATTAATCTGATTGATAGATCCGCTTTGAATCCTTCTTAAGAGTCGTTCGTAATTTAGATTAATTTCATTCGGCATTATTCAATCTCTTTTCTTGCAGTTGTACTGTGGATTACTAATGTTTTAAAGGTTTTTTTGATATATTTTTCAGCTTTCTCAATTGCTTCTTTATAATCTTTTGCCCGAACAATATTATTCATAGGCAATAGATTCATTCCTTTAAATCGGGTCGTTGTTATAAATAATTTATTTTCCATAATTTAATGATCAAAAGTTTCTATTCTTTTCGGTAAATTATTCCGGATCTTAATCGGTTTTATAATCTGATTCTTATCTCTATTTTTAATTAAAATCTTTCTCTTGTTGTAGATACCATTAGATTAATTTATTTATTGAACTTTTAAAGCTGTATTTTTTAATCCGATCATTTTCTATGTCATCCAATATCTTTTCTATTCTCTCAGCATGAGATTTAAAGTCAATTATTTGCTCTTGCTTACCATTAAAAAAGCTACTAGCATCAAAAGGTTGATCTTGTTTAGGAACGAACCCACCTTTTTTAAACTCATATTTACTCTCCATGTTTTTTAATTTAAATTAATTTTGCCTGTCTATAAAGATCAATCGAAGGATTTTTACGCCTTAAAAACCTTTTAAACCAAGTGTTATAATCTTCCTTACGGTCAAAGATCTCTTTTCTTCGCTTAACAGATACAAATACCGGTTGTAGATCTCGATTAAAAGTAAGAGTATTAATCCAAACCCGGCCCGTAAAAAGAATTCTTAGGCGTTCCCACGGGCTCATTTTCCAAGACGTTATAACATTCCCCTCTCTGTTTTCATACTTTAAAGCCGGGAGATCATTATATTGGTTTTGCTGTTCAGCAAAGATTACATTACATTCTTTGAATTTTACCGGTTTCATTTCTTTTCAATTTTATCGATTTCTGCCTCTCCTTTTTTGATTTCTTTTTCAAGCTCATTAACTGTTTTAGCAGCAGCATTAATCCTTGCTTTAATCCGAGCAGCTTCCTCTTTATTGAACTTAATTAATTTGGTCGGAATTATACCGAAATGAGTATTGGGATCCCAAGAGCTTTGAAGCTGTCCGTTATAGTCCTTTAAAGGCTGAACGAAAATACTTGTTTCTTCTCCGTTAATCTCTACTTTAAATCGAAAGATCTTAGTGCCGGGAGACAGTTCAATAAATTTAGGATCTTTATAATCGAACTTGATGTCTTTCAAACCTTTAGTCATATTTTCAATTAAGAGCTTTTCTTTTTGCCAAGCAAGATTTAAATGCTTTGTAATCCCTTTAGTAAATCCGTTTGCTTTTAACTCCTTGAGGAAGTCATTAAGAGCTTTCTCAGCTCTTTTCATGTTGTTAGCAGCTAATTTTTTCATTGTCTGTATCTTATAGTTAAAAAATAATGATTATTCTTTTTAGTTAAAATGATGCTGCCATTCTCTCTTAAGATAACGAGCTGACAGACTTTATATTTTTTAAGATCTTTTATATTATAAATCCGGATCATCGGGTTCAATAATTAATGATGCTGCCCCGGCTTGATCCTTCTCAATATTCTCTAATTCAATAGTTGTATTCTCAACATATGGATTATTCTCAACAGCTGTCTCCTTTGACATTATTCCGGCTGTATATCCTGTTACAAGGCTGCTTATCTTCTCTGATTTATTCTCCGGGATAGGTGCTTTAAATTCTACCATTATATCAAGATCCTTATATCTTTCATCAGCCTCAATTTTTGATAATAGGTCTTTATGAACATTTATCCTAGATATTAAGCTGTTAAATATGTCTTGGTTTTCTTCGGCTTGGGCAATAGCATCTGTAAAAAGAAGTTCGAGAGCTACACCGCTCGGGGCTGTTATCCCTTTAAGACTCTCCAAAGAAAGATCCGGAGTATTAGTAATATATAGAGCATCTTTTTTTAAATTAGATCTTTCGTCAATAGCACTCTCAGGCTTTTGAGACCAAGTAAGGAATTCGGCATCAGGCCTTTTCTCTTTTCCACCGTCTCCGTAATAGAGATCTAAATGAAGAACATTCGGGGTGTTTTTATAAGGTTTTGACTTATCGGTTCCTTGTCCGCTTTCTCCTGTCCTTGACTCATTAGTTACCGGAAAGCCGATTAATTTAAGATAGGGAAATGAGAAATAATCATTTACATCCGCGTGGTTAGAAACGATTAAGTTATATCTGTCAAGCATATCAATTACTTGGTATGCCGGTGGCTCATCTTCCTTATAATAGATAATAGGCATAATATCATATTCGAGTAGTTTCTTTTCTGTTTTTGTTCCGTCATCATTTTCTACTTCAATAAGGATCTCTTTAATTTCAGAATCATAAGCCCTGAATCGCCTCATATAAGTTTTAAGATAAATATCATAGTAATATACGACTGTTACCTCTCCATTTTCCGGATTAATCTCATTAACCATATATCGCCTTGTAAAAGCATCCATTCGGCCCTGTTCATCATAATAAGGGAATAAGTCATTATTATCTGTAGATAAAAATTGATAATTTACTTCTCCACCAGATATATAAAGGATTTCTGCACTTTGTCCGTATCCGAGAGTTTCTCTCCCGATCATTCGATTTATCTTCCCGGTATTGGCATCTTTATAGCTCTGTTTGAATTTATCAAATAACGGCTGTAGTTCATTACTTGGATTATTTAATATTAGTTCCGGATCCTTTCCAAAGAGAAAATAACTTGCAGTGTTTGTTATCTTCCGGTATAGATTAACAACGATTTTATTTATTTCTCCGCTTTTAGCCGGGTTTGGCTTATAGACTCTGTTTTTTATTTCTTGTTTCCCTTTATAATTATTCTTATAGGTATCAAGCATTTCATCTTTATAAGACGTTAATAATTTTATTCTTTTATCTATAGGTATAGATTCGCTGTTAATAATATCTTCTGCTTTCATATTTCAATATTTTCATAATCCAATATCTGATAAATTCTCTACTCTTGGGCGATCACTTCCTTTTTGGATAAGATAGTGATCTATTAAAAAATAACTAATTAGATCTACATATTCATCATGCTCATCATTCGGGAATAAAACCAATTGATCAATAAAATGTTCCGTCCAATATCCGTCTACTAAATAAACAAAGCCGGCCTCACAATACGGAAGTACGGCATTCGCTCTCGTCATTTTACTCTCATTGGCCCAATCTGAGCTTATTTCAATAGCAACATATTCCTTCTTTTTTAAGTGTTGCTTTAACGATTTCCCACTAGCTTTTGGTTCGATAAAGATACGACAATTTTTTGGAAGTGACTGAGAATTAAAAAGAGCGTCAAAATATTTTATTAATTCCGGGAGTTCGAGCCATTTGCTTATTGCAAACTTAATATAGATATTCTCTTTATATTTAGCTGCAATCATTATTCCGGTCGGATCGTTCTCGGTCTTTTCTGTATAAGCGCCATCTACATATATTTTCCATTCCAAGTTTTTAGGAAGATCTGCTTTTGTAGCTTTCTTGAAATACTCTCTCCTGAATTTACCGCCTTCCTCTTGTTTCGGATCTTGCATATACTGAGAATAGAAGATCATTTTTGTAAACGGCGAAGTCTTTAATTGATTTATTTTCTCAAGACTTAATTTCTTGGGCCAAAGTGGCTTTCCGTTTTTTAATACCGGCATTACAATATTCTTTACTTTATCCGGCTGATCAGCATAATGTTGTAGTAAGACCTTTGTAGCATCATTATGACCGGCTCTCTGCTGTATATTTACAATTGGTGTTTCTTCATTGTTTTTACGCGATAGGATAGTCGTAAATATCGTGCTTAAGGTTTTCTTATTCTTCTTAAGATCGTCTTTCACATCCTCGATTTTGTTTATATCATCGAGAATTATTGCCCCTTCAAATAACTCTATATAATCAACGAGATCCTTATCGACTAATCGACCGGCCCCGAACCCTGTTATCTGACCGAAAATAGTTGCTGTCTTAAGGCCGCCACCTTCATTTGTTTTCCAAAGATTCTTCCCCGACTGATCTCTTCGGATCTTAACTCCGTATAATCTAAAATAAAGAGGGTGCTGTATAATGTCCCGGATCCGGATTGAAGTTTCAGATCTTAACTCATCCGAGGCAGTAATATAAAGAAAGTTTGCTTTTGCATTTTTGGCTAATGACCAAGCCGGCCAATTTATCCCGACTAATTCTGTTTTTGAATGCCTGGGGGGAATATTTATATTAAGAAATTCATATTTATACTGACTTGCTTCCTCAAGAGAATAACAAATGTCTTTATGATGCCAATTTACTATAAATCTATTATCTCGTAAGACTTTAAACCAAAAGCGAGTAAAGGTAAGGAGCGATTGTAAGGTGAGGACTTTTATAACCGCTATCTGTTCATCCGTTAATGTCTGCCAATCAAATTTGCTCATCAAACATCTTTTTAATTTCTTGTACGGTTTCCTCATCTACCTGAACATGGGTATTTAAGGATGTTATATCTGTTTTTTGAATCGGCCTTCCTATTGTATGCTCAACTATCTCTTTTATCCTATTCATTTCACCCTTTTGTAAGGCTAATTTTAATTGATTCGCGACTATTCTTAAAATTATCGGTTTCTCTTTATCTTCAAAGACTTCTTTAAGATCTCCTATATTATACCATATTAACTCCTTAAAAGCTGTATGAACATCATCCTTTGAAAATCCCTGTTCTTTTAGAATAGTAAGGATCTTTTTTTTTCGACCTTTACCGATGTTCTCAGGGTTTTTATCGAATCCGTTTGTATTCTCTTTGCCCTTAAAATTATCATATGGATTATGTTTCTTTTTATCTTCCATACAGAGTTATTATAGGGTTGTTTTTTGTTTTAATATATTAAAAAAGTTGTATAATGCCTTTATATCTGAATCTACAATAATCGAATTTACAATAATTTTTTCAATTCTCTCTTGACTTACTTCGGTTATTTCACAAAGTTCATTTATTATTTTTTTCAGATCTTCCTTCTTTATACTCATTTTTAAGCTTTTTAAGTGTTTCTGCTTGTACTTCTTTTACTTCTGTTAGTTTTATATCAAATTTCTTTTTTTTAATTTCTTCCCAGTCAATATCTGTTCTTCTTTTTAATTTAAATTTAAAGTGTTTTCTCCAATCTACATAATGATGAGGCCGTTTATACCTTATAACGGTTTTAGCATATTGGGGCCATGTATCTTCAAGTGTTTTAGCTTTTATAAGTTTCTGTTTAGGGTTATTCCCTTTATAAAGCTCAGTTTGGTTACCGCCTTTCATTTTTGCTACAGTAGAAACTTTATGAATCATAAAAGCTTTAAAGGAGACTGTGCAGAGTTTATTATGAAGTACCTGTAAGCATAGATCAACATCCTCGTTGAATTTTAATCTCCATCTATAAGGCATCGAGTTATTCATTAGCATAGCCGAATAGATATGAGTATTCACGGAATATGGTTTTTTTGTAGTATTCGTTACGAATTTCATATACTCAAATCCTGAGATCCCGATATTAGTATATCTATCTGTAAATTCTTCTATTATACTTATTCCGATTGTACCGTTTACCGGTATCCTTTTGCCTTTATGAAGTCTCCTTATACCGTAGATGTTATCATCAAAGCACCAATGCCTTTCATGTCCGTTTTTTATAGAATGCTCCCAACAATAATTCCTTGCCGGATAGGATCCGAGACCGAGATCCTGAAAGGGGAGTTTAAGAAGATATTTATCATCATAAAATTCCTTATAAAGATCATATTCTTGAGGTTCAACAGCTATAAGGAAATCAATACCGTCTTTTATCATAAAATTAGCAGTAAGGCAGCAATCATGTCTCCCTTTACTTACTATATAGATCGGATATTTTATTTTAAAATTACTCATCTTTCAAAATAGGTCTTTGCTTAAAAGATGACCATATACGGCTTGGTCTTATTCTTGACTCACCGTTTTTCTTATATTCCTTAAACCATCTGGGCCAATCTTTTTGGAGCTGTTTATTTCGGGACTCTCTACCACCTTCCTTATACTCGTTTTCGTTACCGCCTTTTTGTGTTCCAATCTTAGGTTTATTAATTAAAAATGTTCTGAATATAATAGAACACCAACCATCTGTAAGGAGCTGTGCAGAGAAATCAACATCTTCGGCTGTTCCCTTTTTAAACCGGGTTTCTATCGAGTTATTTATAAGCTGACAGCAAAATATCATCTTATTATAATCAATATCGTTCTTAAAGCCAAATGCAAAAGCTCCATGAGAGAAACAAGCACCCCCGATATTCATATACTGATCGATATGCTCTTCTGTGTGTCTTAGCATACCAAAAGGATCAACAGTATTCCTTTTATTTTCGGCATCTTTGAATTGAAAATTTTTAATATTATCATCTAATTGCCAATGATATTCAAATCCCATTTCTTTAGAATGTTCAATGCAGAAGTTTCGGGCATATGCAATCCCCTGATCATTTTTAGGTAGTACAATAATATCTGTTTTAGGATATGCTTCAAGGTAGGATTTGAAATCTTGTTCTTCAACAACGAACTCGAATTCTATATTATTTTTAATTAAAATATCTGCGGTAGTCGACCCCCCGGCCCTATCTTTTGATAGTACATAAATAGGATAATTTGTCTTCTGAAGGTCAGTTAACTCGTTTTCTTGCGATTCCTCGGGTTGATACTTTAGAGAAGTTAAGTCATCTCTTTCTCGGAAAGGAAACCATGTTGACCAAGTCCTTTTTTCGGTCTTAACGAATTGCATCTTATTTTCTTCTGCATATTTTTCTCTTGTCTCTTCATCATCAAAATGAATAACAATCTTAAAAGATTCATCTGCTTTATCAAAATCAGGCATCCCCTGCCATTCATCCTCAGAAGCATCAAAATTAGGAACATCCAAACCCCAATTTTCAAGTTCATCAATATCCCATTCGTCTTTTAATTTATCCCAATCGAATTCTCCCCACAAGAGATTATCGGCAATTATAAATCTTTTCTTTTCTTCCTCGGTAAGTTCATCTGCTGACCGGACCCATTCATCGGGAATCTCTTTAAATTCTAATTCTCGGAGACAGACAAGGCGTTTATTTCCCCCTAAGACATAACCTGTTGCCGGGTCATAAACCAATGGCCTCAGTTTCATCATTTTCGGAAATTCTTTTATTGAATTTTTAAGTTTTTCAAGATCTCCGAACACTTGAGGGTTGTCCGGATTAAGTTTCAATTTTGATAATTTCATATCCTAGTTTTTAAAAAAGCCCGGTTAAAAACTTAATATGGAATAAAAAACCGGGCTACGTTAACATCGAATGACAAAGATATGAATTTCTTTTTAATATATCAAAATTACTCCTTTGATTTTTTTGAAGGGAATAGCTTATTGTTAATCTTATCGGGGTCATAGATACCTTTTCCCGGTTTCCATTTCTTTTTTCCCGATTTTTGAACAATGGGCTTGTAATTTTTTACTTTTACGAATAGTTTATATGTATCTGTAAGAGGCATTATTCATAATCTCTGATTACTAATTCAGCCCCCATTTCTTCAACATCTTCTAAGGTATTAACTATACGAATTTCAACCTGACCATCCTCATCAAAAAATGTTTGCATTTCATCGAATTCATCTTCTGCATCCCTTCCGGATGTCATTAGTTTAACGGCGTAATCTTTACTGCCAAAATTAATTATTCTATACATAATTTTTAATTTAAAAATTTGACATGAATTAATTTACTATTATATTTATGATACTTTGGGATTAAAATCAGATTAAAATAACTTTCTGCCTCTATTCTAGCCTCAATTGCTCTATCGGCTTTTATTATACGGTTTACAGTTACAAGCTGTTTTCTTAATCTTTTTAAGATCCCTTTTTTTGGTATAATCTCAAAGTATATTTTTAAATAAAATCTTTTCATAAAAGTTCTTTTAATTCTTTAACCTCTTTTTGTAGTTTCTGAATTTCATTCCCTAATCTTAAGATCAATTCAAGATAAGGGTCATTCATATTAGGCATTTTTTCTGTACCGTTCGCACTTATTCTCTTAAGAATATATTCAAGCTCAAACTTACTTTCCCGGATTTCCGTAACCGGGAATTGAGGAAGTGTTCTGTTTGCCATTATTTTTATTTTAAATCGTTTATAACTTTTTATTAAAATCAAACATTTTCCTGAATTATTTCATAAGTAATATCACCCCCCTCGTAGTCGGGTCTTTCAATTAATAGTTGTAAATCGCTCTTTTCTGCCCACTCCTGAATTTTCTGTAGGTTTTGTTTATCTAGATAGGAAGCATCAAAATAAATCGCTCTAAGGTCTCCTAATGCGAGAGAGCCGAGTTTTAAAGCTGCGATATATTTACTTGATGAGCTTATCTGATTATCAGAAATCGGAAAGCCTTCGTAATAGATTCCTTCCTCTTTAATCTCAAACTCATTCGGAAAATTAGCTTTTGAAATAAGATCTTTTTTCTCAAGTTCAAGCCTGTTAAGGATCAAATTACACTCTTCAATCTCGGTAGAAAAATTTTGTTTTCTTCTCTTCCAAGTTTCATATTCAACTTTCCTTTCTTTATAAAGTTTGGCATCTCGGTTAGTTTCTCTTGCATCATCTATCAATTTTTGATATTCTTCTGTTTTAATATATTCCGGTTCAGGGAGAGACTCAATTTGTTTTAGATCCCGAATAATATAAGAATTATTAATTTGATTAAGGATCTTATTTTTATCAATAAAGTCTAAAAACCCCCATTTACCGGCAAGTTTATCAATTTCCTTCGCTGCATTCCATGCTTCCCTATGATTGTCATTTATCTCTCTTTGGGTATTATTCCAAACCTGTAGATCCTCAAGGTGCTGCTTATTTTTCGCTTGCCAATCTTCTTTAATTTTTACATTCTCAAGCTTAATCCTTTCAAGCTTTTCTTCGAGTTCCGTAACACTAATTTCCTGAACGAAAGCAGGTTCAAATATCGGTGCTGCTTCCAAATTCTTTAGATCTCTTTTAAGATCCCTTCGTTTATCGAATATATTTTTATAATCATGATCAATTTTAGAGCAGTCAAGCCCTACAAGATCCTGTAACATTTTAAGCTGATCTTTCGGGCCGGATCTTAAGAAGGTGTCAATATCAAAACCGGATCCAAAATATTTTTTACCTATACTTGAGAGAACAGCCGATTTAACTTCCCAACCTTCCTTTGTTATATACTTAAATCTTTCTGTTTTAGCAAAGTTCCACTCTATTTTTGAACCGTCAGTCAGTTCCATAAAAAAGAAACCCTCTTTTTCGCCTTTTTTAAGGATCATTTCGGGTTTCTCCCCCCGGAACCGATCGATTAGTCCTCTTAAGAGAGATGATTTGCCTTTGTTATTTCCTCCGACTATAATAGCGGAGCAACCGTCAAAGCTTATATCCTGACTTGATATAGCTTTAAAATTTTCAACTTGAATTCTTTTAATTTTCATTTTCTTGAGTTTTAAATATTATTTCTTTTAATTCTTTTAATATATCTTCGTTATAAGAGCATATTTCATTATACCGTTGACTTTCATAGGAATAGTCACAACCGATTAATATCTTCCCTTCTGCATTTAGATAGATTACTTCGCCATGAAATTTTATCATATCATCTTCCTCTTCAACAAAAAGGCAATGTGCATTATAACTTCGTCCGGGAATAGAAACATTTGAACCAAAACCTTCATTGATGATATTCTGAAAATTATAGTAATCATGTCCGCTATCTTTATACTTATTCCCTGCAAATTTAAACATCATTAACTTTTCTGATTCATGAAAATTATTATCATGAAAATAGTCATTTGAAATATCAACTCGGCACATATCACGATCATTGCTATATAAATATAAATCCATAAGGACTCTTATAAATTCATCGTGTATATCATAGGCATTAGTAGCAATATAGAAAGATCCTATTTCAACCTTGTTATGTATAAGCGAGTTTAATATCCTTCTTATTCTATAAGGAACGAGAGATGGTTCACCCCCCGTTAAAGTTAGGGTTTCTATATAATCGATTTTAGCAAATACAGTATCATAATAAACATCTGCAATATCAATATCTTCTTGCTCCCCTCTTAAACAATGATCACATCTAAGATTACAGCGTCTTGTCACCTCAATTATAAGGTCTTCAAATATAACTTCCTTCATATCTTAAAAGTTTTAATTAAAAACCTTTGGAATTTAGACCACTTAAGGGAGCGATCATATAATTTTATAATCTCAATCCACTCGTCATATGGTCTATAAATAGAAAGCTTTGCATAATCTTTCAAAGATACTCTATTCATAAATCGGCAGCATGAATTTGTCGGCCATTTAAAAGGGATATTCGATGTCTGACCACAATTACAACATATCTCTATTTCCGAGATTCTTTCATTTGTATATTGCTCCATAAGAGGAACAATATCGGGCTCATAAAAATACCTCTCATTCCGATATTTCTTCTTTTTTGTTATCACCCTGATCTTTTTTCCTGTTAGAAATTCTAAAATATTTTCCATTCTTTTTTCGTTTTTTATTATATTTTAAATTAATTATAAAGAGGCCCAAAAGCCAAATAAAGTAGATAATAAATATTAAGACTTCGAAATCCATAGGTTATTTTTTATTTAAAAATCTTTTAATGTCAAACATTATTAAGCTATAATAAAAATCTTCGGCATCTCCGTATTTATTAAAAATCTTAGGATCAGAATCATTTATCGTTACCTGATATTGTTCCCCGAGAACATCTCTTTGGTGTAAACAGAGGAAATTTCCGTTTTTATCTTTCATTAGCTTTATTAAATACAATTTTTTACTATCCATAGTATCAAATTTTAGCTCTCCGAGTGTTTCTCCCGGCAAAGAGTATCTTACTATTAATCCGGGAGAAAGTCGCTCAGAAACGATTATTTAAAGCATAAATGATAAAACTTCTTGATCCTTCTTTGCTCTTGTCTCAGGGGCCGACTTATATCTGTCATCATCATTAATGTACTGATTTATCCCGTTATAGATAAGCCAATCATTAATTTTTCCCCCGTAACCGAGATCCTGATTATTGGCCTCTCCGATAACTATATTCATGATATGATCGACTGTATTAAAGTTCTTATTTTCGACTGCTCGGATCTTAGTTCCTTCAAGGATCTCTTTTAATCGATCTTCGGGTTTTGTTACCCAAACATCAGTGAGCTGCTTATATTTAGCAGTAATAGCAAGACCGATTTGTTGCTTCTTATCAACGAATTTATTTAGCATCTCATCAAGTTTATTAAAGGAGCTTAATATTTGGGCCGTATGTTTTCCTATAATACTAAGGTTATATTTTTTCATCTCCTGAATAGGAATAACAAGACCATTAGAGCATATTAAACGGAAATATCCGAAATTAATAGCATACTTGGTCATTCCGTTATAAGAATGCTGTACTGATAATTTAGGATAGATTTTGTCATTTGTTCCTTCTATAGTATGAAGGAAATCATCATCGTTTAAAATATAATCGGCA
>Ga0180438_10002540_pt1 | contig 29514 bp, 35 predicted proteins | sample SS_ome_12_FD_132455 | JGI IMG/M metagenome (GOLD analysis project Ga0180438, IMG submission 132455) | Hypersaline lake sediment archaeal communities from the Salton Sea, California, USA - SS_3_D_2 metaG | ecosystem: Environmental > Aquatic > Non-marine Saline and Alkaline > Hypersaline >...
CCCAGACGGATCCTTTGATGTTTGGAACCCAACAGACAATCAAGCAAACTTCAACTGGACCGCTCACCATATCCATTCCATCGAAGAAGAACCCATCGATCCCGTCAATACGGTTGCCACTCCATCAACCGTACCACCACCGGCCCAACTTTGCACCCTGTCAGGCTATGCAACAGACCTAGAGCTTGCAGCAGAAGAAGCGGCAAGAATAGCCGCAGACGCAGCACTACAAGCAAACATTGACGCAGAAGAAGCGGCAAGAATAGCCGCAGACGCAGCACTACAAGCGCAAATCAATCAATCTGTTGCAGCGATCTATGGTGAAATGTATCAATTTGACAACGCAAACCCTACAACCATCAACAACACAAACCAATGGGAAAAAGTTTTTAACTTTATTGCAGGACACCTTGATTTTGTAACCTTCAACAACTCTGCTCTTGTCTTGCCTAACGATGGAGACTACAAAGTTATTTATTCGATCTCTTGTGCAGGCGCATCAAATAACAAAAACTGGGAATTCGCGATAGGTCTTGACGGCACACCACAAAACAATACCAAGCAGAAACGTTTCATTTCTACGCTTGACACCGGCGCCATTGCAGGACACGGAATAATTGAAGGTTTGCAAGGACAACTTGTTGACCTTAGAGTAAGAAACATTACAGACTCAACAAATATAACAATCGTAAACGCCCAAATAACGGCGCAATTCATACACTAATCAAAACATAAAAGGAGAACCCAATGTCAAACACACAACAACGCCTTGCTTCCCGATCTTTTCTACCTGTAAGCATCAATGCAAATCAGGTTTTGAACGTACCCACCGGATTGATCTTCAAAGATGGAACACCCGCGATCCCCTGGTTGGTTGATATTGACGGACCTTGCCCTTTTCTGCAAATCTTGCAAAAAAACGCAGACGGTTCTTTTGATGTTTGGAACCCCACGGAAAACGTTGTCAACTTTGACTGGATTGCACACCACGTCCACAGCGTTGAACAAGAACCAATAACACCCGTTGCCACGGTTGCCACTCCTTCAACCGTACCAGCACCCGCGCAACTTTGCGCCCTTCCTGGTTATGAAAACCTCCCTAACTACTTGCTTGGATCCTATTGGTTGACCGTCCTAGAAACCAACCAATCAGCACGAAACGCCACACCCTCAACCATCCTAACCGACACAGACCCAGACGCACTAAACAACGCAGTAGCAGCAGCAAGCGCGGGAGATGTTATCGAAGTACGCACAAACGCAACCTACAACCCCGTTACAATTCCAGCAGCAACCGAGCTTATTATTAGAGCAGGAGAAGGTTACACGCCCTCCATCTCTGGACAAGAAGCGCTCAAACTCACAAACGGAGCAAGCAAGGTTGTTCTATCTGGCTTTACCTTTTCCGGTTGCTCCACACCACAAACAAACTATAGCGGCGCCGCTGTAACCTTTGCAACGTTGAATTCAATCGTTGACAACATCATTTTTGACCGTTGCACCTTTGCCGAAGTGCAAAACGGATCCGCCGTTATGCTCTCTTACCACTGGTCACAAGGAGGCGACAACTACCAAAATCCACCACAACCAGGAGAGGAAAGCGAAAATATTTCTTTTATCGAATGCACCTTTGATCAAGCCTGCAAAGAAGGCACAGAAGGCGCCGCGCTTTCCTTACGTCCAGTAAGACGCCCCTTTGTCTACAAGTGCAGTATTGACGGAAAAAATTATGCTGTAGGTAACGGTTGCAGAGGAATCCAGCTCCAAAACTGTCCTGAAGCAATGATCCACTCTAACGAAATCTACAACATGATCGGCAATGGAGAGGGAATCAAATTCGATACAATAGGCGCCCCCGTTGCTCTCTACCCCACCGGCCAGGTTATCAAGAACCAGGCGCACAACTGCATTGAAGGAATTGACATTGACGATAATTCCTTTATAACGGCCATTGACAACCAGTGTTACGACAACACCGACGAAGGAATATCTGTTGATGATAGTGCAGTAGCCACCCTGACAAACAACCTTTGCTGGAACAATAACGACGGCATCCTACTTGAAAACGGCGCAGTAACAGAACTCCAGAACAACCACTGTTACGCAAATCCAAACAACAACTACAACATTTTGAACGGCTACACCTTGCCAACAACAAACATTGACGGGTTGACCACACCAGCAGACACAGACCCGGCAGACAAACGGCAAGGCATGATCCCGGCTGATATGGTTTCTACAGACCAAACCGAGGAGAGAGCAAACGCCCGCTGGAACGGATCCCAACCGGCTAGCGTTCAAGATGCATTATCAAAGATTGTCAACAACCAATACGCCCCCTTTGAACCAGCAATCGGATCAGCAAATCAAGGCGATATCCTCTACAGAGATGCAACCCAATGGAATCGACTTATACCAGGAAACGCCGGAGAATTTTTACAGACACAAGGCGCAGGCGCAAATCCTCTTTGGGCAGCAGCAGGAGGAGGAAGCGCGAAGGATCTTGCGCCGTCTATCGTAGTTGCAAGCCAAGACGCCCCCGACTCTGACACCTTGCAAAACGCTGATTTTTTGCATCAAAACGGAGTAACAGACGCAATCCAACAAGCAATCAACTCCATCAACCCACCCGCAGCAAACCAAAAGGGGAAAATCTATATCAGGCGCGGATATTATCTAAGCACTCCAACGCTAGGATATTATAACATCCAATCACCTATTGACATTGAAGGCGAAGGACCAGACAAAACCATTATTGAATTAGGAACACCAGGCGGATCTTTTTCTTGGTGGTATTTTGTAAAAAATTCAAGTCTTAGAAACTTAAAGCTAATCCTACCTAATCAAGCAATGGTACGACAAGGGATGATAAGCCTACAACAAGAAGGATGCAGAATCGAAAACGTTGTAATTGAAGTTGGAGAAACTACAAGCTATATATTTGGATTTTTCTGGATTAGCGGCAACAATACCAAGATTGAAAATGTCAAATTCAACCCCGATAAGGTTGAAGCGGTAGCCTCAGTTTTTTACTGTAACGCATCAACACAACTCCAAAACACAGACATAGAAGACTGTTACGCATACACAGCAGGCGCAGCAAGAGCAGCATGGATACAAGGCAACGTCAAGAATTTTAATATCAAACGATGCACCTTTGAACAAGCAGATGCCACCCTAACACCTAACGTTCAATTTAACCCGTCAAACTACTTGCAGAGAGATGTTAAGTTAATCGATTGTAGTATTGACGGTATGGTTGAGCTTTTAGCCGGATCCCAACAATACGAATTTATCAACTTTGACATCTCACGAAATTACATAAGAGGTAGAGAATATTGTATTTATACAAATACACAAGTAAACTCTGCTTTTCTTATGCACTCCTCAGTTAATCAAAACAAACTCAACATGGAACTGGTTGACGGCGCCGCTATCTTCTTAGGTCAAATAAGACATACCACCCTCAACAACAACATTGTTAGAGTTAGTTATGCAGATGCACAAGCAGTCTATGGAATAAGAACCACTGGTTTCTTTAGCCAGGTTTGTAACAATACCGTTTTGATGGAAGTGACATCGAACTTCCAACATGAAGGAATCCAGGTTTTTGACTCCTGGTATATGAATGTCAATGGTAACAATGTTTACTATACAGAACTAGACGCGATAGGTGGTTATGGAATCAATATCCCATTTACACTTCAAGGAGTACAACCGCAACACATTACAGTTAACGGCAATGTAATCTTTGTACGTGGACCTCTAGCAAAAGGAATCTCTTTCTCAAGAGCCAGCGGAAACAACTGGTACTTTTCAATAACTGGAAACTCGATCCGCGTGATAGGAACCACTGTTGCAGCACAAGGAGACGTTGCAGGAATTTGGATCCAAGATGGTTGCCTAAAATTCTCTGTTACAGGAAACGATATCTTTACTGCTGAAGCGGCAGGCGTCGCAGGCGTAGGTATCTTTTTACAAGGAGGAGGCGCAGCTTGCACAGGCGTACTTTCCTCCAATGCCATCCAATCGACCGGCGCAGGCGTCAACGAAATCGTACCAGCAGCAGCACCAGCAAACGTTATCTACAGCGCAAATCAAATCAACCCATAATCGGCAAGGAAACCCACCCAGGCGCCACACCAGGCGCCACCCTAACCAACCAACCACACCACATCAAAAAAACCTCACCAGGCGCCACAGATTCAACCATATTACAACAATAAAAAACCCTCATATTGTTTTTAGTGGTTGCAAAAACCCCCTGGTTGTTGTATAATCATAGACTGGACCGGACAGATCCGATCCACGGATAACAAATTTACAAAGGAGAACAACACTATGCCTCAAAAATTCAACTTCAAACCTATTGATCGCTTGTCTGGTTTCGAGTATGACAACTTCATTTTACGCCAGGATGTCAAAGAGACTGTCACAACACCAGATGGAAACCTCTATGTTATCGACAAGGACAACCACTTGTTTAATGTCCACCCATTGACCTCTTTTCGGTACAACAAAGAGAAAGGAGAAAACGAATCAATAGCCCCCTCCTATCCTGTACGTTGGCAAGTAACAGGGAGTTATAACGTACCTTCACAGTTAACAGACCGGATCGGCTGAACCGATCCAGCCAAAGGATCAAAGCATAGAAAGGAGACAGAACAGATGGAGAAATCATCTTACTCTTTCCCGGCTTACCAAGTCAAACAGAACAACGGAAAAACAACACTCCTCAAACCGGACCTTTGCGGAGAAATCGATCTCTTCACAGTCCTAGCACACACAAAAGAACTCTATGGTATGCTTGACGCACTCCTACCAACAGGACGCACAAAGCGACGTATCCAGCAAGCCCTAGGTGATGCACAGAACGTCATCACAGGACAACTCAACATTGACCAAGGAATCAGACCAGACGCACACTTGATAAGAAACACCCAAGAAGTTATCCGTTGCCCCTACTGTAACGACCTCTTGAACCCCTACAAAGACGAAACCGACCCAGACAACCCAGACAAGCAAACATATCTTTGCAAAAGTTGCGGATTCAACCTAGATCACCTTGTTACCCCGATCAAAGCCATTGACGGATCAATCATCCACTGGACCGATAAAAGCATAACCGTTGAGCTTGCCCCTGATTCAATCCTTGACCTGGAAAGACTCTTGCTTGTACTCCACTTTCTACCTGATAAGCACAAACGCGGAACCTACCACCGCGATCTTGACTTCTACACAGAAAGCGGAGAAAAAGACCCGCTCTTTTCCATCCAGCCCCAACGCGCCCCCTACTTTTGCAAAGACCTCTTTGACCAGATCAACCACCTTCACCACAGACGGAGCAAAGCCAGATGAAAAAGAAACACAAGAACCCACTACCAGCCCCACAAGGACGACCACCCAAGGACGAACAAGACAAGATGCAACGTGTTAACGTTTACCTACCCCCCAACATTATCCAGCAATTTAACAGCCCCTCATCAAAGCTTATTCGAGAAGCACTCCAAATCTTCTTTCGATGGATGAAGGAATCATCCTTGTTTTGGATACCAGGCAGAGACGACCTGCAATCATATCTTGTCGGCAGGACACAAACAGGACTTGCTATCTTCCCCAGAAAACAGAACGGATGGAACCAACGCGCCCCCTACCTTGGATCATTGACGGACCTTGCACCGGCGCCGCTCTACCTTGCAGACGGAACCGGCTACACCCCAACAAAAGAAAGGGATTGACCATGAATAACACCAACCAATTTTTGAAAGTTGAGAACCTAATAGGAACCTTTGCTTCCTTTAACTTCAAACTTCCCGAGACTTGGGATTTTTTGCAACGATCCATCAATAGAAAACCCACAATCATCAAACAACAAGAATACACCTCATCACTACTCTTTTGCTACTCAGCAAGCATCAAATCCCCTGCAAAAATCAAATTTGAAATCGAATGGTATCAAGACAAAGAACACCGGGAAGGGATGCAACTTATATACTTCAAAATCAGGCAACAAAAATCTTGGGAAGACCCAGAACAACAACCTACCTTCTATGCTATCTGGTTTGGACCCGCCAAGGACGGCAGAACCGGCGCCATGATCTACAACTTCCTAACCAATGAAGATGTTTTTAACCATATCATGACCCGTTATTGTGAGCTTTGCCAAATCAAAGAGGATTCACAAAATGATACTTTCTAGACTGCAACGATTTTTCAAGCCCTACTTGATCCAATGGTGTCAGGATTGCTACTACTTTGCACCAGACACGGAAGAAACCAACACCCTTGGAAGATGCTACTTGTACCAATACGCAGCAGAGAGAAACGCCGGCGATCTTGCTTGCATGAAAGGCAAATATGCAACAACCATTGAAAAGATGATCAACCCAGACGAATAAACGCCCCCCCCTATCAAACCGCTTGCCTCAAACAACACCAAACCATACAATCTAATTGACCTGAAACCTTGCAAGGAGGAACGATGGAAGTCTTAAAAGTTATCCAAGCAATTCTAACCTCTTTAGCAGCGATCTTGATCGCGCTTGCCGTTCTTATCGCAGTTATCAAAGGAAAGAACCTCAACATTGAAAAGATGATCGGCGCCCTCACCTCTCTTTTGCAACGGATCCCACCCATACGGCACCAATGGACAACAGAAACACAAGAGCAGATAGAGCAAATCTGTAGACACGCTGAAGCAATCGAGAGGAACACCTCTCTTTTGAAAGGCAACACCAGCCCCATATTAACAAGAGAAGACGCAACCTAAACCGGCCAAAGGCCAAACACAAACCCATAAACCGAGAAGGAAGAAACCATGTCCACAACCGATCAACGACTCGCAACCAGGGGATCCTTTGACATTGAACCGTTATCAGCTTTGAACGTGCAAAGCGGAATTGTAGACAAAGACGGGCAATCTTTGATCCCTAACTTTGTACAAATTGACGAAGACTGCAACCTTAAAGTTATCGCCAAGAACGCAGACGGATCCTTTGATGTCTTCAACCCCGATCCATTCCAAAAAACAGCAAATTTCCGCGCCCATCATATGCACAGCGTTGAACAAGAACCTATCTACAACGTTGGAAGCGCCACAACTGGACCGTCAAGCGCACCTATACCCGATTGTGTTCTTATAGGTGGTTTCCCCTTGGCAGTAGCTCACCAGCGCTTTTCATCCGAACAAGATCAAACCCTACCAGCCTCACCCGCCTTTTTTGTTCCCAACTTTTCAAACATCCTCACCAACCAGGACAACGGCGCCGCTCCAAATGTCAGCTTTTCAGGCGGAAGAATGATCATCAACCGTTCAGGCGCCTACAGGATCCGCGCAGCAATGCCCACAAAACAAGACGCCGGACAACCTGTCAGAGTGGATATGTATCTTGTTTCAGACCCAGACGGATCACCTACAGTTATCCCCCCGGCATCATCCAGCGATACTCTTGCACAAGCAGAAGCAACTTACCCGACAACCTCTGAATTCTCTATAACACTCGCCATTGATGACACCGCGCCAGTTGCCCAGAGAACCTTTGAAGTAAGAGCCAGCAGCACAGGAGGAATTGCCACCCAAGGAGATGGAGTGGTAGGAGCGAGCTTAGAAGTTGTCAAAATTGGAGAGAAGCGCCCCTAATCTTCTTTGACACCCTCTATCACCATCCACTGATAAAACCGGCGCACCTTGTATCTTTTCCAGACAGGATCCCACCCCCTGACATCCTCTTGTCTGAAAGCAACATGGAACCAACCAGACCGATCCAACCTGTAAACACGCTGATAGCGATCCGCGCCACGCTTGCCACCAGAACGGATCTCGACCATTGAACCAGGCGCCAGAGTAGACAAATCAAAGCGAAGCACCAACGGACCACCACGCGCCCCCCGTCTATCCTTACCAACAGACGAAGAACGCCCGATGAACTCACGATCAAAATACTTCTCTTGATTAGCACCCATTAATAAAGCTACATATTCCCAGTTAGACCGGGACCACCGAGAAGGAATGAAAGGATCTAAAGACTCACCAGCAAACACCCCCTGGACCGACAAAAGCAAAGAGTAAAAATCTATCTTCTCCCCATCATAAGGAGAGCAAATCAACTCTTTACCATACCAGGGGAACATTATTCTTGATCCGGTACTAATTCTATATGTCTGTTGTGTTCTATTCCAAAGAGAACTGATTGCATTAACTTTTTGCAAAGCCCCAAAACCAACTCCCTCGGCCCCTGAACTTGTTTTGCTTGCTTTGCTCTACCCTCCATTCCAGGGATAACAACAAGATTCTCTTCTGGAACCAGGCGCCCCCCGTCCCAAAGACGGATGGAATAACGCCCAGAAGCAGGAAAGAACTCAACTTGCAACGTGAGCTTTTCAGGAACAGGGATCCCCTCCAGCTTTGGCATTTTTGCTTGATTAAAATCTATCCTTGCAGTCATGGATCACGCTCCTTTAGGTCTCATAAGGTGAGCAACTCTCTCTTGACACAAATTTCTTGTTTCATACCTCCCAGGCTTGCCAGCGAACGAAGAAGCGGCAACTTGAGCAGAACAACGCGCACCATCCAACCACTTTATGAAAATAACAGAATGGTTCCCATTGCGATCCCATTGGTTTCCATTGTGTATGTAAAGCCAATCACCCGGCTTTATCTCAACATGACGATCAATCGGAAGAAACTTGTAAGGGTTTGATGGATCATATTGCGACCCCTTGAAAACAAATTGAATATCTCTAACAGAATGCACACTATCACCACCAAAACCCGCCAACTGGTAAACTTTCCATATCCAATCCCAACAATGAGAACCAACCACACCCGAAGAGATAGCAGAAGAGACAGCTTGCAAGATCCTTTGACCGGCCATTGTTAACACTCCAACGGCAGGCGCCCCACCAGGCGCACCAGGAACCGCACCAGGCGCACCAGGCGCCGCAGGCGTACCACCGAAAAAAACATCCAAAATCTTTCCTCCAACACAGGCGCCAGCCATGACGCCGAATGATTCAATAATCATCAAAATCATCATCCAGATCTCCCAAGTGTAGGTTAATTTCTATTTGTTCGTTGCTTGGTACTTTGTAAAAATCACCCGCTCCATCCTTTGAAACAACATATAGATCAACAATCCCTTCTTGCCACTCGTCCAGAGTGTTTTCTATCTCAGAAGGTAAATCAAACTCTTCTATGTTGACCTGTACTTCATCATCATAGAATGTTACAGGCAAGAGGAAAGGAACCTGCAACATTAAACCGCGCCTACCCTCCAAATCTTCCAGGCGCCCACGCCGATCTAACTTTCTAACTCCATCCCTCACACCACGCGCCACAGACCCGGCTTGCTCCTCTGATATATCCATGTCAAGGATCTCTTTTGCAAGCCTACGAACCACGCCGTTGATCAGCTTTTCAAATTCTTGGTTTGTTGTTGTTTGAGGAGAGCGACCACGACCACGCGCCCCCCCTTGTTGGTTAGAACGGGACATCCGAGAATTCGCCATTTTTTCCAGCCTCCAATAATTCGCGAAACTCTGTAAACTCATCTATCCCAAACGGACGATCCGCCCCGATGATAGATGCTAGATGGTTTCTTAAAGATGTAAATTCAGCAGAAGATAACTTGTCAGCATAATAGGCTAACATATCCGTTGCAGTACGCAGCAAACCAAACCTCTCTTGTGCAAAATCAAGCGATCTTGTCAATTCTGCCTCAACTTCTCCCTTTCCCATTTCAGGAAAGGCCAGCCTTGCAGGAACGGCGCCACGCTTGCCCCGGCTTACTGTTTGCAAATAATCATCATCCGGTAAGGATAACCACCAAAGATCCTTATTTTCCTGAAAGAGCCACAATGGGAAATCTTCCCAACGCTTGATCCTCAACTTGCGAAGAGTATATTTGACCGCTTGTTCCATTGTTTCAATCGGCCTCTTTCTCTCGAAATATTCCTTTACCCCTTCAAACAAAACACCCCTTGGATCTCTTTCGTCCATCTCAGCACCCACCGCACCCATACCAGGCAATTTATACAACTCTTCAACACGCTGAACATTGTAATTGTAGAATTGATCCCAGGCATCCTCTACAGATGAAAAATCCGGTTGATCGTAGATTGAAAGATCCGACAACAACGCCGCTTGATAATCCATATCTGGACCGACAACAAGACCCTGCAACCCGCTATATTCAGATCCGATAACCTCACCCGATCCAGTATCAACAGACGCAGCGAAGCGGCGCAAAGGACCGGCAACCTCTAAAGACATAGGCGGGTTTGGAAAACGTGGATCCATTGCATTGACCACACGCCCCCAAATCTCTAGAAGGTTTCTCATATCCAGATAAAGATCCTCTAGATCCGCATAACCAGCCCTTAAAGCATCATCGGTCAAAGCTTGCCTATCCTTCTCTGACAAAAGATCATCGAATGACAAAAAATCAGAAGAACGTTGCGCCAGCTCCAAAACCGATCCGCCAGCGACCCGACGCGAACCGATGATCCCAACGGCGCCCCTTACGGCTTGCTTCTCTATCTCTTGCCAAGGGATCCCCGCAACTTCTGTTTGAGCCTCACCCCAGGAAGACCCCAGGAAACGATCCCCCAGATAAAAGCCCCCCCTAGATGGATCCGGCGAACCCGACTCACCAGGGAAAAAGTATTGTATATCTTGACCAGTGAATAAGCTTAGTTGCTCCTCATTAGACGGACCCGACCGGCGAACATAAAAAACCCTTTCCCCTTCTGTTGTTTCTCCCCAGGGATTTTTTGATATCGCAGCAGGGATCCCTTCTTTGGGAACTGCAACAACAGCCTGGATCCCACTCTTGCCAAAAGGAATTACTCCATAGGTATCAGGATCAAACCGTTCAGGCGCCGCTTGACGGAAACGGATCACCGTCTTACCAACGTCAGGCAAGCTTGCTTTGAAACCGTGACCCTTCAACCATTCCCTTGCTTCCTTAATATCCCAAGATCTTGGGAACATAATTGACTGGACCTCTTGACCCCCTCTACCATCCACAGGAAGAGAAAAGATCAAAGCCCTTCTTTGCTCAGGCGTCAGGCGCAGACGACGACGGCGCCTCACTTGCTGGTTTTGCTCTCTTTCCAACTCTTCCAACCTGATAGCCTCATAAGCGGCTTGCAACTCCCTCTCTATTTCCCTTTCCTCTTCTTCCCGCTGGATTGCAGCATAAGCGGCAGCAAGATCGCGCTGATATTCTCTTGCTTCCCGCTCCAAATCCTCTTTTGACCGGGATGGATTCAAGACGCCCCACTTCTTCTTTTCAGAATCAACGGTCAACCGCTCCACATCCGAAAGCGACCCGCGCCACAGCCCCAAATCACGCGCAGTCAATAAAGCCTCATCGAAAGAGTAACCTAACCTCTCACCAGTATCTTGCAGGTAAAAGCCAAACTTACCCTTTGGATCCCACTCGACCGGCGCCCCAAGCAAATCAGCAAGTTGCTTCTTTTTCGGAATTTTTTGACCTCTCAAGGCGTAGACATCCGGTTTTCCTATGTCTTGCAACTCCACAGACCCAAGCGCAGGCAAGGAAACAGACGCGGGATTGACCGCACCAGGCGCCACGCTCACCAGACCAGCAGGGAACAAATCAACAGAACCGTTCGGCATCCTCACAGCAAAACCCAAGGCGCCCGTTTGTTGATCCATTGCCATATCTACAACCTCACCTAACCCAAAACCTTTGACGTTGACGCGCATATCTTAAACCTCCATAAAACGCCTATTTTTTCCCATCATACACGCCAACCGCTAGACCAGGCAACCCAGGCGCCCCCCCCGCGCCCCCACCGCGCCGCGCCGCGCCATTTTTAGCCCCGGTCTGTTGCTTCTCCTCTTTGGGTGGACATTCCAGCCTTTCCTTTCTGCTCTTTCGACTTAAAAAGAGTAGATTCAAGCCTAGTTGCTCACAGTTATCAAAGCCACCAGAAGCTTGCTTGATAGCCTCAACCGTTTTGTCTTGATCCGAATCCTGCAAGGGTAGTTTTGGCTTGTTTGCCTCTTGATCTTCATTTATCGCACCGTTAAGCCCTATTTTACAGACTGTTGATACCCCGAGCCCGCCCTTGGCTTGCTGGTTGTCCCGATTTTTTTGGGAAGCAGCGACCCCATTAGAAAACGATTCTACTCCAGACGGTTGAACGCCTTGATCTTCAAAGCTAACTTTGCAGGTTTCAACAACGCCTTGATCGCCGCTTTGCTTTTCTGTTATTTTCCGTAGATTTGCAGAGAAACTTTCTAATGGATCTAATCCCATTAGATCACCTACGGTAGACTCTTCTTTTCGATAGTCGGTTGTGGAAAAAAAAGGCAAGTTTTCCACAGGTTTTCCACAGGATAACTGATTGTTTGTACACTCGTCCGGTTCTAAGGCAAGAGGATTGATAGAGATTTTGACCCGCTCCTTTGCTGCATCAATTTTTTGCAAAGCTTCTCTATACTCTGGATCTTGCTCTAAAACTGCCCTTCTGATGACCTTCCTTGCTTCTTCCACCTCTGCTTTCTCTTCCCGCTCCTTTGCAAGAGTATCCATCAACAAATCAAACGCCTCTTTGCCCTTGGCTATCTCCTCTTGTGTCATAGCAGGCGCAGATTCAACCGGCGCCACCTCAACCGGCGCCACTTCAACAACCTCTTTTCCTTCCTGCTTTGCTGGCTTGCTGGCTTGCTGGCTTTTCTTGCTGGCTTGCTTCTTTGGCTTGAGTAGGTTTCCTTCCCGATCCAGATACACACGCCCCCCCAATAATTGAACGAGAAGATCCAGGCGCCCAAACTTCTCTTGCAAAATCTCTATAGCTCGATCCGTCAATTCATAGATGTTAGAGGAGAACTTCTCCTCAATCACCCCACGACGTTGATCCGGCTGAAACCGACGCAACACACAACGATCCGCCCTATCGTCTGAATCCTTTCCACCCGCAGCACAATCACGATCCCGATAAGTGCAGGCGTTAACAACTCTCCAGTATGATGCTCTGATCTGGCCTGTTTCTCTGTTATACCACTTGTCAAAAAGACGTTGCCCTTCTTCTGTATCTGGTAACGCTTGCAAGATCTCCATATGGCAAAGTTGCATATAACGAGGTTTGATCACTGGAACCCCATTTCTGATAAAATACATTCTGATCACCGTTGCCAACCAAACCGAAGCGCCATCAACCCGACCATAGTTCAAATTGCAAAAATACTTTGTCAATATTGCTTTGCACTTTTCAGCAATATCTGAAATCAAAGATCCCTTAGACCTTCTCGAACCATTAGAACCGTTATTACGTCTCATATCAAAACCTCTTGAATTCTTTGACTTCTAAGAGGGAACCTGCTATATTTAACCCTCAACCGTCATTATGGATCCCAAAAGCCAACCGTAGGGATCCGCGTAGACACCCAGGATCAACGATCCCCTATCCCCTGTCAATAATTGAAAACAGGATCAACCAAAGGATCACAAAGGAACTTCCCTCCAGGCAAACAGAATTTTTTTTTAATCTATTGAGAAATCAAACCGCTAATGATATGGATCAGTTAGCGTCAGGCGCCCCCCACCCGCTAACCTCTCGATCCTTGACAAGAAATAGATCTTTTTTGGTATCACTAAAGACAGGGATTAAATTTAACCCCTGATAGAAGGAGAAGAACAGATGTCAGAAAAAGATCCATTCCAAATTTTCTCAGAACAAATGGAAGACCTCGAAAAGCACACCAAGCAAAACAGAACCCACGCAGAAACAGCCCTCTATACCGAAGTGTTACCACGAACAATCAAAATCCTAGACACAATCGGAAACCTACTCTTGCAGATCTACGAAGAAGGACCACTCCAACCAGACGAACCGGCGCCCCAATACGTTGAAATCCGTTACAGCACAGCAACTTCTATTGAAAACATGATCCTTCAAAAGATGACAGAGAGCGAACAGTTAGCCCAAGAACTACAACCGCTCTACATGATGATCATGAACGATCTTCACGGCATATCACCCGATCAACTCTATGGAATAGGTCAAGACTTCCCCCAACATCCAGACTTCAAACCCATTGACGATCAACCACCAGAACCACCAGAACCACCAGATGAACCAGAGGAACCAGAAGACCTCGATCCACATTATGATCCGATAGAGGAACATGGATCACACGAACCGATCCCGCTTCATGAAAGAGACCCGATCACACGCGAAAGATAAGCCATGACCAAGAAAGCAAAAGAAAAAGACCTTGAAGAAGAACCAACCTTTCCATTGACCCAAGCAGCAAAGCGGCGCAAGGCAAAAGCAAACGGAGAGGAGAAGACCAAGGACCAGGCGCCCCCCCCTGAAACTTGGCAGGAAGAAGAAAAGAATATCACTCCAAAGGAAAAGATATCAGACCGGCTATCATCCAAACGATCCATTGACGCCTCGATCAATGACGCGGCAAAGGTTGACGATCCAACCGACATTTACGAGACCTGGAGAGAGAGGTTTGTTAAGGGGATCCACAAACTAAAGGTTTGGTATAGAGAACCAGACAGCAAAACCTTTGTTGCAGCAAACCCCCCGTTTTGGGATTTTATGCCACCCTTTGACGAACTTTGCGAGATGCACAACAAAGGCGCATATATCAAAGTTGCCATCTACAAACCGAACAGCTATGGAAAACTCTCCCCTGTAACTGGACCCGTAGAGATACCCATAGCACCACAAGGAGAATATCAAATGTCAGGTTTCGGCAACCCCTGGAGAGGAGGAGGAAACGCAGCAGACGCCCCCGGATCCTTTAGCCTTGATCGCTTGCTTGAATTTTCCTCTAGAGAGTCTGACAGACGAGAAAAGCTACAACAAGAGATGCTTTCACAATCTCAGAACTCAACAAATACTTGGTTGCAAGCACTCCTCAACAACCCAGGAAAAGACAACCAAGGATCCGACAAGCTTTTCTATGCCATGATGCAACAACAAAACCAACAAGCACAAATGCAAATGCAAATGCAACGCGACCAGATGAACATGATGATCCAGCAGATGCAACAGAATACACAAATCCTTGTTTCGGCTTTGAGTGGTAACAAAGACAACGACGCATTGACAAAAGTTTTTGAACTACAGACGCAGCAAAATCAATTCCTAATGCAACAGATGCAAGCCAATCAAGGCGATCTACACAGCCAAATTGCAATCTTAAAAGACCTCCAAGAACTTACAGAACCCACAACAATAGCCGAATTCGCCAAGCTTGCAGAAGCACTTGACCTTGGAAGCAGCATCAAAGCTTTGACCGGCGCAACGGCAGAACGCATCAAAGGAAAAGACGACGGAGACGACATCAACCAACCGGCGCCACCCGTACCAGCACCACGCAAGCCCTTACCACCTGCAACCACAAAAACCCAACCAGCACCACAGAGAACCACACAGACGCCCCCCCAAACACAAGCGGCGCCAGATCCAAAAGATAGTGGACTCTTTGAGATGATAGCCGCGCTAAAAATTGCCTACATTTCAGGACACGACGCGCAAGAGGTAGCCCAAACATTTCTAGACAAACAACAAGGAGACCTACCAGCGGAACTACAGAACCTTGACCCTGAAGACCTCTACAACAAAGCAAAACCTTATTTAATCTCTTTCGGAGCAAAAGAACTCTCTACCACAGCAGGAAAAGATTTTGTGGTATCCTTCCTTCAAAACCTGAAGGAAGGAAGCGCCCATGTTTCAACCAACCAATAAAATCCTAAGACGACAGACACTCACCCGCCAAACAGCCCATACACTCTTAAAAATTGGAGAACAGGAAGTAAGGACAACACCTGTTCTTTATACAGCACGTTTGATCGTCAGGCGCCTATATGCCAGAGATGATATAAACGATGCTCTAGCTTGTTTGTGGTTTGTTAGACATAACGTCAAATACCAACGAGACCCCAGAGACATAGAGCTTGTTTTTGGACCCGTTGAGATGATCCGCTTGATAAAATATCACGGGGGGTTTTCAGAGGATTGTGATTCAAAAGCCTTGCTTGTCTATGCCCTGGTTAGAGCTTTGGGGATCCGCGCCCGGTTGGTTTGTGCAGGTTTCACACCTGGATCGGATAGACTCGATCATGTTTTCACACAAATATACTATGAAGGGAAACACCCTTTTTCATATAATGGGTTATGGTTGACCCTTGACCCGACCCTTGATCCAAGGTTTACAAACTATATGTGTCAGAAAGCGCAATGGATAGAATTTTTTGACCCTGAAACCTACTAAGGAGGAGATGATCCGCCATGAATAACAATCTACAAAAACTGATCAATATGCTTCAATATCAGTACACACACCCAAGAAACCGCCACCTCTCTTTGCTTACTGCCTACAGGACTTTGACCGGACCCGCCCTTGATTATTATTGCAGAACTGCAACCTCTATGTCCTATGCTTTCCAGCAAGACGATCTTGACATCCTAAAACGTATCCAGGCAAAGGCCAGATCACAACGCAACCTTCAAACATCCTATGAAGGATCAATCAATCATATCGGTTTAGGTCAATGGGATGAAAGCGCAGGAGGAGGAGGAGGAGGAGGTTTCGATTTTGGCATGGATGCAGGCTATTCTTATGGTATGGGGGACCAATACGGCATGGATGCAGGTTTCGGCATGGATGCAGGTTATGGAGAAGGCGCAGGCGCAGGAGGAGGAGGTTTTGGTTTTGGCATGAACGACCAATCAGGTATGGATATGGGTTTTGGCATGGATCCCGGTTATGGGATGGATCAAGGTTTCGGCTTTGATGAAAGCGGAGCAATGCCAAACCCAGGATACAGCGGATCGGGACAAGGCGCCCTTCAATGGTTTGGTGCAATCACAGCAGGCGCCTCCAACCTTATTAGCTCCATTTCAAAACTTACCAACCCACCAGTACAACAACCACCACCCTACCAACAGCCCCCCGGCTATTTCCCGATCACCTATCCAACCCCAACCGCGCCCGGTCAGTATCCAGCAGGAACAACCGGACCCATGCCAACCTACGCAGGACAGCAAGGACAACGCACTTCAACCGGATGGATCTACTACAACAACCGCTGGATCCCTTACTACACGTATCAACAATACATCCAGCAACTCTATCAACAATATGGAGTAACGGCGCCAGCACCCACAACACCAGGAACCCAAGGCCAGCAAACAACAACCGGCTGGATCTACTACAACAACCGCTGGATCCCGATCCGTACATACCAGCAATACGCGCAGCAATACGCAGCACAACAACAACAGCTTGCAGCACAGGCGCAACAGATGCAGGCGCAAACAGGCGTAACAGCCCCAGGCGTTACAGCACCAGCACCCACCACACCCGGCTATCAAGGCCAGCAAACACAAACCGGCTGGATCTACTACAACAACCAATGGATCCCAAAAACAACCTACCAGGCAAGTCAGAAACTTTTACCCGGTCAAACTTATCAAGGCTATCAATGGACCGGGCAAGGGTGGACCGCTCCAACAGTAGCAGCAGCAGGCGCCGCACCAGCAGAAGAAGGTATGGGGATCCTCCTGTTAGCCGGTCTGGTTGGAATCGGTTTAGCCGCAGCGTAAAACAACCCACCAAACAGAGGAATTACAATGGAATGGTTAGCTTTGCTTTTCTTGTTGCCTCTTTTGGCAGGCGCAGGAGAAGACGCACCAATACAAACGCCATACACGCCCCCCGCTGGACCCTTACCCGGTCAGTGGTTTTTTCCTGGTTTTGGTTGGAGATGGATCCAGACGGCGCCCCGTGGTAGATACCCCTCCCATTATTGCACCGCTCCAGGCGTATTCTTACCCGTACCACCACCCAAACCACCACCAACAGAACCGCGAGTAATAACGGGATTGATAGAAAGCGCACTCCAACCACCATCAAGCGGAATCGATCCAACCCTACCCCAATCAATCAGCATAACCTCCTTGATGCAGGCGCCGCCAGCCAGAACACAACGTCAACCAGGCGTTCTCTATGTTTCGGATTATCCATATATAGGCGCCATCCCCCCAGAATTCAAAATGTCAGCAGTACAAGAGATTTTTTACAAGATCCAAAAGTATCAAATACGACGGATACACGTTGACCTTTGCAGGATCATCAATTCCAAAATAGGTGGAACAACTTGGTATCAAGTAAGACCTAACATACAATCTGGACCCGTCAACATTCAGAAAGAAATGTGGATATCTCAACTCTCTCTTGTTTTCCAAAAAGCTTTGGAAGCAGGATGGAAACCTAAAAAGATAGGTGGACCGAGGGACGAACCCCCAAACTATGCAGGCGTTCATATGCTGCAAAACTTAGCTCTCTCTCTTGCCAAGGGTGGACCCGTTGGATTTATAACAACATGGATTCAAAACTTTATCGGATCAGTATTAAACGCTATAAAAGCAGGAGAGAGAGAAAAGCAAGAGGCAAGACAAAACCTAACCGTAATCAATGCTATACCAAAACCTCCATCTTATGGTGTTCTAAGATGGATCTGGTTTGCTTACTGTGACATGGTTAGACAAATTCACCCACGCATAGGAACACGACTTGTCAAGCTTTCAGGAGACTACTACCAATCAAGCCAACGTCCAACACTTTGGGATTTTTTGCGATATATCCGAGACAACATACAACCTTACAAAGATTATCCATCAAAACAACTCCCTCTCTTCCCGCCTCAATATATCGCAGCATTCAACCAAATGATTGAAGACCCATACAAAGAGGAGAAGCAAACAGACCTTGATATGTGGTTTTTGATATTTGGAGACTATATCTTACAAAGTCAATCCAGCATAGAGACCGTTGACAATCTCATGTTTGACATTGAACAACTCTGGACAACTTCAAAGGTTTGGAATCAATGGTGGTTGTTTGGACCCAAACCAATAACCGAGATGTTTGAAACCGTCAACTGGATCATCGATAAGATCCAGTATGAGAAGAACCCCTATCTGATTAAGTGGTACATCTCACAGAGGCAAACATGATTTACTCAACACCAACACAAACCGGCTATGTCTACTTTCAAGGAAATGAGCAACCACCCAGGCGCCCCCCGAGAACTGGACCGGCTAACATTGATCGCTTTGCTCCATCGATCCCAAAACAATCAACACCTCTTGGTTTTGGACCCATAGCCGTTGGATGGATATGTTACCCACAAACGGTTGAACAGGTTTCGCAAATCCTCCAACTTGAAACGCAACAAGAAAGAGCAACCATCGAGAAGAAAGCAGAAGAGAAAAAAGAAGAAGAAGGGATTTTTGGAACCATTGTAAAAGGCATCATCACAACCTTAGCAATAAAAGGAATCTTGCCGTGGTAACAATAATCAACAGACCAATAAAAGCAGGTAACTATTCCATCCAGATCCAGCTTACACAACCGATCAGCGTTGAAGAGGCAAACAAGTTGATCGTTTCTTTGGCTGGACAAAACGCACTTGCACAAGACGGATCCGGTATAATTGGAATTTGGAAGGGAACCAACCCCTACACGCAAAAACCAATCTATACGGCAATCCCAAGCGCAAACGATCAAGTTAATCAATCCTATGGGTTGACCTTCTCACCAGGCGCCGCAATAGCAAAAGTACCTCAAATCACCGCTGGACCTCTGCAAACAAACTGGATTGAAGCAGCGTTGATCCTCACCAAAGATCAAGAAACACCGCAAGGATGGATCCCTAAAACAACCATCCTTGACCAAAACGGGAAACCGATCAGCGAAACCAGCACAACCGGACAAACCGTAAACTTGCAACCAGGCGCCCAACAACAACAACAGACGCCCCCTCTACTTCAACCACCCCAAACCGGACAAGCTTCTTATTTCCCAGGCGCCGATTATGGCATAGATCAAGGTTTCGGCTTTGATGCAGGTTATGGGATGGATGCAGGTTTCGGCTACAATGGATCCGGCATTGTTAACGGAGACATTGCAAGATGGGGAGATTATAGTAACCTGATGCAAGGAGGAGGGGTTGATCCCGGCATGACCTTTGCTGGTCTTGCTGGTTTAGGTCAAAGCCCCTGGTTGGTTGCAGCGATCCCTTACATATACAAAGGCGTTCTATGGATAGGTGTTTTTGTATCAGGTTTTCTTGTTGCAAGGTATCTTTGGCAGAACGTCAACCAGATCTTGATCCAACCAGGCTTACAGCTTACCTCTTACTTGTGGCAAAAAATCAAAGCAGCAATCGATAAATTAGCCAAATCTGGTTTGCTTGTTCCAATTTTTCTTGGAGGAATAGGGTTACTAGCACTCACAGCAACCAGTTAGGAGCAAAAGAAAATGGAACAGACAGAAGGAGTTATCAACCACCTTATAAATTACTTCAGAGCATTTTTTAACGAAATCTCTGAAAGATTAGTGGAGTATGATGCACAACAACAAGAAAACGACGTTGCAGCCTTTCTCTATGCCCACTGGTCAAACGCTTATGAAATAGGCGTCAACAGCCTTTCAGAATTCGAGAAAGCTTGTAAGCTTGTCAAAGAAGGCAATATCAAGGAAGCAAAGAGCTTGTTAGACATACCTCAACAGGCTTTTTTGGTTGATGACATTGACGGTCAGAAGAGACTTTTATATCTTTACCTTGTTAATGAAAAAAACCCTCTTTGCCTATTTAACGAAACAATCAAGGTTTCAAATAGGCATATTATGAACACATTTCACACAATAAGCGCACAACAACCGGACGCAACAGAAGACCTTGATACTATTTGTTCCCTTGTTACTTCTTTTCAGTTCCCAGACCCAAGCAACAACGGCGAAAAGAAAGAAGACTCGTTATTTTCTAAGCTAATTGGACCCGGTTTAGGGTTTGCCCTTGGCTTTGCTTTGTGGGGTCCAGAAATCGAGTTTTGACATGGATCCATCGAAGTTATATCAACTCTTCACCCACCGAAAACCAAACCGGGAGGTTAAACACCTCCTACTTTGGCCCGACCCGCAAGATCTCTGTTGTGTAGGGATAGGTGATTATATCAGTTATCGGTCTGATAAAATAATGGAAGATAACCCAACCGGCGAAGTAGTTGACTATATCCACCACCACAACAGACGCCCCCCCGTTTTTGTGCTAGGAGAAAGGATCCCAGGATACCCACCGGCGCCCCCTGAAATCGTACCACCCGCGCCACCAGGCGCCAGGTTTGCCTTGTTAGGTGAAGATTATTCACACTGTTTGGATATCGCTTTTTTTAACCACCAGGGAGACCCCAAGATCCTCGACTTTCTAAAAATGCCCTTTTGCCCCTGGATTGCAGCACACCCCAACAGAAAAGCCCTAATTATCTATTATCCTGGAACCATTCCCATAATTGTTACAGGAAAAGGTTTGATCGTCACAGAAAGAGGTATTGAAGGATAGCGTTGATCGTTTATAATTTTTTAGGTAGGATTGACACAGCTTAGAAGGTAGAGAACACATGATCATAGGAAACTTTGTCAGAACCCCCAACCCCCTTGGAGAAACGCCGATTGAAGGGATTTTTATAAATCCAGGAAGACCGGCAAAGAGAGGAAAAAAGAATATGAGAAGAGACTCTAAAGGCCGTTATCTCCCTCGTAAAAAACGAACCAAGAAAACAAAGAAACGACGGAAACGCAACCCGCAGGCGTACCCACGCGCAAGAAACCCGCAGGCGTACCCACGCACCACCAACCGCGCAAAACCACGCCGAAAAAGCAGACGACGCAAACGCAACCCGGCACAGTACCCAAGCGGCGCAGTAAGGCCCGCTGGAAACCCAAGACGGCGCCGAACCTATAACCCGAACAACGCCCCCGTTACCCTCTCTCAGATGATCAAGCCAACCTTGGCAGCAATAGCCGGTTTTCTTGCCCCCGGTCTGGTTTGGTATGCAATCGGAGAGAACAACCGAACCAAGATGCGAGGTTGGTTCAAGGGTACAAACCCAGACGCCAAAGCAAGAGCAACAATCGGAGCATTAACAACCCTCGTTCTCTATTTCCTCTCTTCCCGCGTGAAGATGCTCACCAAGATCAAACGCCCCCTGATGATCGGAACCGTACTCCGTACCATGAAAGACGGCGCCGACGCATTCTTAGGAACCACCCCAGGATCATCCAGCGCAACCCTAAGAATGATCCTCTCTTTACCTACCACTCCATCCTTGACCGGAGGAATTGCACCAGGCGCAGGCTTACCAGGCGCCGCAGCAGGCGCAGGCGCAGCAGGCGCGCAAGCTGGATACCAAATCGATCCTACAACCGGCCAGATGCTACCCACCCAACAAGGACAGCCAGGATCACTTACAGCAGGCGCAGATATGGGGATGGATGCAGGTTATGGGATGGATGCAGGTTATGGGATGGATGCAGGTTATGGGATGGATGCAGGTATGGATATGGGGATGGATGCAGGTATGAATATGGGGATGGATCAAGGATCCCAAATGTTTGGTTTGGGAGAAAGTGATGTAGCTATGGATCCGGGACTTGGAGACCTGTACGTTGATCGCCAACTCACACGACCCAACCGGCGCCAATCTTTTGGAACCGCAGGATATCATGGTATGGGATCCGTCTATGTTGATCGAAACCTTGTCTTCTCTGAGGCAGGACAACGTTTCCCCGCGAGACTTGGATTCTTCCCATTCTAAAAAAAACAACCTATTGTTTTAAATAGAGCAAAAACCACGAAAACCAACAAACCCACGGAGTAAAAAAGCAATGACTCAGGTAAGACAACGACAATTTATGCCAGCGGATCAACCGACCCGAACCGGCCCAACTCAAATTTTAGGGCTCGAACATTACGACACGCCGTTTTATGGTTACGGTCAAGCGTGGGATAACCAAAACGGAGTGGAACTCTTCACGGATCAAGTTCGATGCAGAAACAAGGATCTTTGCTCCCTTACTGAACCGGGCAAGCTCTCAGATGACAAGGAATTCCACAGCTACGCTTTTGCAATGCAAGTTGAATTTCTCAACCCCGATCTCTATGAAATCTTTGTTTACTATTCCCGGATCGAGCTTTGGAAGCAAGACAGCCTCAAAAACCGAATTTGGACAAGCCGGATCGGTTCAGGCGGAGGCGTATCAGGCGGAGATGTCAACACCGGCGCCTATCACCTGTCAAACGGCTGGCCTGTTTCAAACAACATCTATCGAAGTGCAATCCCCTGGATCTTCCCCCCCGGCAAAACGTGGAAATTGATCATGCGTTTCATGCAACTCTTTAACGGCACCACGCCAGCAGCAGCAGCACTTCAACCAACCACCATCTTTAACGCCGACGTAGGAACCGAAGAACAGATCCGCAAGTTGGTTCGTTTCCTTATGTGGGGAATCGAATTCCGAGACACCACAAACGGCTAAACGCCGGCCAGCTCCACAGACGCCCCCCCCTCTTCTCCTTTACAAATCAACAATCCTTCTCTATCCTTCTTTCTGTACCTTCAAGAGTGGTACAACAGCTTTCAATAATTTCTTGGCTTGTAGCTCGCACCTACAAGCCTTTTTACCAACCAGGAAACCCTTTTTCTAGAAAGGATCCGATGAAATGAACCATGTTATGCAAAACCTCTTTGAACAACTGAACCAACTAAAACAGCAAGTACAACAGCAAGACAAAAAGCTTGAACTCAAATTTCCACAACAACAAAAAGCAGGCGTTATCAAGTGGCCTGGACTCGTCCCTTTCCCCTTTGTCAAGGATCTTGTCCTCAACCCCTCAGATGGAGACCCTAACTCTTTCGGCGCCGCAGCAACGGAAGCAGTAGCAACCTATCAAATTGACGTTGATCGCCCCGTCTACTTGGAACGCCTTACGGCTGGACTGATGCGAACCTTGACCGTTGATCGAGGAGAGCAGGAAGATCCGCTTGTTTTTCGACATTACGCGCCGCTATCCTCTGACAACCCAGAAGCACTTTGCAGACGCCTCTTTATCGATACCGTTGCAGAACCAGACGAACTCTTGACGTGTTATCCGATCAGCCTCGATTTTATGTGGCAAATGTTCCTTGACGCCGAAGAAAAGAAAATAACCCCCGACTGGGTGCCATCTCAGCTATTGAACGGAGACCGTAAAGAATACGGATACCTTTTGACCTGTGAATATGAACTAAAACGCGGAGAGACCTTGACCCTTAAAGCAATCCCTCTTTATGCAATCCAGCAGATTAACCCGGCCATAACTGTTGAATATGAACTACATATGCAACTTCACATGTATAAGATGCTTTACTCCTCAGAAACGATCATGAACGCCCAAGCGCAGGCTATGAGATAATCAAGGCGCCAGGAGGGACAAAGCAATGTCCGATGAAGCAAGCATCATAGCCAGGTATAACAAGCACTATGGAACAGCTTGGAACCGCGACGCGCCCCCCAATGCAAAACCTTTGATCCTTGAAGGACGCTTGAACATAACGCGACCAAACCCCACAGGGAACCCCAAAGTAATCCTTGTTATCGAAGACAAGGCGCCAAAGCAGGGAGCAGGACCGGCAAGGATTGTCAACCGCGTACAAACTGAATTTGTTGAATATCGCACCGATGATCAATACTACGAGGTTAACCCCTTTGCTGAAGCAGGTAGACTTTCCTGGATGATCAGAGTTAATCAAACACCATTCAAGCAGATAAGCCAGTTTCGCAGAAACGACGGGTTTGCAGGCGCAGGAACGCCAACGGTCAACATGAACGGACGGGTTGAAGGAATATCAAACGCTTGCAGGTTAGATCTCACCTATAGCCCTATCGTTGCTCTACCTGGACAAAACCTTGACCTAATTTTGATTAAGCACTTTGATCAAGCAGGAGATGAACCACCCATCGAAAGAACCCGAGTATTTTGGGCAATCATGCTAGGTTATTCTCTTGCTATGCCCCCACCGTAAAAATTACTAAGTAAAAATTACTAATCAATAAGAAATCTTTTCAACCGCGCTTTGCAAATCATCCTTTGATGGAACCGTATAGATCGCCGTTGTAGACAAGTTGGCATGACCTAAAATCATAGAAACCTCTGTTAACGGCACCCCTTGATCCAGCATCATCTTAGCACAGGTATGTCTTAGAGTATGCGCCGAGACAGTAACGCCATTTAAGCCAGCCAAGCGCAGGCAACGCTTGACGGCAACTTGCACACCACGATCCAGCAGGCGCCCCTTTGCAGACACAAAGAGCCAGCCCCCGTTATCATTCCACATATCAACCGTAAGAGCAGGATGATAATCAATCCAATCCTGCAACGCTTTTCGTAGCTCCAAGTTGAGAGGAACCACCCGAGACCGGCGCCCCTTTCCCTCTCTTATTCTCACCTCACCACCACGCGGGTTGATCGTAAGATCCGAAAGTAGCAGGCTTACAACTTCACCAACACGCAAACCAGCGCAGAGCATCAACAGAACGATTGCACGATCCCGCCTAGCATAACGCGCAGATGGAGTTATATCTTTAGGCGCCCTTCTACTGTCAACACGCTCTATTCTGTCAAGCATTGCCTTTTTGAGCTTACGAACAGAACTCTTTTCCATCCACTTGGGAGCAATAGCCGCAAGCGATACACCACGGATCTCTTTTGCTGGATTGATAGAGCAAAGGCCAGCCTTACCCGCTTCACTGTAGAAATATTTTACGGCAGCAATTCTTTGATTGATCGTTGCGGCAGAGATACCTTGACGGATTGACCAAATCCTCCACTCTTGCATATCAATCGAAGAGACTTGATCCCAATCCATACCGGATTGATTGACGTATAATAGAAAGGCTCGAATAATCCGAAAGTATGATTTTATGGTGTTTTCAGCTTTGCCCCGATCATAAAGTAAATCTGAAAACCATTTTAAGATATCGATTGTAGACATTTAAAAACCTCCAAACATTATCTGATCTTTTTTTTGTTGATTAGCGTATCATGTAAACAGTATTATCTATCCTGATTAAGTCTAATCAGAACGGATAATAATACTTATCTGTTCTTTTTGCAATGAGGTTTTTACATGAGAGAGCATGGATACTTCAAAGATGATCCACTCACAAGCGACCAGCCAACCAAACAGACCGTTGCAACCTGCAAAAGTTGCAAGGCGCCCGTTTTGTGGATCTACCCCAAAGGATATAAACCACAAATCCTTGACCTCGAACCCGTCTATGTCTGGATTAAGAACGGACCAGGCTTTGACCAATGGGAAATTAAACAGGCGCGGGTTAGTCATTTTGAGACTTGCCCACACGCGAAGGAGTGGAAGCAAAAAAACAAATTCAAGACGCCCCCCCCAGATCAACAACTAAAACTTTTTGGGGATCCAAACCATGAGAACACCGACACAGAAAGCACTTAGGAAGGTATCTTTTGCAATCGGAAATTTTGCAATTTGGCTAGAGAGCAAAGGCGCCCCCGGATGGATACTTGATCGACTAGCAACCGTTGCAAACTACCTTTGGAAAAAAAGCCTACCATACGCAAACTAGGAGACATTGAGAACATGAAGATTGAAACCGTTTCAGCAAGCTACAAAGAGACCCGCTCGATCCCTTCAGAGTATGGCAACATCTCCCCAGAAATCAGAATAACAGCAAGCCTAGAACAAGGAGAAGATCCCGAACAAATCATGCAACTTTTGAGCGAAACAGCAAAGGCACAAGTCAAGGCAACCTTGATCGCACGATTCAAGGAAATTACACACTATCCACCACAAGACCTAGAAGATCCAAACGATAAAACAGACGAACCAGACCCAAGCGAAATGTTTGACGGCAACAGCTACACAGACGACTTTGACGACTACCCAGATCCAGACGACCAGGCGCCCGACGACCCAGAAGATCCAGACGACGTTGACGACTCACCAGCAGACCCGCCAGAGAATGTTATCGTTTTTTCAGTAAAGGATCCCCAAGAAGATGATCTGTAATGAATGCAATTATTTAAGATACGACAAGGAAAAGAAAACAACTGTTTGTCACGTAAGAAGGACAATCCAGGAGGCAATCAAAAAGAACTGTTGCCCCTCGTTTGTGGTTGCCTACAAAGGCACCATACCACCCACAAAGGAGAACACCATGTCAGAAGATAAGACTCTGAAAGAACGACTTGATCAACTAGAATCAACCCTACATTTCTTGATGATCCTTGTTATCAAGCTACAACAAGACACTTCCTACAAATTCACACTTGCCAACAAACAAGCCAGCGGAGAAGAAACAACCAAACTTCAGGAACTCTTTGCAGCGAATGACGCCGTTTTTAACAACCTTGCTGAAAGCTATTTGCAGAACCAGACGCCCCCCAACGATGAACTTTTGAAAATGTTACATGAAGGCTCAAAACTTTTGGAGAACTCAGAAGATGCGTAAGAAACCCATAATTGAAGGAACCAACAGCTTTACAGATGAACTTATGGTTGATGGTTTGCTCCACTATGCAGGAATGTTTCAAGGATTTTTCAAGGCAATGGTAGCCACTACAAAGATCATGGAAGCAAACCCAAACATTGATGAAAAAAACTTTCAAGACTTGATGTTTTCTCATCAATTCACATTAAAAATCATCGAAGAGACACATAAACAATTTAATCCTCTATCTGAAGCAATCACAAAGGTAGCAGAAGAACACAAAATCCATCCAATGGAGTTAGGTTACTATTTCACAATGAAAATAGTTCAACTTCTACAAACCTTCAAAGATGATCTTCAATCTGAAAAAGAAAAGATTATCACATGATAATTGACGAGAAAAACAAAAAGCTGTCTGAATATCTACAACCGATGCTTTATCAAAACTTGATAGCATGGAGAAAAGGAAAGTTAGAAAAATATGTTCTATATATTCTTTCACACGCTTACAAAGACTTAACAAAATCAGAAGCAGAACCGGCGCATATTGAAAAAAGCCAACAATTCAAAAGTTGGCTTATAAAAATTCTTGAAAATGCTTTTCCTCCACTCCCTCCTTTTATTTGCTACTTTTGCAAAAGAGATTTTAACTATTCTTTTAGAATAGATGGAAATACTCTTTATTATTTTAACGATCCAATTTCCAGAGGTTTAGCTTTTCAAGAACTTGATAAAAAAGAAATCTACTGTTGCAATCAATGTTTTGAAAATAATTGTAATATAAAAAAAGCAGAAGAATTGTTAGAGAAACGATGGAAACAACAAAAAAAAAGAGGAAAAAAAAGAGACAATGATTAAAAAACTTTTTTTGCTTTTCCTATTTTCCTTTATCGCCTCTTGTACTCCAAAAAATAAACAAATCATGCTTAAAATAGGATCTTGTACCCTGCAATGCTTGACGAAATGCACAGCGCAAGAACTACAAACAAACCTTGTCAGAAGGAGAGCAACACGCGGCGCAACGAGCAAACCTACAACCCCTTGCAGGTAATCAACCTTGTACCTTCAACACCAGGGAAAAATTATGTTGATCCACTACCCCGAAACGTTCTGGACACCAACAGAAAAGATCCTTCAAAAAGTGCAGGCGCCCCACGCACAACTTGACCGCTTGACCCGCCTCTTTGAAGAACTGGAAATCCTATACTTAGGTGATCTGGTACACATCACAGCAAAAAAGCTTCTTTCTTGCGACCGGATCGGACCGAAAACGGTTAAGGCATTAAATCAAGCCTTACGTGAATTTTACGGCTATCAACTTGGAATGAATATAGAACGCTGGGAAGAGTATAGAATAAGCCTCTACCCTAACCTTTTGCACGAAATCAGGCGCCACCTGGAAAGGCGCAGCAAACCGAGCCAGGAAGATCTAAAACACTGGTTGGACTGGTTGATCATGGTAGATTATAGACAGGGGAACAAACACGCCCCACTAGAGGAAACAAAATGGAATCGAACCGACCCGAACTAGACCACTTGACCGAACCACCAATGATTGAAGTAGAAGCAGGCGCATTTTATGCACCAGAAGAACTCGAACACTTCAGAAAAATACAAGAGGAGATACAACGAGAGCAACAAAAGGAACTCGACAGACAACAACGCTCCTTGCTTATCAAACGGATCCTCTTTTTTGCTGGACTCTCGATCTTGATGTTTGTTGGCTACATTGCAGCGAACTACTTGACGCCGCAAAAAGAGACGATCTGCAAATGTCAATGCACATCCAGCCCCCAGGCGCCCCCCCAAAAGTAAAAGACAAGCCTCAAAAAAATATATAGAATAAACGCGAACCATAAACCCTCGACGAGGTTTGTCATGTCCAGAACAAATCAACGCCTTGCTTCCCGCAATTCTCAACTTGTAATCATTGACGCCGGAGAGGTTTTGAACGTACCCACCGGATTGATCTTCAAAGATGGAACACCCGCGATCCCCTCTATAGTCAAGATCTTTAGTAGTTGCCCTTTCCTAGATGTTTTGCAGAGCAACCCAGACGGATCCTTTGATGTTTGGAACCCAACAGACAATCAAGCAAACTTCAACTGGACCGCTCACCATATCCATTCCATCGAAGAAGAACCCATCGATCCCGTCAATACGGTTGCCACTCC
>Ga0180438_10002541_pt1 | contig 29511 bp, 19 predicted proteins | sample SS_ome_12_FD_132455 | JGI IMG/M metagenome (GOLD analysis project Ga0180438, IMG submission 132455) | Hypersaline lake sediment archaeal communities from the Salton Sea, California, USA - SS_3_D_2 metaG | ecosystem: Environmental > Aquatic > Non-marine Saline and Alkaline > Hypersaline >...
ACCGACGTACCACATAACAAGCCTCCCAGCTTGGGTCCGGAATGTCGCCGCCGAGCCACTCTCGGCCGCGTCTCAAGCGTTCCATCGACTCGACGGGGGGCTTGCTACATAGTTTCACGGCGCAAGCCGTGGGATCCCGGCAGCGACCTGGGAACGAGCCCTTTCAAGGGCGACACATCGCTTGCGGGAGATTGTGTCGCCCCCGATGGGGCTCTTGTGGTGAGGCGCGCCGAACCCACCGCTGACGCGGTGGGCTGACATGTGCCGCCCTCCGGGCTTCCGAAGCCACCGCTGTTGCATTGGACGCTAAACACGTACGAGGCTGCGCCTCCGGCCAACTTCGCATCGGCCCCGAAGAGCCGCGGCAGCGGCGGCCGTTCTTAGCCCATGGCGATCCCGCCGGAGGCGGGGAGCCGTGGGGAACCGGTGACCCAAAGGCAACAAGCCCCGCCAGGGGCGGCCGTGGGCTTCGACCGGACCGACAACGTGGGATCGCCGCACGGCCCGGAGACGTGGATAAAGGTGAGGGCTTGCGCCCGTGGCTGCCGGCGGCAGGGCCCACGGCCCCGGAAGAACGGAGCCCGGGCTGGCCGCGGCCCCGGCTGCGAGGCGGGCGGCCTCATCGTCCCCCGTGCCCGCCCTACATCTCGTCGACGAGCTTCTTCAGGTCGGCGAGGGCCTTTTTCTCGAGTTGGCGGACGCGTTCGCGGGTCAGGCCGATGATCTGGCCGATCTGCTTGAACGTCCGCTGCGGGCCGTCGTGGCCGTCGAGGCCGAAGCGAAGCTCCAGGATCTTCCGCTCGCGGGGGGGCAGCTTCTTGAGCAGCCCGACGACCATCGGGCGGATGGAGGCGTCCATGAGCCCCTTCTCGGGCGCTTCGTCCTCGCTGCCGCAGAGCATCTCCGAGAGGGCCTGCGTCTCCTCGGCACCCATCTGGGAGGGGGCGTTGACGGCCACCAGGCCCTGCCGAATGATGTCCGCCTTCTTCAGCGAGATCTTCAGCTCCTTGGCCATCTCCTCGACGGTGGGCGGGCGGCCCAGCGCGCTCTCGAGCTGTCGCGAGGCGCGGCGCCACTTGGTGATGAGCTTGACGAGGTAGGCGGGGATGTGGATCGGCTGGCCGGCGTTGATCATGGCCCGCTTGATCGATTGCTTGATCCACCAGGCGGCGTAGGTGCTGAACCGCACGCCGGCGGCCGGGTCGAACTCCTCGACGGCCCGCATCAGCCCCAGGTTGCCCTCGGCGACCAGGTCGCTCAACGTCATGCCCGGGTTGCTGTACTCCTTGGCGATCTTCACCACCAGCCGGAGGTTGGCGGCGATCATCTGCTCCCGGGCAATCGGGTCCGAATGCTCCCGGATACGCCACGACAGCTCCCGCTCCTCCTCGGCGTTCAGAAGCGGCGTCGACTTGATCCGATCGAGGTACCAGCCCAGTCCGGTTTGAGTCGTTACGGGTGCCATGCTTCCTCCCAATCCGTCTCCGTGGCCCGCCGAGTCGGCCGGGCCGTATAGAGTGCTCTCTCCATAGGAAGATTTCGGACAGTTGACGGGGGCACTTAAGCAGGCCCGCCGCGGAAAGCCCGCGGGGAGCAACTCCGCACGAGAGAAAAGGGGACGGGAGTCTTTTCCGGAAAAGACTCCCGTCCCCTTTTCGGAGGTCCATGACTTCGCGAGGGCCCGGGGCCCGTTGGCTCAGAACGGCTGTGTCGGGAAGCGGACGGGGGGCTTCCGAGCGGTTTGTGCTTCAGCGGGCGGGGTGGACAGCAACCTGGCCGAAGCCGGGTCGAACCGGATCGCCCACACCTGGCCCCGGACCGTGATGACGTAAACGACCTTGCGCTTCGCGTCGTGGCACCAGCCCTGTCCGTGAACCTTGCACGCCGGGCCCATGCCGGCGTCCAGGAGGAAGTAGCGGTCGGCCGCACAGTCGTAGATCCGCAGGTAACGGCCGCCACTTGTACGGGTGGGCGGGACGTACGGTTCGGCGAAGGCGATCCAGTCGGCGTGGTCGACGTAGACCATCTCGCGGGTGTTGCGGATGCGGGCCAGCTCGGCGGCAGCGGGGACGTGTTGGGCGACGCGGCGGGTCTTGAAGTCGAACGTGGTCAACCTGCCGTCGCCGGCGCGGTTGTAGCCCCCCCCGTAGCCGAACACCAGCCGGTCCCGCCTGGCGTCGTAGGTCAGGCCTTCCGAGTCGCAGTAGGGCTTGAAGAGGCGTCCGGCGGGCTTCAGGTCGACCCACCCGGCGCGGGCGTCGAGGCGCCACAGCCCGATCCGGTCGGCGTCGGCGGCGGTGGAGGCCCAGGCGACGGCACCGTGTGGCGTGGCCTCCAGAACGGTGGCCGACCAGACGTAGCGGAACGGTCGGGGCGACCGCTCGAGCCGGAGCCAGTCCATCCGCGGCGGGTCGTAGAAGTACCCCCTCGCCGAGACCATTCGGCCGGACGGCGGGTCGAAGGCGTAGGTATTGTAGGAGTGCACTCCGGCCCACGGCCGGCCCAGCAGGGACGAGTCGAACCCCCCGTTGCCGTTTGCGCTGTAGGGCTCGTCCGCGTCGTAGCCTTCCACCATGCGGCCGGAGGCGGGCGACCAGTGGATCACCACGCTGGCCGACCGGACGCAGTGCCCGCCGCCCCACAGGAGGATCTGGTCGTTGGCGGCGTCCCAGACGGCCGTGCCCCAGTCGCGCTGGCGGCAGCCGTAGGCCACGTTGCGCGGCGGGTCCGGAAGGCGGACCCACCGGTTCGGCGGCAGCGAGGACAGGTCGGGCGGCTTCGGCGCGACGGCGACGTCACAGTAGGCGGTGCGGAATCGGCCTGTGCGATAGAGGCGCTGGTCCGGCGCGGCCGACAGCTTCTTCCGGGCGGTCGCGTCAACCGCCGCGGCCGTGGCGGCCGGGCGCAGCGCCCACGTCGCCCCGCGCTGCCGCCGATCGCCCCCGGCGGCCAGCACAAGCCGCCCCTTCGCATCGACCGCCAGCGCCGGCGGGCTGTAATGCTGCGCGTGGTAGCCGTAGAACCCCCCGTCCCCCGGCGGGGCCGACTCGGCCCGCTTGCGATCCCAACGGCCCCACAGCTTCCACGACTCGCGCCGAATCTCGTAAAGCCATAACTGCCGCGGCTCGACCTCGCGCCACGCCCGCGTGCCGTAATCGGGCGAGCTGGACTGGACGTACCCGCCGTACAACGCGATCCTCCCGCCGGGCAAGCTCACCATCCCGTGCCCGGCCCGCGGGGTCGGCGCCGCCTGCGGCTTCGCACGGCGCCAGGCGCGTTTCGACAGGTCCAGGACCCACGTGTCGTTCATGAGGTAGTCTTCGTGATCCCCCCCGAACAACACGAAGACTCGACCGCTCGGGTCGAACACCACGGGCGAGTTCCGCCGAGACGCCGGCACCGGGACCTGCCGATCCGCCGCCTCGTCCACGCTCCGGAGCAACACCTTTGCCGCGTTGAGCGCGTCAAGTGTCTTCGCCGCCGCCAGCAGCGACGAGACCTTCCCCACCGCCTCTGCCGACGCCGACACGGCGGGCATCTTCCCAACGGCCGCGCAACGCTCGACCAGCGCCTTCCGCTCCGCCTCGTCGGCCCGCCCCGCCGGGTCGCGGTACCACGCCATCCGAATCCGGCCGACCAGCCCGATGATCGCCTCCCTCGCCGCCACGAGCTGCCTGTGCTCCCGAACGATCGGCGCGGGAGGCAACGGCAGCGTGGACCATTGGCCCGCAGAAGGGGACGGGCTCCGAAGCGCAGCGGATGTGCCTGCCCCCGTTTCCGGGCCCGCCGCCCTTCCCGGGCCCACCGCCTCGGCGCCCAAGTCCAGAATCACCGTCCGCGTCCACCCGAGATTGTCCGCCTTCTTGTCCGCCCCGACGACCACGAGCTTGCGGGCGGCCGGATCGATGGCGGCGACGGGCCAGCTCAGCCCCTCCAGCGCCTTCGGCAGGCCGTGCGAGGCCCACTTCTTCGTTGCCAGGTCGAACGTGTACATCGGCCCGTTGGACAGGCAGTAGAGCTTCCGGCCGACCGGATCGTAGGCGGTCTGGTAGTACGGATGGACGCCGCGGCGCGCGGGCGGCTTGGCGGCGGAGAAGTCGCTCCACTTCGCCGCCGCCGGATCGAACGCCCGCATGTACGGCCCGCCGCCGTCCGCCTCGCCGCCGAAGTGAAGCAGCCTGCCCGCCGGGCCGGCGGCGACGAGCACCGCCCCGCGCGCGCGGCCGGTCGGGCCTTCGGCGATCCTGCGCCACGTGTTGGCCGGCGCGTCGGCCGCGGACGCCGCCGGACCAGCCAGCCCCAGCAGCACGGCCGCCAGCAGCCGTAGTCGGCCCGGCTCGCCCCTACGGCCTCCGCGAAAACCGGGTCTTGCTGTGCGGTGATCGGTGTGCGTCATCGGGAGTTCTCCTTCGCCGCCGGCGAGGCTTCGCTGATGTGTGCGGACGGCTCGAGCGTGTCGGCGTCGAGCTTGAGGACGAACATCCGCTGCCCGGCGGACATGGCCCAGACGAATCGGCGGCGGGCATCGTACATCAAGCCGATGCTCACGCCGCCGAGGTCCTTGTGCGTCCTGGTCACGTTGAGCACGACCCAGCGGTTGCCGGCCGGGTCGTACGCGAGCTGACGGCTGGAGGCGAAGGCGTTGTGCAGCACGAGGTCGGCCGGCGGGAGGTAGGCCGACTCGCGCGGGCGGACCTGCCTGCCGATCGCCTTCATGCCCTTCGGGTCCATCGGCCGGACCTCCCCGTTCGTCATGCCGTACCGCCAGACCTGGCCGTTGGGCTTCTGGTAGCCGTCGGCCGCCATCAGCCAGATGACGTTGCGCTTCGCGTCGTAGGTGATGGCGTTCTCGTCGCCGTGGACGACGCGCGGCAGCTTGCCCTTGACGGGCAGTTGCTTCCACCGTCGGGCTCGCGCATCCAGCAGTCCAAGGTAGCCGCCGCGGCTCCAGCAGACCACGCCGTGCGGGGTGGCGACCGTCTTGGTGTAGTACGGATGCTGCCGAAACGGCTGGGCGATGACGGGCCCGAACTCGCGGCGGTCCGGGTCGTAGAGGCTCGTGCCGGCCAGCGACGTGCAGACGAGCTTGCGGCTGACCGTGTCGTAGGCGTAGTTGAGGTAGGTATGGTTCATGCAGTCGGGCCGGCCGTTGAAGCCGATCCCCTTGCCGAAGTACTCCGCGACGTAGGGGATGCTCCACCGCCCGGCGGCGACGTGGTAGGTGCTGACGATCGACGCCGGATCGGCCATGTGACCGCCGGTCCAGTGGTAGAACTGGTCGCGGTGCGGATCGAAGGCCGCCGTCCCCCAGTCGCGCCGCGGCGCGGGGCGCGGCGCGAGCGGAACGGGCGTCCAGGTGTTGGGCTTCAGAGCCGCCAGCCACGCCGCGTCGGCCTTTGCCTCGCCGGCCGCCGCGCCGTCGTACCAGCAGGGGTCGTACTCCTTGACGACGCTGAGGTAGCTCCGGCTGCCGACCGGCACGCCGAGCTTGCGCGCGGCGGCCGGCTCGCCCTCGCCGGCCACGCGCATCAGCCACGTCGAGGCGTCCCACTGGGACGGATAGCGCCCTTCACTGGCCAGCCCCAGCAGCACGTCGCCTTCGCCGGCGGCCCGTTGGCAGGTCAGGGCGGGCCAGGGCCGTTCACCTTTGCGATGCGTCAGAAGCGTCCACGTGTCACGATCGGCGTCGAAGGCCCACACGTCCGTCAACGGCCGGCCGATGCGGCGGAAGTACATGAACTTCGGCACGTAGCTCTCGCCGCCGACGAGGGCGACCTGCTTGCGCTCGGGCAGCCAGACCATCGCGCCGGCGGCCCGTCGCGGCTCGGGCGAAACGGGAGGAAACGCGCGCCGCCAGCGTCTGGTGGGGCAATCGTAGACCCACGTGTCGCCCAGCAGGTAGTCGCCATGGTCGCCTCCGAACAGCACGATGCACTTGCGATGCGGATCGAAGCAGACGCCGGCGTGCATCCGCGGGCCCGGCCGGCAGCGCAGCAGATCGGCCGCCTCGTCGATCCGCCAGGCGGCGTCGAACAGTCGGCGGATCGCCGCGGCGTCCGGGGCGCCGCCGGCAAGTTGCCGGCGGGCAAGCGGCAGGAGCATCGCCCCCTGCTTGATCCGCTCGCCGGCCAGCGCGGCGGCGCGGGCCTCCCAGTCGTCGGCCTTCGCGGGCTTGACGGTATCGGCGGCGGCATCGATCAGCTTGACGGCATCGGTCAGCAGCTCGCCGGGCCCCGCCTTCTCTGCCGACGCGGTCGGACTGGCGTAGAAGGCGTTCCGGGCGGCGGCCAGCGCATCGCGAACGGCGCGGCGGGCGGCGAGGCACGCGGCCCGCGGTCCGTCCAGGACGGACGAGGCCCGCTTCATGCGCCGCCACCTCTTGTTGCTCAACGACAGCGCCCAGTGCCCGACGAAGCCGTTGTCTGCGTTGGCGGTCCTACCGCCGAGAAAGAGCAGCTCGTCGTTGACGGGGTCCGCAACGAGGGCCACCCCCTGCATGAAGACGAACGTGCCCCCCCACTCGCCGGACAGCGACCCGTTGGCGTCGGCGGGCGGCTTCGACCTCGACAGCAGTTCCCACCGGCCGGAGGCCACGTCGTAGGCCGCCACCGCCAACACGTTGCCGCGGCTGCCGCGGCTGCCGGTCTGGCAGAGCATCACGCGCCGGCCGGCCGGGTCGTAGGCAGAGATCCCGCCCATCGCGTACTCGCCGTGCAAACGGAAGCGGCCCTTCCCGTCGGCCATCAGCAGTTCGGAGCTCCTGCCCTTTGACGCGTCGAGGTCGACGCCGTACGGCCGGACCGACTGCCATCTGCGCGCGGCGGGGTCGAAGGTCTGGACCTCGTACGGCCGGTCGATGCCCTTCCTCTCGTTGCCCCACACCCCGCCGAGGACGAGAAACTTGTGTTGGTCGCCCAACCAGACGACGGCCGACCCGCGCCGCACGCCCCCCCCGCCGGAGGCGCCGACCTTTACCCATCGGTTGGCCGGCAGGTCGGCAGGAGCGGCCCCGGGGGCCCCCGGCGACCCCGCGCCGGGCGCCAACACGAGGACCGCCGCCATCGCACATGCCGTCTTTGCAGCTCCGTCCATGTTCGCCCCGTCTGTCCCTGCCGCAAAACCGCCGCCGTCACGCGCCTTCACGCCACTGGCTCGGCGTCAGGCCGACTACCTGCTTGAACCGCCGCGTGAAGTAGCCGGCGTCGTTGAATCCGGCGCGGTGGGCGGCCTGCTCGATGTTGAGCCTCACGTCGGCCAGGAGCTGCTTGGCCAACTCGATCCGCCGCTCGGCGACGAAGGCCGTGAACGTCCGGCCCGTGTGCTTGCGGAAGAGCATGGAGAAGTGGTTCGGCGTGACGTGGGCGGCGCGGGCGATGCCGGCGACTGACAACGGCATGGCCGGGTCGCCCTCGACCATGGCGGTCACCAGGTCGATCAGCGTCGAGCCGGACGGCTTGTCGGGCGGCTGATGGGTCCGATCCCTCGCCCCGTGCAGCGCGGAGGCGATCCGTTGGTCCATCTCCGGCCTGCGGACAGGCCGCGCCGCGCACGGGCCGCCCGGCGGGGACTCGCCCAAGACGCGCGACTCGATGTCGGCCATGACACAGGCGGCCAGGGCGATGGTCTCCCTGGCGAGGCGCAGCTTCTGCCCCTTGACGGCCGGCAGGCGGTGGTAGGCCTTCCGCAGCTTGCCGAAGTCGATCTCGAGCCCCCGAGCGTGTGTCCGCGCCAGCCGCCAGCCCTTCGCCCGGTCGCTGTGGGCGATCGCGCAAGAGCTGACGAGCATCAGGTCCGACCCTTCGGTCCGGCTGCCCGCGGCGGCCAGAACGGACACCCCCCCGTGGCAGCCATACTCGATCAGCCCGAGATAGCACGCGCCCAGCGCCACCAGCGACCGGCAGCCGACACAGCGGCCGAGGCCTTCGGGCGTGCTTCGGATGATCCGGCAGAACTCCGGCAGCCCCGCCGTGCCGTCGGAGGGCAGCAGCTCCTCCGTCTGCGCGCCCTTCCGCGCCATGGCGACGAGCGGCACGCCCGCCAGATTCCTCGCCATCGCTTCCAGCCGCACCAGGATGTGGCTCCCCCTGGCCTCCGCCACGAACTGCCGAAGGGCCGCATCACACATGTCGCACCTCGAAAGCAACACGCTATCATAGAATCCTCCCACCCCGCAAGCCGCATCTGCACGGCTTCTTGGCATCCTACAATAGATTGGTACAGGGGATCGTAGTAAAGTCCAATGGCTGTCGCCGCACCGCCGCCGTATCATCAGGGTTGAGAACCCGCACCCAAGTAGGCCGGCGGGCGCGGAGATCGGACGTTCCGGTCCGGGCAGCCCCAACCATCCCTGCTCGAGCGCCCGCCGGCTCGCCCTATTCAGATCCCGTTGCGGCCCGTTCAGGATCGCGCCGCGGCCGCGCGCCCGGCCGCGACATGCGCTCCTCGAGGCGATCGCCGATCCGCGGTCAGCCCCCGCCCTTGGCAGGTGAAAGCCCGGATACCTCAATCGGCACGGTGCAGCACCTGACCATGGGCCGCCTCTCCTTGCCTGGACGCAGCGCACAAACCGGCCGCCTGCCGCTTCGCCGGGGGCGACGTGCGAAGCCGCAAGCGGCCGGTTGATTGTCTGCCCGTGTCCTGCCGCGCTGCCTCGCCGGCGACTACGCCTCGGCCGGGGGCTGTTCCTGCTTCGGCTCCGGCTCGGCCGGGGTTTCGTCGGCGGGGGCGGAATCAGCTTCGTCGGGCCCCGGCGCTTCGGCCGATGCTTCGGCGGGGGCGGGCGTTTCGGCCGACGCCTCGTCGGAGGCGGGCGCCTCGGCGGGGGCGGCCTGTTCGCCGTCGGCCGGCTGGCGGATCGTGTCGATGATGCCGGTGGAGATGAGCGGCCCGGACTGCCCCTCGAGCCCGCCGCGGCGTCGGACGGCCTCGACGGCCTCGGCCTCTCCGCCTTCCTCGGCGGCCCACTGGGCGCGTTTGAGGCTCAGCCCGATCTTGCGCTCCTCGGTGTCCACGCGCAGGATCTTGACCTCGAGCTCCTCGTTGGCCTTGACCACGTCGCGGGGGTTCTCGACCTTGTGATCGGCCAGCTCGCTGACGTGCAGCAGGCCCTCCAACTCGTCCTCCAGCTCGACGAAGACGCCGAAATTCGTGATCTTCGTGACCTTGCCCTTGACGATCTGGCCCGGAACGTAGTGCTCCGGGATCATCCGCAGCCACGGGTCTTCCGTCAACTGCTTCAGCCCCAGCGCCACGCGCATCTTCTCCTCGTCGACGGCGAGGACGACGCACTGGAGGTCCTGGCCCTTCTTGAGCACCTCCGAGGGGTGACCGATCTTCCGCGTCCAGGACAGGTCGCTGACGTGCAGCAGCCCGTCGATGCCCTCCTCGATCTCCACGAACGCGCCGAAGTTCGTCATGTTGCGGACCAGGCCCGTGATCACCGTCCCCGGAGGGTACTTCTCCTTGACGACCGTCCAGGGGTTGACCTCCGCCTGCTTCATGCCCAGCGAGATCTCCTGCTTGTTCTTGTCGATCTCGAGGACGACGACCTCGACCTCGTCGCCGGCGTTGACCATCTCCGACGGATGGCTGACGCGGCGGGTCCAGCTCATCTCGGAGATGTGCACGAGGCCCTCGAGGCCCTCCTCCAGCTTCACGAACGCGCCGTAGGACATGATGTTGACCACCGAGCCGGTCACGCGCGTGCCGACCGGGTACTTCTGCTCGACCTGCTCCCACGGGCTGGGCGTCTTCTGCTTCAGCCCGAGGGCGATCTTCTCCTTGTCCCGGTCGATGTTCAGCACCATGATCTCGATCACCTCGTCGATCTTGACGATCTCCGAGGGGTGCCCGATCCGACCCCAGCTCATGTCGGTGATGTGCAGCAGCCCGTCGATCCCGCCGAGATCGACGAACGCCCCGAAGTCGGCGATGTTCTTCACCTGCCCCGTGCGGAGCTGGCCGACCGCGATCTCGGCCATCAGCTTCTCTTTCGCCTCGTTGCGGCGCTCCTCGATGAGCTTCCGGCGAGAGACGACGATGTTCCGGCGGTCGTCGTCGATCTTGAGGATCTTCGCCTCGATCTGCCGCCCGATGTACTCTCCGATGTCGCCCGGCCGGCGGATGTCCACCTGCGAGGCCGGCAGGAACGCCGGCACGCCGATGTCCACCAGCAGCCCGCCCTTGATCTTCCGCGTCACCGTGCCCTCGACGACGTCGCCTTCCTTGTTGTTCGCGACGATCCGCTCCCAGCCCCGGATGCGGTCGGCCTTCCGCTTGGACAGCTCCACCAGCCCGCTGTCGGACTCGACCGACTCGAGGAAGACCTCCACCTCCATGCCCGGCTCGACGCCGTCGGCCCCGCCGAACTCGTGAATGTCCACCGCCCCCTCGCTCTTGAGCCCGACCTCGATGATCACGTCGTTGCCGATGACGCTGACGACGTGCCCGGTCAGGACGGTCCCCGCCGTGGGGGTGGCCTTCTCGTCGATCATCTCCCCCAGCGCCTCGCCGGTGAAATCGCCCCCCATTGCCCGCGATAGTTCCGCCTCTACGTCCTCGTCGCTGATGTCCAGCGACTGAATCAAGTTCTGGTCAACCATGTCGTTCCTGTCGTCCCGTGTCTTCCCGATGCCGCGGCGAGAGCCCCGGTTCCCGCTGAACCGGGCGCCGCGCCCGCCGGACACTACCCCGACGGAGGGCCGGCCGGACCACCCGACCTGCTCGCCATAGGCTCCGCCTGCGCAGACGGCACATACGGCGAGCCCGGTATTCTAGCTCGGCAGAAACGCCTCTTCAAGGACAATAAAAGGGTCCTTCCCTCGATACCTGGCCCTGCCCTCCGCGCGCGGCGGCGGGCCGCGTTCAGTCCCCCCCGATGTGCCGGCGGCTCATCAGGAACGTGACGCGGTCGAGGATCTCCTTGCGCAGCGTCTGGCGGAGGATGCGGCGGGCGGCGCCCATGTTCGTCCGGCGGGTGACGTGGATGATGATGATCCGCTCGTTGTTCATCCCCTCGAGCACCTCGGCCAGGTCGGCGACGTGAAGGTGCTTGCCCGCCCGCGCGCGGCGGACGTGATCGGTGTCGAAGAACGTGCACTCGATCAGCAGCGCCTTCGCGTCGGCCACGTAGGACAGGTCGGCGTAATCGGCCTTCGCCGTGTCGCCCAGGAACGCCACCAGCGGAACCTCCACGCGGTTGGTGATCTCCACGCCCTTCTTCTTCAGCTCGACGATTTGCGGGCCGGTCAGGTCGAGATACTGCTCCTTGAGCTTCTGCCGCACCTCGATCAGCGAGAAGCCCAGCGACCCGGGCAGGTGGCGGGTATCGAACGCCCGCGCGACCAGGCCGCGGCGGATCTCGTAGTCGTCGCCCGCCTCCATCCCGACGAAATGGTGCGGCGGGGTATGGCCCTCCACGGCGCCCCAGGCAACCATCAGATGCTCCAGCGGCCCCACTAGGTCCGCCGGCACGAGCGCCGCCCCGCACGGGATGCCCTGGAAATCGCGCTGGGCGAAGTAATACGGCAGCCCGGCCGCGTGGTCCATGTGCCCGTGGCTGAGCAGCACGTGGTTGACCGTCAGCGCCTCCCGCGGGCACTTGCCGATGTCGAACGCGCAGTCCAGCTCCGGCGCGACGATGACGGACTCCTCCCCCGCCACGCTGTAGCCTGCCAGCGTGAACTCCCCCACCTCGAGCTGCGACAACCGATACGGCCGAATCTGCATGCACCAAACTCCAACAGACTCCGAAGCGAGAGATAGTAGGCCCCCGGCCGGCAGCGGTCAAGCCGGCGCTATGCTCGTCGCCGGCCCGCAGTGCTGTCGGCTGCTATCGCGGGTGCCGCGGGCTGCGGAGCGAAGCGGAGCAACCACGCCCTGCCGCGCGGCGTCTCCGCCGGGCTTCTTCTACCGTGGGAGACAACGTGGTTGCCGCTGCGCGGCAAGCCACGGCACCCCACGGACGGCGCCCGACCGCCCACGCCAACCCCGCTGCACTCGGTGAATCCGCAATCCGCAATTCGCAATCCGCAATCCGCAATCCGCAATCCGCAATTCGCAATCCGCAATTCGCAATCCGCAATTCGCAATCACTTCGCCCCCGTAGCCTCTGCCAGCAGGTCGAAGAAGCCGCGCTTGCGGGGCGAGCTGATCTGCCAGTTGATCGGGACGGACTGGTAGCCGTCGTCGAAGCCCTCGCCTTCCATGCGGTAGTCGAAGTACCCCCAGCCGGCGCGGCGGCTGACGGCGGCGAGCAGGTTGTTGTCCGGCCGGTCGAAGTCGAAGTGGTCGTCCTCGTTGAACAGGACGGGCTGGCCTCGGTAGCTCGGCATGCCGCGCGTCCGCTCGACCATCCGGCGGATGCGGTCCGGCTCGCCGACGCCGTTGCCGTGCAGCAGCAGGAAGTCGCTGGCGGCCACGATGTTGTCCGGCGGGATCGACCCGCCGCCCATGCTCGTGCCCACGAGCAGCCGCCCCGCCGGCGAATCGACCTCGCCCGCCGACCGCCGCCCCGCGCGGCGGATCAGCTCGTGGACGCGCGGCGGCTGGACGATCGACCAGCGGTACCGCGGCACGTCGACCTCGTTGGCGATCTCGATCAGCACGTGGGTGTAGCCTTCTGCCAGCAGCCAGTCGACGGCGTTGTCGAGGGCCGCGACGACCGACTCCTCGTCCGTGAAGCGGTATTCCTGCCCGAAGTAGAAGATCCCCACGATCGCCGCCATGTCGAGCTCGTCGGCCCGGTCGAGCACGCGCTTCATGCGGGCGCGGTAGTCCTCCCGCAGCGCGCCGTCGACCTCGAAGGCGGAGTTGTACCACGGCTGGTGGCGGCTGTAGCCTCGCGGGCTGCCGCCCTGGAAGTTGATCGTGAAGCCGAGCATCCCCTTCTGACGCCAGACGGGCAGGGCCTCGACGAACTCGGCGACGTTCCGCTCCGGGTCCCACGGGCCGTCGGGATAGTCCCAGTTGGCCCGCGTCTCGGCGTTGCGGTCGTCGAAGACGCCCTGCACCAACCGGGCGTTCATCAGCAGCCCCTCGATCCGCATGCCCTCATACGTCCGCCCCTCGTACGTGGGCCGGCCGTTGATCAGGAACGAATCGCCCTCGATGCTCACGACGGTCTTTCTCGACATGGACATCCTCGAAGCGAGAAACAGGTCATCACCCAACAGCCAGCCAAACACGCTGGGTGCCACGGCCGCGGAGTTCAGCGACCGTGCTCTTCACACAAGGGCGGTCGAACGCCCAACAGCCGACGTTCAATGCCCAACGTCCAACGTGAAAACGGGGACAGGCACCTTCGCTGCGCTGCGGAGCCAGTCCCCGTTTTCACGGCAGCAGCCCGCTGCGCGCCAGGAAGATCACGCCCGTGACGGTCACGGGGGCCAGCAGCGTCGAGTAGAGCACACTGCGGGCGGCGAAGTCGGGGTGGTTGTCGAACTCGAGGCACAGGAGCATGCAGTTGACGGCCGTGGGGCTGGACGTGCTGATCAGCAGCATCTGCGCCAGCGGCCCGCTCAGGCCCAGCGCGTAGACCAGTCCCACCCCGATGGCCGGCCCGACCAGCAGACGCAGGATCACCGACAGCGTCACGGGGTACTTCCGCGCCGCGTCTCCGCGACGCACCGCGCCGAGCTGGGCCCCCAGCGTGCAGAGGGCCACGGCGATGAAGGCCTGCTGGACGTACGTCAGGGCCTTCCAGAACGGCGCGGCGGCCTCGGCGACGGCTGGGGCGTCGGCGCCGAGGGCGCTGCGGACCTGGATCGTCACCACCGCCGCCAGCAGGGCGTAGACCGGCGGGAGTTTGGCGATGTGCAGCAGGTTCTGCTTCCAGCTCTGCCTCGCCTTGCCCCCCGCCGCCAGCAGCACGCCGACGGTGAAGCTCGTGAAGTTCTGCGTGACCATCACGAAGACCTGGCAGGAGGAGGCCCACCCGCCGAGGCCCTGCGGCTCGAAGGCGAACTGCTGCATCGGCAGGCCGAAGTTGCCCGAGTTGTAGTAGATCGTCGTCATCACCAGGGCGTTGCGCTGGTCGCGCGGCACGCGGCGGGCGATCGCGGCGGCGTACGTCATCGCGCCGAGCACCGCCTGCATCGCCAACGCGAAGAGGACCACCTTCGTCACTTCCGCCGGCGCGACGCGCGAGGCGACGAGGTTGCAGTAGATCACCCCCGGGATCACGAAGTAGAAGTTCAGCCGCTTCAGCGTGGGCATGTCCAACCCGCCGAACCGCTGGATGGCGTACCCGATCGCCGCCAGCAGCAGGATCGGCAGGACGACGTCGTAGAAGATCGTGCCCAACTGGGCGGGCAGCTCCCGCCATCCGACCGCGAGGATATCGGCAAGGCCCGGCATGGCGGGATACTCTAGCGGCTCGGCCGGCAAAAGCAAAGCCGCCAAGGCCCGGTGTCGGTCGGCATCCGCGGGCTTTCCCTGTCACACCACCGGGCGTACAAGTCCGTACCACGGCGGTTCGGTTTGGTTGGGCTTCCTCCATGCGGTTCCAATCGGGGAAGGCCCGGGGCACCCAGCAGGAGGCCTTAACTCCCGAACTCACAAACATGCCCGGAACACGCTCCGCGCAGCCGCTTGCGGCTTCGCGAGGGCCGCGCCCTACTCCACCCCCAACTCCGCCAACCGCTCCCGCGCCTTCTCCGCCGCCGGCGTCTTCGGATAGCTCTTCAATATCCCTTTCAGGATCTCGATCGCCCGCTCCTTCCTGTTCGCCGACAGGTACACCTGCGCGAGGTTCAGCTTGCTCTGCGCCTTTTTCTCGGCGCTCTCGGCCCCGGCCCGCGAGGCGGGCTTGTCCGTCCTGCCGACGCGGCCGGCCCGGATCAGCTTCCGCTTCAGCGCATCGATCCGCGCGGCCGTCTTCGGCGCGGCGCCAAACTGCTCCCGCAGCGCCGCCAGTTGCTTCAGCGCGTCGCCCCCCCCGCCCTTCTCGATCGCGGCCACCTTCGCCAGCCCCGCCTGCTCGATCTTGTCCATCCTCGCCGCGATCACCGGCCCGAGGTGCACTGCCCGAAGCTGCCGCAGCGCCGCCCTGCCCTCCTTGCTCTCCTGCCAGCCCCAGGCGTTCTCGGAAGGCGACATCTTCTTCCGCCCCTCGCCTCCGCCCTTCGCCGTTGAGTCGCCCGGCGGCGGAGGGGGCGGAGGCTCGAGGTCGGGCAGCTTGGTCAGCCGCCCCAATGCCTGCCCGTGCTCCTTCGCCTCGATCAGCGCGTCAATGGCCGCGATCTCCTTGTCCATCGCCTCCTTCTGCCCCGGATACAGGCCCGTGGTCGCCAGCGCGAAGCACTCCTCGGTGATCCGCCGCGAGCCCGGGCTCTTGCGATGGCCCACCCCGGGCCAGATGCGGGCGGTGTGGTGGAAGCGACCCGCCTGAAGCAGACCGAAGAACCGCTTCGCCCCGTCGAGCCGACTGCCGTCGGCCTCGCCGGTAGAGACGGCGAACAGCACGCCCCGCGCCTTCGGATGGACCGTCCCCCACGACCCGCCCGAATGCGATGCACAGCCGCCGACCAGCTCCGGGTACTTCATCGCAAAACGATGCGCGAACTGCGATCCGCCCGAGAAGCCGTACAGGAACACCTTCTTGTGCAGCTTGTACTTCTTGTGCAGCTCGCCGAGGACGCCGATCAACTGCTTGTCGCTCTCGTGGCCCAGCATCTGGTAGCCGTTCGGGAAGCTCGGGCCGACGACGACGCAGTTGCCCTTCCTGACCCACCCGGCCAGCCCGGCGGCGCCCTTGCCCTTGCCGCGATACGCGTGCACGCCGACAACCAACCAGTACGTCCTGTTCGCGTCCATCTCGTCGGGCAGGTAGAGGAAGCAGTCGCGGCCCATCGCACACTTGTACTGCTCCTCCCTGGCCGACGCCGGCCCGCCAACCAGCAGGACAAGCGCCACCAACGCTGCTGCGGCCCCCGGGCCGCTCAACCGCCTTCGCACCATTTCCGGCTCCGCCCCCCCGGCCCGCTCGTCGCGGGGGTAAGCTGTCATCATCCCAGGTCAGCGCGCGAAATGCCCCGCTCAACCGATTCGACGCTTCCCCCCTCCCACAGGTTCCCGTCTCGTCGAAGCCCCAGCCCCCCCTCACGCGAAGCCGCAAGCGGCCCGAGAGCCCTCTTTGCAGCGCTGGATCGCCCCGGTACACTCCTTCACCATCGCCCGCCCGCGGCGCGGCGCGGAGCAGAGAGGAGCGAACTGTCGTGTCAGAAGGCGAGATCCGCGGACATTGCATGGAGATCGACCGCTGCAACCAGCGCGGCGGGAGGATGCTGTCGATCATCGACCTGATCGACGCCGGCACGGTGAGCGTGGAGCTGGCCGCCTATGCCCTCGCGGCGATCCGCCAGGGCGCGTCGTTCCTCGTCGGCGCCGTTCCCGGCGGGGCGGGCAAGACGACGGTCATGGGCGCCCTGCTGAACTTCGTGCCCGACGACGTCCAGCTCCGCCCCGCCGACGGCCTGCCCGCCATCGAGGCCGCCGCCCGCTCACGAGAGCCGCGCTGCTGCTGCATCTGCCACGAGATCGGCCGGGGGCCCTACTACGCGTACCTGTGGGGCGATGAGCTGCGGGCCTTCTTCGACCTGCCCCCTGCCGGGCACATGATCGCGACGAATCTCCACGCCGACACGTACGAACAGGCCCGCGACCAGATCTGCGGCGACAACGGCGTCTCCGAGGCGGCCCTGCGGCGGATGAACCTGATGCTCTTCCTGTCCGTGCGGGGCGGCTTCCGCGCGCGGCGCCGCATCGCCGCCGTGTGGGAGTCCGACGGGGAGGCCGACCACCGACGGATCTTCTCCGCCGACCGCCCCGATGCGCCGATCGCACCGACGCCCCTGGTGACGCCCGACGCACTCGCCGCTGCCCGCGCCACGGTCGAACGGCTGAGGGCAGACGGGGCCCGGACGATCGAGGACGCCCGCGCCGCGATCGTCCGGCCGGCCTGACGGCGGCGCGGGCGGCGTCAGATCCGCCAGGGCTCCCGCTTGGTCCGTCTCAGCAGGCGGTTGGCGTCTTCGTCGCCGACGAACCGCTCGGCGGCCGGGTCCCACTTCAACGGGCGTTTGAGGCGATAGGCGATGTTGCCGATGTGGCAGACCGTCACGGACCGGCAGCCGATCTCCACGTCGCAGATCGGCAGGCGGCGCGTCCGCATGCACTCGACCCAGTTGCCCTTGTGGCCTCGGCTGCGGTAGAGGCGGACCTCGCCGGCGCCGATGGGCTTGGCCTTGAGGTTCGGCGGGTCGGTCCAGAGCTGCCCGCGGTCGACGCCGATCCGCCCTTCCGTGCCGTGGAAGACGATCTGCGCCCCCTGCGCCCCGCCGTGGTAGACCTCGATGCCGCCCTCGTAAATGTACGTCAGCCGCCGGACGTCCTTGCCGTTCGGCGGGATCACCTCCAGCGGGCCGCTGTCGTCCTTGTCCAGCGCCCACTGCACGATGTCGAAGTGATGATGCCCCCAGTCGGTCATCCCGCCGCCGGAGTAGTCCCGATACGGCCGCCAGCCGCGGACGATCCGCTCGTGGTACGGCCGCCACGGCGCCTGGCCCAGCCACATGTCCCAGTCGACCACGTTCGGCGGCAGCGGCTGGCCGGGCAGGTCGCACGGCCTGCTCGGGCCGCCCACGTTGACGTGCACCTTCCTGATCTCGCCGATCCGCCCGCTGCGGACCATCTCGGCGGCGAAGCGGAACATGCCGCCGTACTCCGACCGCTGCTGGCTGCCGGTCTGGAAGATCACGTCGTACCGCCGGACCGCGTCGGCCATCGCGCGGGCCTCGGCGACCGTCAGCGACATCGGCTTCTCGCAGTAGATGTCCTTGCCCGCCCTGGCCGCCCAGATCGCCGGGATCGCGTGCCAGTGATCCGGCGTGCCGATCATCACCGAGTCCAGCCCGTCGTGGGTCAGCAGCTCGCGAAAGTCGCGATAGACCGTGATGTTCCTGTCGTTCTTGTAGCGCGACAGCTTGTCCTCGCGGACGTCGCAGACGGCGATCTTCTGCGTGCCCCCCGCCCCGCCGCCGGCCGGCCCGCCCAGGCCGATGATCCCCGTCGTGATCCGATCGTTCGCCCCGAAGGCCGCTCGAGGCACGAAGTACGGCGCCGCCGCCACCGCCGCCGCGCCCTTCAAGAACCCACGCCGCCCGATCCGCCTGCTGTCTGTCATCGCCCGTTCTCCCACCAGGCCGACGAGGCCCGGAGATCCATGCTCTACACTCGTAAACACGGTGTATCTATCGGCGTTCCGTACCTGCGGCCCCAAGCCGCGGCCCTGCACGCCGGCCAGATGACGGCTGTGGATCTCTCCACGCACTTCCGTCAAGCGACCTCGACAATCCTCTTGACAGCCTCAACGGGCGCCAATAGCATTAACGGTGCTGCACGTGGACCACTGCCAGTGCGGGGGTGCATCCGCGGGGTGTTACCGTTTCTTTCTGCCGTGCCCTTGTGGGCGCGCATCAGTGCCGGCACAGCCGGGAAAACGCCGTCGCTCGTGTCTTGAGCCAGCACGGCCAGACCACTGCCGGAACCGAAGCCAACTGACCTTGGGGCGGCGCGGGCCGCCTGACGAAGGCAATGGGGCACACCGACTCTGCGTGGACAGCTAAGGAGATCAGACCATGGCGAAGCTGAAGGTGCTCTCGTGGAACGTGGAGAATTTCAAGGTCGGCAAGACGGACGTCGGCCGGGTCGTCGCCCACGTGCAGCAGTACGACCCCGACGTCTTCGGCCTGCTGGAGGTCGTCGGGCCGGGCGTATACGACAAGGTGGCGGCGAAGTTCCCCAAGCACAACTTCCACCTCACGTACGGCCGGCAGTCGCAGGAGATTCTCGTCGGGGTGCGGAGAACGATCAACGCGTTCTTCTCCCAGAAGACGGAGTTCAAGAGCGGCAACGCGTATCTGCGCCCGGGTGCGCTGGTGACGCTGAACGTCGGACAGACGCCGCTGAATCTGTTGTTCCTCCACACCAAGAGCTCCCCCAAGCCGGTCGGGCTGGGGCTGCGGGACGACATGTTCTATCGGGCCTTCAAGCTCAAGAGGAAGCTCGACAAGATCGCGAACGGCAACGCCCGCTTCGTCTTCTGCGGCGACCTCAACACCATGGGCATGAAGTACCCGTACGGCAAGGCCATTCCCTTCCAGACGGAACTGAAAAAGCTCAACGCCGGCGCGAAGCGATGCAAGATGCGGGTCCTCAAGAAGAGCCATGGCGCAACCTGGACCGACGAGGACCAGAGCATTCCCGACTCCAATCTGGACCACGTCGTTGCCAGCACATCCGTCTCCGTGCGGAGCCAGACCGTCAACGGCCAGCCGGCCGAGGTCAAGGTGGACGGGTGGAATGCCTGGGCCAACGGCTCGCAGAAATGGCGCAGCTTCGTCAGCCGCGTCTCGGACCACTGCGCGTTGTACTTCGAGATCGACCCGGTCTGAACGTCGCAAGCTCGGCCTCGACGGCCCGTTGGGCCACCGCCGGCCCTGTGCCCGTGGGGCCATGACGGATCAGCCAGCCCGCCGACGCGACCCATCCTTCGCCACCACCGGGCCTGCCCCGGTGGGATGATGACTGGATCGCGGCACGGGGCGGCTGGGGCGGCCTCAGTCATGGCCCCACGGGGGCAGGCCCCGTCGTGGCCTTTCGCACAACGGCGCTGTTCGCTACTCGCTACAGACAGCTTACCGGCCCCGAAGGTACCGCTCGACGGCCAGGGCGAGTTCCCGGCCGACGCGGCGGTAGTTGGGCTGGGTGCTGTGGGGCGTGTTCCAGGGGGTCTCGAGCGTGACGGCGACGACGTGGGCGGTGGTGTGGGCCATCACCCAGTTCTTGCTGATCCGCTTGTAGTTCTTGTCGTAGCTCTTGCCGCTCTCGCGGGTCTGGCCCTTGAAGGCGAGCGGGCCGGTGATCTCGGCGCGGGCGGCGGCGAGGAAGGCGTCGAAGCTGGTCTGCTGCCGCTCGGTGATCTCGTCGGCGGGCGCGCGGTAGAAGTACGGCTGCTTGTCGTTCGCGCCGGGGTTGTGCAGGTCGACGAACACGTCGAACCGCCCGGCCCGGCTGAGGGCAGCGATCTCGCGTATGGCGGCCGCGACGGCGGGCCAGTGCGGCTGGTCCGACCAGTCGCGGTTGTGGTCGTGGGGTGTCTGGTTCTTCCCGCCTGCCCCCCACACGACGTTGTCGACGTCCATGATCGGCACGACGACGATCTCGGCCGCGCCGCGCAGCGCCTTGGCGCGCGGCGCGTCGGAGATCAGCCACTCGACCAGCCCCTGACAGACCCAGCTCGATCCGCTCTCCCACGCGTGCTGACGGGCCTGGACCCACACGCCCCGCTTGCGTGCCCGACCATCGGTCGGCGCAATCCGCAGGGCAGGAACGGGCCGCTTCTCGCGCGTGCGGCACAGCTCGAAGCGCTTCGCGTTCGGGCAGGCCTTCTCGGCCCGCCGGATCAGCGTCTCGGCGTGGCGGGGCACGTAGGGCGGCCCCCACGCAAACCACGCCTCGCCGGCGTCGACCCTCTGACGATAGACCATCAGCCGACGCTTGCCGCCGCCGATCGCCTCCTTCCGCCCGGGCGCCGTGTGGGCCCACGTCTCGTTGTCGATGCTGAAGGCCGCCCGCTGCGGACAGGCCCACACGCTGCCGTCCAGCGCCAGCGTCACCGTCTGACCGGGCTTGACGCCGGTGACCTTGAAGTACCACCAGCACCGCCACCCCCTGCCCGGATGGTCCGCCGGCTGGAACCGGATCTCACGCCGCTGCTGGTCGATCCCCAGCACGCGGACCGACCCGCCCGGAAAGCCCGCCTCGACGCGGAGCACGCCGCCGCCGGCCGGGCCGTCCGCCCCGCCCGCCAGGGCGCCCGACGCGCACACCACCAACGCCGCTACAGCAATCCCCCCACCCGGCCGGGACGGTCCGAACTCTGTCATCGCTGACTCCTTCCGGGACGGATTATAGGCCCCCCGCCGCGGCGAGCCAACCGGTCCACGTTGATCCGCATCCGCCCGACACCTACAATGTCCGCAGGTGAACGATGAAGACGGATTGCTTCGAGCAACTGGACGGCGCGCTGCGGCAGAGGCTCGCCGCCTGCCGCGACCGCCTGCGATCGATCGGCCGGCTGGCCGTGGCGTTCTCGGCCGGCGTGGACAGCACGTTCCTGCTGGCACTCGCCGTCGAGACGCTCGGCAGCGAGAACGTCCTGGCCGTCATGGGCATCTCGCCGAGCCTCGCCGCGCGCGAGCGCGCGTCGGGCGCCGAACTCGCCCGCAAGATCGGCGCCGAGCTGGTCGAGATCGACACGTGCGAGCTGGACGACCCGAACTACGCCTCCAACCCGACCAACCGCTGCTTCTATTGCAAACAGGACCTTCTGACGCGCGTGGCGGAGCTGGCCCGACAGCGCGGCTACGATACCGTCGCCACCGGCGCCAACGCCGACGACACGGGCGACTTCCGACCGGGCCTCCAGGCCGGCAAGCAGCTCGGCGCGGTCTGCCCCCTCATGGAGGCGGGGCTGACCAAGGACGACATCCGCGCCGCCTCCCGCGCGATGGACCTGCCCACGTGGGACAAGCCCGCCATGGCCTGCCTGGCCAGCCGGATCCCCTACGGCCAGCCCATCACCGCCGAACGCCTCGCACGCGTCGAGCAGGCCGAGTACGTCCTGAAGGACCTCGGCTTCGCCACCTGCCGCGTCCGCGACCACGACACGGTCGCCCGCATCGAGGTCCCCCCCGACGACGTGCCGAGGATTGCCGAACTCGGCGACCGCATCGCCCCCGCCCTCAAGCGCCTCGGCTACACCTACGTCACCGTCGACCTCCAGGGCTTCCGCAGCGGCTCGATGAACGAGACGCTGGCCTCCACAAAGACGTCCCAGCCGTAGCCTCACCGACGACGAACTCCTCCGTAGCGCTCTGTTGGGGACATAGTCTGTAGGGTGTGCAGCTCTGCTGCACACGCGTCGGCCGAACGGCGAGCGAAGACGTGTGCAGCAGAGCTGCACACCCTACGGGCTGACCTCAAAACATGGGAAGCGTCCCTATGTTTAAAACAAGGGAAGCCCCCAAAACATGGGAAGCGTCCCTATGTTTAAACATGGGGACGCTTCCCATGTTTCCAGATCCCCCTCACCGCGGCTCGTCGACGAGCTGGATTCCCTTGACGGCGGACGGGCCGGGGACGTTCACCTTGACGGTCCGGAGGGTGGGGTGGCCCCTCTCGGAGCTGAGCGCCGCCCGCACCGGCGGGATCTGCGGCGGGATGATCTTGTGGACCTGGTACTTCCGCCCGTAGCCCTCGCCGACCTTCTTGATGTGCTGCTCGAGCCTCGTCAACAGCGGCAGGTACTCCCGGGCGTCGCTGCCGAACTGCTTCAGCCCGGCCAGGCCGTTCTCCTGCCACCGGTGCTGCGCCCCGCCGGTGTTGTGCAGCAGCATCCACTCGGTGACGCCCTCGTCGAGCACCTGCTTGACGCCGTGCTTGCAGAGGACGGCGTAGGGGGAGAGCTGGGCGTACCAACTGAACATCTTGCAGCCGGGGGGCATGTGTTTCGCCCCGTGCATCAGTTCCGGCAGCAGCGGCTGGACGTCGGCCCAGGGCAGCTTTTCGCAGAAGCGTGCGACCTCCGAGCGGCTGCGGCCGTTGGCGTTCAGCAGGAGCACCTTCAGCGCCGGGATCAGCAGCTTGCGGTCGGCGGCGAGCAGTGCGGCCTCGTTGGTCTTGACGAACGTACGGATGCCGAGCGCCCTGCCGGTGTAGAAGAGCGTCAGCCCCACGGCGTTCTGGACGCGCTGGAGCGGGTCGTTGTCGGGGTCCTCGCGGACGGCGATCTTCAATAGCGCGGGGATCGCGCGGGCATCGGCAATCGCGCCGAGCGCCCGGATCGCCCGGCAGCGCAGCCAGACGTCCTCGTCGCGCAGCACGCCGATCAGGGCGGGGACTGCCGGCCTGGCCTTGGCGCCCATCGCCTCCATCGCCCGGCAGGCGCCGTAGCGGGCATACCGGTCCCTGCTGCCCAGCATGGCGGTCAGCTCGCCGAGGTCGGCGCCCTTCGCCGCGAGCGCCTTGCCCGCCCGCATCCGCACGATCGGCGACCAACCGGCCAGCAGCTCCTTCAGCTCGGCGGGGCCCGCGGCGTCGTAGTCGATGTGGCCGGCGCCGGCGACGTCTCGCAGCTTCGCGCCGCTGAGCTGCTCGGCCGACCCGCCGCCCCTGCCGGTGATGTGGAGCTTCTTCCGCGGCGTGCAGTAGACCAGCAGCACCGCGCCGGTGCAGTCCCAGCCGCCGTGCTTGTGGCCGCCCTGGTTGCCCGGGTTGCCCTGGTAGATCGCCGCCCCGTCGTGGCGCCTGGCCAGGTCGAACAGCCACCGCAGTTCCTTCATGTGCGCCGCGGCCGCCCCGTCGCCCGCGCGGGCCGACCCGAGTGGGCCCCACAGCGTGTTGAAGTAGCTGCCCGTATGCCCCATGTCCCGTTCCTTCGCCGTGGCCGCGGTGGCCATCTTCGAGAAGAAGCTCGCCCCCTCCGCGTCGCCGACCAGGTCGAGAAACACCGCCGCCAGGCCGTTCTTGCCGTTGCACGCGTGGGCCATCCACGGGTCGTGGTAGCCGTACGGAATGCTCCCCTTGTCGATGTACCACCGGAAACAGCGATGGGACCGCTTGACCGCCCGCGCCACCGCCCCCGCCTCGATGCCGCACTTCTCCGCCAACGCCAGCGAGATCGCGCAGACCAGCCCCGCCTGGTTCAGCGCCCCGTACCCGCTGCACGTGCCGTCCTTCTCCGCGTAGCCGTGCCCCCACAGTCCCAGCACGTTCTGGCCCAGGGCCAGCGAGACCGACAGCTCGCGGATCCTCGGCAAGGCCGACCGGTCGCCCGTGGCGAGGTAGTACTCGGTCAGGAACAGGTTCGCGTAGCCGTTGTACCAACTGGACATCTTGCCCGCCGGACCGCGGACCTTCGCCGCGTGGGCCCTGACGATCTCGAGGTACTTCGCCTCCCCCGTCGCCAGCAGCCCGAGGGCGTTGACGTGGCCCTGGACCCCCCCGCCGACGCCGCGGGGGGCCTCGGCCAGGTGGCGGCCGCCGGCCTCAATGACGCGCGCGACCTTCGGAGAGACCAGCGACTCGTCGCTGTACGAGCCGGTCACCTTCAGCTTGATCGTCACGTCCTGTCCCTTCCCCGCCCGCCAGCGGACGAGGGTCAGCACGCCTTTGCTCTCGGCCTTCTCCGCCTCGGTGATCGCCCGCGCAATGCCGATCCGCGCGTCGCCGCCGAACGGTCTGCCGCCGACGCCGAGGATCACGTCGCCGACCTCGAGGACCCCGTCGGCCGGCGAGCCGGTCGCGACGTGCGTGACGAGAATCTGCCGCGCGTCGGCCGTCGTGCCCTTGCCGTAGATCCAGCCCCGCGCGCCCGTCGGGCCGAGGTTGTAGTCGTGGTACGCCTCCGCCTTGCCGCCCCGCGTGAAGTCCGGGTTGCCCGCCGCCTTCTTCTTCGCCGCCTCCGCGGCCGGCACGGCGAGGCACATCAGGGCGATCACCAGCAAGGCGCCCGCCGTCTCGGTCTCTCGGTTTCTCACGATCCGGCCTCCCTTCGTTGGTGGGCGCACTGTCTCTCGCCGCGCCGCCTCGACCGGCGTAGGCGCGGAACGGTATTGTCCCTTCATCTTGACCATTCGGCAAGCTTGCCCCGGCCCCGCGCGCCCACGCACCGGATGCCCGCCTTGTCGCTTCCTGTCGCCCCTCCGCGGCTCTTCTTGGTTGGGGGGATCGCCACCGGGGGCTTGCGCCCCCGGCTATTACCTTGCGCCGCTTCGGGGCTCCGGAGGCGGCCGTGCCGGCCGCCGCGAAACGAGCTGTCGTGGCACGCGGGGGACGAAATGGCTTGCCGTCTGGCGCATGCTCCATGAAGCCGCCAACAACATCCCACGCGGAACGGTCGCGACTCATGGCCTTCGTCGTCGTGGCCGCCCGCCGTCGCCGCCGGGCACTCAGTATTCGTCATTCGACATTCAGCGTTGCCCTGCGGTCTGAGGGCCTCAGGCCGTTCACCTCCGCACCAGCAGGTTCTTGATGACGTGGCCGGCGACGTGGGGGCATTCCCGGAGGCGGCGCATCGAGTAGGCGTGCCACGACCGGCCGTACGGCACGTAGACGCGCATGCGCTTGCCCTCCGAGACGAGCCTCGCGCGCATCTTCTCCGTCACCCCCAGGAGCATCTGGAACTCGAACGACTCGCGGGGCGGCCCGATCGATCCGATCAGCTCCGCCGACCGCCGGATCAGCTCCCCGTCGTGCGTGGCGATCGCGACGTGCGACCGCGACTCCAGCATCATCCGGACGAGCCGCATGTAGCTGTCGCGGATGGCCCGTCGGTCGGTATGGGCGATGTCGGCCAGCTCGTCGTAGATGCCCTTGCAGATCCGCAGCCGCGCGATGCCCTCCTCGATCAGCCGCCGAACGTCCTCGCCGCTGCGCTTGAGGCGGGCCTGGATCACCGTGCCCACGTTAGCGTGCGACTTCCGCAGGCGGCGATAGATCGCCAGCGTGTCGTCCGTGCACGTGGCGTCCTCCATGTCGATCCGCACGGAGTTGCCCAGCCGCCCCGCCCTCTCGACGATCCGCTCGACGCGGCGGCAGCACTGCTCGGCGTCCAGCTTGAGCCCCAGCGCCGTCAGCTTCACGGAGAGATTCGCGTCGAGCCCCTCCCCGTCGATCGCCTCCAGCACCCGGAGGCACTCGGCCGCGGCCTGGCGGGCATCGTCCAGCCGCGTCGTGTCCTCCCCCAGAACGTCCATCGTGACGCAGCAGCCGAGGCCGTTGAGCTCCTTCGTCTTCGCGACGGCGTCGGCCAGCGACCTGCCCGCGATGTACCGCCGCGAGAACAGCCAGACGACCGACTCCGGCAGCCACGACACGACGCGCGCGACAAGCCGATTGAGCCGCTTCATTCAATCAGCCCTCTCATGGCGCCGCCGCAGCCGCCTTCGCCGTGGACCGGGGAAGATCGATCGCGCCCATCCGCCGCCGCATTCGCCTTTGCCGGGCTCCCCATTTGGCATTCGTCATTGATTCGTCATTCGGGCTTCGTCATTCGTCATTCCCCCGCGGCGGCTCAGCCCTTCACCGCCCCGGCGGTCAGTCCGCTGAGGAACTCCTTCTGGAGGATCATGAACAGGACGGCCACCGGGAGGATCGACAGCAGCGTGCCGGCCATCAGCACGCCATAGTCCTGCCGCTGGAGGCCGACGAGCTGGTTCAGGGCGATCGGCAGGGTGAAGTGCAGCTTCGAGTGGAGGATGATCTGCGGCCAGAGAAAGCTGTTCCACGTGCCCATGAACGCGATCAGGCAGAACGCGCCGATCATCGGGCGGGAGATGGGCACGGCGATCCGCCAGAAGAGGCCGAACTCGCTGCACCCGTCGATCCGCCCGGCCTGGAGCAGCTCGTCGGGAAGCTGGAGCATCGACTGGCGGAACAGGAACATGCCGAAGACGCTGACGGCCCCCGGGACGATCAGGCCGAGGTACGTGTCGACCAGCCGCATGCGGCAGATCAGCTCGTACATCGGCGCGAGCATGACCTGGGCGGGGATCATCATCGTCGCGAGCATGACGACCATGATGACCTTCTTGCCTCGGAACTCGTACTTCGCCAGCGCGAAGCCTCCGAGGGAGGAGAAGAACAACTGCACCATCACGGTCGAGCCGGCGACGAAGAGGCTGTTCATCATCAGGCGGAGGAAGGGCATCTGGTCGAACAGCCCGGCGACGTCGGGGCCGCCGACGAACTTCTCGAGCGTCAGCCTCGACGGCGGGGGGAAGAACGTGTAGGCGAAGAAGTCGGCGTTGTTCTTGAAGCTGCACGCCACCAGCCAGATCAGCGGGATCAACGTCAGCGCGGCGACGAAGAGGAGGGCGGCGTAGAGGAGGGTCCTGGCCAGCAGCTTGCCCACGTCTCAGGCCTCCTTCTTCCACGTGCCGCTCAAGCGCATCTGTCCGACGGCCAGCACGAGCACGCCGAGCGCGAGCGTCCACCCGATCGCCGACGCGTAGCCGAGGTCGCCGGTGATGAAGCCGTTCTGGTAGAGGTACATGACGACGGTCAGCCCCGCCTCGTCGGGCCCAGGGCCGTTCTGGAGCATCAGGTAGGGCAGCTCGAAGAGCTGGAACGATCCGATCGTGCTGAGGACGACGACGAAGACGGCCACCGGCTTGATCGAAGGCAGCGTGACGTGCCAGAACTTCTGGAACGCGCCCGCCCCGTCGACGGTGGCGGCCTCGTAGAGGACCCGGTCGACGTTCTGGAGGGCGGCGAGGAAGTAGATCATGTTGAAGCCGACGAACATCCACAGGGCCGTCAGGACCAGCGCGGGCATGACGAGGTCGGGGTCGCCCAACCAGACCCGCTCGAGCGACATGCCGAACAGCCCGTGCAGGCTGACGTTCAGCAGCCCGTAGGGCGCGGCGAAGATCACGCTGAACAGCACGCCGACGAAGACCATCCCGACGAGCCTCGGGGAGAAGAAGCACAGGCGGAAGAAGTTCCGGCCGCGCAGCATCCGGTAGTTCAGCAGCAGCGCCAACCCGAGGCTCAGCGGGAGCTGGAGGAAGACGGAGCAGAAGGCGAACACGACGGTGTTGACCACGGCCTTGTGGAAGCTGGGGTCCTCCAGCAGGAACCGGAAGTTGTCCAGGCCGACGAAGATCTGGCTCCGCGGGCCGCTGGTGACGTAGAAGCTCAGCACGACGCTTTTGATCAGCGGGTACAGGCCGAACGTGCAGAACAGCAGCACGAACGGCGCGACGAACAGGTAGGGGGCGTAGCGGTGCTGAAGCCGGAAGATCCTCTCGCCGGGCCTGCTCAAAACGGGTTCCTCTTCATCAGCCTTCGGATGTCGGCGGCGGCTTCGGCGAGTCGGCGTCGGACGGTCGGCTCGAGCCGATCCGGCCTGCGGGGGTCGTAGTCGGCGATACAGCTTGCCAGCACGGCGCCGAGCTTGCTCTTGGCGGCCTCGATGAACGGGCTGGTGTACTGGGCGGGGACCTGGTCGGCCAGCTTGATGTACTCCGTGCCGAGCTGCTGATTGGACCAGTAGGGGCGTTTCTCGTGGAAGGCGGGGTGGGTCCAGGCGTCCTTGAAAGGCGGGAGGATGTTCAGCTCGCGGAACCGGCTGCCGAGGTCCTGCGGGTCCATGTACATGTGGCGGGCGAGCTTCCACGCCAGCTCGCGGTCGCGGCAGCTCCGGGTCATCCCCAGCATCGTCCCGCCCCACGTGCTGGTGCGGCGGCCACCCTGGACGACGGCGGGAAGGGGCATGAGCTTCATCTTGCCCGAGAGCTGCGGCATGTCGTTCTTGAAGCCCCAGCTCTTCCAGTCGGGGCAGAAGCTCGCCAGCGTGTAGCCGTCCAGCGTGGCCTTGACGAACGTCTGCCCGAACATCCCCGGCGAGGCGGCGATCCGCCCGGGGCCCTTGACCAGCGGGACGTACCAGGTGATCGCCTCCACGGCGTTGACGTTGTCGAGGATCAGCTCGCCGTCGGCGTCGAAGTACCCGGCCGGCTTGCCGTGCATCCCGTCGCGCTGGAACAGCAGCAGCTCGAGGCAACTGACGCCGCTGCGGTCGAGGTTCAGGATGTAGCGCTTCTCGGGGACGCGGATCCGGCGACCCTCGGCGACGAAGTCGTCCCAGGTCTCGATGCTCTGCGGGTCGATCCCGAGCTGTTCGAAGATGTCCGCCCGGTAGGCGAGCATCACGGGGTGCACGTCGTGCGGCAGGCCGTAGATCCGCCCCCGGTGCGTGTACGGGCTCAGGCGGGCCTTGACGATGCGGTCGATCAGCGGGCGGCGGTTCGGGTCGGCCTCGTCCGGGCGCGTCAGGAAGTCGTTCAGCTCGTGGAACAGGATGTGGTCGGCCGGGCCGCGGAAGAAGCTGCCCGCACGCGAGATCTCCACCTCCACGACGTCCGGCAGGTCCAGGCCCGACCAGTAGGCCGCCCTCAGCCGCTGCGTGACGGCGTCGCCGTGGACGCTCTGGAGGTCCAGCCTCGCCCCGTGCCGCTTCTCGAACGACGGGCGGGCCAGGTCGTAGGCCACGTAGTGCTGCCGGGCGAACGTCCACATCGCCAGGTCGCCGCCCGGCCCGGCGGACTCCTGCCGGAGCGTCGCCGCCAGCAGGTACAGCCCCGCCACCACCGTCAGCACCAGGATGATGAACGGCGCCAGCCCGAACGGGAAGACGTCCGTGACCGACTCCCACAGGCCCGGCCCTTTGCCGGTTGGCTCGTCTGCCATCGTCGCTCCTACCCGCGCCTCGCGATCCCGCGCGCGAACGCGGCGGTACACTATGATGTTCCGCCGCGTTCTTGGCAAGGGTCGGGGGGGCCAAGGCCGGCGGTTGGTTCTCGCAGGGCGGGGGCGGTACAATCCTGCCCGCGCGCGGGGCACGCCGACAACCGGCGGGCGCCGGGCGAACCGGGAGTGAAACGACAT
>Ga0180438_10002542_pt1 | contig 29496 bp, 24 predicted proteins | sample SS_ome_12_FD_132455 | JGI IMG/M metagenome (GOLD analysis project Ga0180438, IMG submission 132455) | Hypersaline lake sediment archaeal communities from the Salton Sea, California, USA - SS_3_D_2 metaG | ecosystem: Environmental > Aquatic > Non-marine Saline and Alkaline > Hypersaline >...
ACGCTTCATAAGTTCCGTTTTTTTCGCTGCATTCCAGCCGCTAACCGCCTGATAATAGCCTGTGATGCGAGAGTACCATTCAAGATTATTCCCATTACAGTTGTGGCATTCTTCAAGGAGTCCGGGTGATGTCGAGTAACAATCTTTACATACTGTATGATCCTTGGTGTACGCCATATAGCCAATTGGAGAATTGGTGAACATTCGCTGTGTGACCTTCATAAGAGCTTCAGGGTCGGGATATGCCTCTCCAAGCCATACATGGAAAATATTACCTCCTGACAGCGCTGGGAAGAACTTGCTCTCAATTCCGATTTTTTCGGATAGGGTAATCGGTGCAGAGATTTCTACGTGAGTACCATTAGAGTAATAGATGGGCAGGTCTCCTGAAGTAACCCCGTTTTTAACACAGGAAAGATCGCCTTTGATAACCTGTATAGATTGCTCGCGAAAATGAACGAGGTCTGAGATAGCCATTTTTTGTGCTGCACTTTCTGCTGGTGTACGTGCGCAGGCTAAGAGCAGTCCACTTTCCTCCTGTAGTTGTTCTTTTATTCTCTCAAGTTCACACACCGTCCGTAAAGCAAATCTGAGTGCAGAATTATCCTCGTGAAGTTGATATCCCGTGTGATATTGAACTAATTCGTTGACGCCAACCAGTCCAAAGACGTGCCTTAATTGGGTATGATCTACTGCCGGTGGTAAGGAATGTCCATTCACTCTGGGAGTCTGAGTCATAAAGGGTAGGAGCCCTCTGTTCATTTGTGACTTCATCCAGCGCTCTTTGATCGCGAAAACGCGTAACGCCATCCTCATTGACTTTTCCAATTCTTCAAAGAGTTGTGCTTCATCTCCTTTCGCGAGGTAGGCATGTTGCGGTGCGTTTAATGATACTACTTGCCAAGCACCCCAGCTGAAATGTGCTCCATCTTTGAAATACAGCTTGTCCCAAAACTGTGGGTCATCCTTTTCCGTGGTGCTCTGGTCGTAAGCGCAACACTGGTAGCATCCTAGCCTAACTTCGCCATCCCCAATTCCGCTTCTGTAACTTGGGATTCTGTTCTCGAAGTATGGTGTGCCATATTTAGCAACGACTTCGTGCACTAAACGGTAGTAATCCTCGTACTCCGTCCCAAGAAATTCTTTATCGTAGAGAACTTCTAGTTTTGGAAATACAAAGGGTTTTTGCCAATGGTCTCCCCCTAACGCTACTTCAAAAATAGCGCGAACGAATTGCTGTACTTCCTCTTCATAGTTTCCATAAGTGTCTTCCAATACTTTACCGTGCATAACTGCAGGCAAGTCTCTATATACTTCAGGCACCCCGGGTGGCATTTGTAAACTTGCAAACATTAATTGACCTCCGCGAGCAACGTATGCTTGCCCGATCTCGTAGAAGAGCATTTGCGCCAATTGTTTTATGTGATCATAACTTAATCCCCTCAAATAAGGTGCCATATAGACTGGATAATTATATAGACCTTGCCCACCAGCAAAATTTGTCTGTCCTGCAGCCATTACCTTTACAGAGTGCAAAAGTGCAACTTCAGGGTGCTTAGGTGGGCCAGCTACAGCTGTATGCAGTCCAGTACCATCGGGAAGTAAACCTCCATAAAGAAAATATCGTAAATCCCAGTTTTGGCAGAAGGGACGAGTCGCTAGATATTCTAAATCGTGAACATGAATCCGTTTAGTGAGATGAGCATCCCCAATTTCGTGTGGGAGCACGGCTAACATGTTTGCATCTTTGGCAGTTTTGTCAGCAATTTTTTTGTGAACAGTTTCTGGATTTGGCTGAAGATTTGCATTTTCTTTAGCTTCATAGCCTCCCCCTTGGATTATTTGCAGATAATCATGTATTGGAGTTCCGACTCGTGTGTAGAAATTACGATAAACTGCATATCGGGGATCCTTCTTTGCTTTAAGCAGCATTAAAGTGCAGACTAATTCTCTAATGAGAGGAGCCGAGACAAATGGAAGATTTTGGATATGTCGCTTGACATTTTTAGCTAAATCACGTGCCTCGGCCACAGAAAGTTGTGGGACATCGGAATATTGCTCTGAAATATAAGCCGTTTCCTTTAAGAGTGATTTTACAATTTTATCGGGATTAAATGGCTCTAGCAGACCGCTGCTTGTACGAACCAGTATTTTACCTTTTTCTTCTTTCTTAACAACCTTAGTCCAGTTATCTAATTTCATCTGTGTTACTTTATTTACAGCTGTGACCATCTTACAATCCCCTCGTTCACTTAATATTTTGCTTTATAAAACGAATTATGTTGAGCTTGCGCGCGATAAGTGTAAACTATGGCATGATACACAAATATATGCCTTTAGCACACTGAAAACATAGAAATCTATTGTAGTTTCATTGCTATTAAGGTTTTCGTTAAGTGTAGGCGCGCTCAGTATCTCTTTATTTTCATTTTCTTTAATGATTTTCAGCAATCATCCCGACAAAAATACCCAAAATTTACATAGGACTAAAGACAGCTATAGAGAAATAGTTGAAGAATGCAAAAAAATATTGGTCAAGGGGAACTGCGTATGATCTACGTAGGTTGCGTTGGCGACATACACTCGCCAAAATACTTATCAGAGTTCTCTTCTGCAATGAAAAAGTTCAAAGAAAAGTCTTTTGATTTATTTATCCTTGTGGGGGACACTATACATAAGGGGTTTATCAAAGGTTTCAATTTAGTCGTTGAGGTATTGAATGAATACATTAACTGCCCAATTATAGCATGTTTTGGAAATGAAGATTATATCGAATTAGAAGAAAAGTTCTTTTCACGATTTGGGGAATATGTCTCGTTCTTAAACGATTCCTCATCAATTTTTCATATTAAAGGAAAAAAGACCGGCGTTATTGGTACACGAGGTGTGCTTGACAAACCAACTAGCTGGCAAGCGGCAAATATTCCAAATATCCTCGAAATTTACGAACAGCGCCTTCATACTATCGATGCATTGCTTAATGACTTTGAATCTAAGAAATTATCTAAAGAATTAGATTATTCTTTGTTGGTTTCGCATTATGCTGTTGGCTACTCATTGCTCCTTGGTGAAAAAGAGTTTGTATATCCACTGTTAGGGTCAAAGAGACTCGAAAATATACTCTTAGGACACGAAAATCTTCCTATAGTAGTCATACATGCTCATGCTCATAATGCAACAAAGTTTCATACAGAATTAGGTCCACATACTTTCTTTAATGTGTCTTTTCCTGCTACTCGTTCAATTACACGCTTTTCTTTGCCTCTTTCAAGACAGTTGCTACTAACTGAATTTTAAGTTTGAATTACGTGGATTTCACCGTATGTTGCGCTTTGCTAAGAACAGAAATTTTCATTTTTCGCTTTCTTGTGGTAGAATATCTAAAATTTGCAGGAAATGCGTAGCTGTGTTAGTCAAAGGATAGCTAAATAGTTCATCAAAGTGTACCCACCGAGTATCCAGAGATTCTGTAGACAGAATAAATTTAGTTTCATGCCCAATAGGCCTAGCTAAAAATCCAATTAAAACATAATGAAACCTTACACCCAGTTCATCGTGAGTGATATTATCAATTACATCAATCAATCTGTCAAGTCTGACTTTAAGCCCAGTCTCTTCTTCGACTTCTCTGATCGCACTATCTTCAAATCTTTCACCTAACTCTACTAAACCGCCAGGAACAGAATAAAACCCTGCTTTCGGATCATGAGCACGTTTCATTAGAAGAACTTTTTCATTTTTAGTAATTACAATACTTACTGCAGCAAAAGGGCGATCTGGATATTCCCGTTGCATATTAATGCTTCCCTTAAGAATCAATTGTAACATTTCTGCATTAAAAAACAAAATGCTGTTAGAAGAAATCAAGTAATTTTTGTAAAGTGGATGGTGGACCGAGCGGGAATTCCAGGCTTGGAAAAGATCCATGTCCTTTGAACCCGCGGCCTCCGCGGTGCGAGCGCGGCGCTCTTCCAAACTGAGCTATCGGCCCACTTTTTTAGATTAGTTCTGGATTTTGTTACCGATTCAGAGTCACTACAAGAGACTGTGAACTACCATGCAACAAGTTGTATGGCTTCCTGAATCATCCATTCCCCAACGGGACATGTCAAACAGGCTCTACGGACAGTTCCTGCCCTGAACGTGATGTGAATGTGAGAACCGGCGAGTGTTACCTCAGCTCAATTCTACGTACGATCTATGCGAAACAGTACTTAAAGGTTAGGGAATATCGTGAAAGTGAAAAAAGTAACGCACTTCATCCCCCCAACACGTTGAGGGGTCTTCTTGCGGCGGAGTGATAAATAACTTTAAAAAACAATATGAACTGGGAGTTCTTCTTACCTCGCCGGTCAGATGTGTATTCATGGGAGCGATTAGCAATTGCCCCAGTATTATAATGAGATTATAATAATGATTGCTTTAACAGTCTCCTATGACTTATACTCTAACCTCGTTTGAGGTAAACCGCTTTTTGCAACAACTCATGTACTCTAAGTATACTATTATGAGAAGTTGGTAATCAAATATTTACCACTTCTCTATTTAAATGTAGTTGAATGAACGAATTTGGAAACTCTTAGGAAATCGTTGATAAGCACCCAAATATCAATTTTCTTTTGAGATAGACTCCAAGCCGACAAAAAACTCTTTAAAAAGAAGTTCTTTAAACTGGTCTTTGAAATTTTTCAATTAACTTAACTAACGAAAATTCTTACGAGTAATATGTAACATTCTAACAATAAGATTTCACCATCTTTTAAGGATCAGTTTATATCAGTTATTCAATTCGAAAGGTTCTTTAAACAAATTGCCTGAGAAATATCTTGAAGACTTAACAGAACTCACAATATATACCTCACAATAATGATATTAACTTGTCATTAGCCTCATTTCTTCATGTCAAGTTCAATTTATTAACCGTTCTATGTATTATAGGTGTATAAAACGTTGATCTTTAACTTTCTGGCTCTATTTAATTTGAAACTGACAAAAGGGTGAATATAATTGTCGATAATAAGAGATCTTGGGCGCCTCAACAAAATTTCAAAGATATTAATCAAACATGGTTTCGGTGCTTTTGTTGATGGTATTTCATCACATTTTCCGTCTATAAGCAAACCAACAAAAGAAGAAATTCGTGAAGGTGAATTATTAAAGCAAGAGAAACGTGCAATTCGAGTAAGAAAAGTTATTGAAGAATTAGGTCCTACGTTTGTCAAATTGGGGCAACTTATGTCAACAAGACCCGATTTGGTACCCGACGAGTGGATCAAAGAATTTGATAAGCTGCAGGACGAAGTTCCTCCATTTCCTTATGAACAGGCAAAAGAAATCATTGAAAGTGAGTTAGGCAGACCTCTTAAAGATGTATTCAAGATTATAGATCGTAAACCAATTGCTGCAGGTTCTCTAGCTCAAGTTCATAAAGCAGAGCTCAAAGATGGAACAACCGTAGCCATTAAGGTTCAAAGACCTGACATCCAAAAAATCGTTGCCGCAGATATTCGTCTTATGTATGAATTTGCAAAATCTGCAGAAAAACATTTGCGTATTAGTGAACTCTACGATCCTGTGGGTATTATTAGTGAGTTTGAGTACACCATGATGCGCGAACTGGACTTCCTTAACGAAGCTGCTAATACAGAGAAGTTACATAAGTACTTTGGTGATAATCCCAATGTTCAGATTTCAAAAATATATTCCAAATACACAAGCAAACGTGTCCTTGTCGAAGAGTTTATTCACGGCACTCCTCTTTCAAAACTAATTGAAGAAAAAAAACTCGATGTTCAACGAGGAAAGTTAATCGTTAAGAACCTTGTCGATGCTTATATGAAACAGATTTTCGATTTCAGATTCGTTCAAGTGGACCCGCATAGTGGGAATTTGATCGTTAAGGAAGATAACACAATTGGCATAGTAGATCTTGGGATGTGTACAAAAATCACATCCAGAACTATCGAGCATTTTAGTGCATTATTCCTTGGTATGATGCAAAAAGACGTCAGTTCAATAGTCAGAGAATTCAAAATAATGGGAATTGTAACAGAAGACACAAAAATTCCACTATACGAGCGGGATCTTAGTGAGTTGATAGATACTTATGCTGACAAGCCCCTGAAAGACATTAACTGGGGTAACTTAATGGATGAACTATTCCAGCTTTCTTATCGGCATAAAATGCGTGCGCCCACCGAGTTCATGAACCTTGGAAGAGCTATTATGTTTCTTGAGAAATCGGCGAGGATATTGGATCCAGATTTCAACTTCATGGACCACGCAGAGAATTATATGAGTAGTTTTATCGAAAAGATGGCTTCTCCTCAAGAATTAGCAAAACAACTTATTTCAAATATTCAAGGATTTGTAAGACTCACAAGAGATCTTCCGTCTCGGCTTAATTATCTCCTTACACGTCTAGAGGAAGGTAATCTGACAGTTCAAATAAAGGATAAAGACAGTGAAGAACATCTTTTAATGCGACAAAAAGCCGCAAATAGAATCGGCTTCTCACTTCTTATTAGTTCCATGATAATTAGTAGTACATTGATTCTCTTCTTGGAACAACCAAGTTTTTTCGGTTTTCCACAATATAGCTTAATTGGATATATTCTAGTAGGGTTATTCGGTATAGTTTTCCTAAGATGGATAATTGCGACAATCCGAATCTAAGCATGTCAAATAGTTCTTTGCTCCTTAGAACATTGGAGGTGCAAAAACATCGAAATACAGCAAATCTTCTTCAGCAGATACCCGATGTTTCGTATTTCTTGGGACTCTGACTAACACGCCAGGAAAAAGGTCATACTCTCCGGATCCTTCAATGTAGATTTTTCCTTTTCCTTCTAATGGAAAGAGTACATCATCTGATGTTTCGTGTACATGTTCTTGAATTTCTTGACCTTTTGACAGTTTAGCTAGAAAGATCGTCACATCAGCCCCATCTTTTTCCTTTGAAACCAATTTTTTGATTTTGACGTCCAGAAATGGATGCTGCTCCCAATTCACTTTTTCGATATTTATCCAACTCAAAATTATCGCTCCTCTTTCGTCTCCTGAATTATTTATCTTCTTGACGATACTATAAAATATTTATAATTTAGCAGATATCAGTTTGACTAATATTTCAAATTCTTCGGATGGAAATCTATGGCAATTTATATCGCTGAATATAACACCATCGTAACTATGCTAGGTGCGCTCTGTGCAACCTCACAAGTCGCAACAGGGTATTACAGTGCATATTATAAAAAAAGAATGTCCCTCCTTAGAACTGATGACATTCTATTCCGTTCTCACCGAGCATTCGGTAGTTTTGCCACAGTCTTCTATTTTCTTGGACTTTTTGCTGGACTTACTGGATTTGCAGGAACACTCACTGAAAATATGCCACCGATGGAGTTAGGTGATCCTAATTATGTAATTCATACCTTTGGATCGTTTGTGATTCTTGTTATTATAGTCTCTAAAATATATTTATCATATTTCAATAAGAAGATCTTATACGCGAAGGTAAAAGGAACGCTTGGAGTTGCAACATTCTTAGCATGGGCCTTCACATGGATAACTTCAGCTATAGCTTACTATACACGTACTTTACCTACAAACCCTCAGTTCCCACCTCCCACTTACTTGCTACCTTACGAACTAATAGGTCTCATGTTAGCAATTCCATTCCTTATTGGCGGAATCATTGGCGTCTTAGTAGTAATTAAATCTAAGAAAGTTGAAGAGGCGAAAGCCGCCAAGAAGAAAAAAACTTAGTTTTTTGAAGATGAGATGAGTCCTAGCAGCTTGTTTCTCATCTGTATACTACCCCACCTTTAGAAAGCGGACTTGCTGCTGATAAAGTTAAAAATTCAAATAAATTATTCGCGAAGATATAGTTGTAGTATCAATTTCTCGTTGTTCAAATTGTTCCAATAACGAGGGTTTTCCAAAGTTAAGGGTCTGAACATTATGCATACTTTGTAGATCATCTTTGAGAGGTTCAAAGTCTCTGGGTATCCAGAGTTCCGAAATAAGTGCACGTAGTGATTCGTTTTTCTCATTTTTAAACTTCCAAATTGCCCCATTGAGATCAAATAGTGGCTCAGAAAGTTGGCGTAGTTCATTCTCCCATTCGGGGTTCACAGTCGGGTAAGATTGTGTATGAATGCTTGTTTCAGGTGAATAAAGTTCCCGCCAAATTTTTTCTGTAACAAAGGGAATAATAGGCGCAAGAAGTTTTAAAACAGTTTTAAGTGCCATATGAAGCGTAAACCATGCACCTCTCATTTCTTCATCGCTAAATTTTTGATCACGGTTATAACAACGTGATTTTACAAGCTCAATAAAATGATCAGCGAATATATTCCATATAAATGACCTTACTTTGACTGCGGTACCATGGAAATCAAATTCATCGGCACCTTTTGCTTCTTGTATGACTTTGTTTAACTCTGAAAGAATAAGCATGTCTGTAGGTGTGAGAATGAAGTTATCATTATCTTCAACTGTTGGAAACGATGAAACGAAACGAGCAATATTCCACAATTTAGTTATGAATTTGAAAGCTCCTTCTAATCTTTCTGTCGAATAGCGTATATCAGATCCCAGTGACGCTTCAACAGAACCCCACATTCGTATTGCGTCCGATCCGTACTTTTCAATTAAGGGTATAGGATTAACAATGTTTCCTTTGGATTTGTGCATCGCTTCTCCGTGCTCGTCAACGACCATGCCGCTTATCCAAGCATGATGAAATGCAGGTTTTTTTGTCAGTTGGTAGACTCTCAGCATTGTATAATGGAACCAAGTTCTGATGATATCTTTTCCTTGTGGTCTAACGCCGCACGGAAATGCCTTCTGAAATAATTCAGGATCCCACAGGTATCCAGTGATATATAAAGGACTTATAGCCGAATCCATCCATGTATCAAAAGTACGATCCTCTCCACGAAAACCTTCCGAGGAGTCACAATGGGGACAAGTATCAAAAGGTGGATGATCTCTCCATGGTTGAATATATTCATCAGTTTCTGCGATGATAGGCTCTCCACACGAATTGCAATAGTAAATCGGTAGTTCTGTACCATAATATCGCCGTCGGCTAACTGGCCAATCTATTGAAACAGAATTCAGCCAATTCAGCCAATATTGCTTAGCCGTTAAAGGATGCCAAGTCATTTGTTCCGCTAGTTCAAGCAATTCAGGTACAAATTCCTCTTGTTTTAAATAGTACTCAGGCATTGAGATAAACTCAACGATATCTTTCGAACGCCAACAGATAGGTGTCCGATGTAGTGTGGGTTCACTTTTTTCTAGAAGATCTTTTGCTTTGAGCATTTCTACAATTTTTTCTCGAGCTTCCTTAGCTGTTAATCCTTCAAGTTCTACAGCTGCGGAAGTCATTTTTCCTTCTGGAGATATAGCCTCGACAGGTTCTAAGCGAAGTTCCCGGAAGAGCCGCACATCAGTGTAGTCTCCATATGAACAAATCATAACGGCTCCTGTTCCAAATTCCATTTTTGCTTCAGAATGAGGAATTATCGGAACTTTTGTATTGTAAATTGGGACTATTGCAGTCATATTGTGAATATTTTCATACCTCTGATCAAGTGGATGCACCAAAACAGCTTTACATGCCGCTAAAAGTTCTGGTCTGGTTGTAGCTATAATAAGATCCTGATCTGTTTCCGCAACTCTGAATTTAATATAGCTTAAAGTAGATTCGATCTCCTTATATTCGATTTCTGCATCCGCAATTGTTGTACCGCAAGTCTTACACCAATTGTTTGGTCGTTTCGCCTCATAGACCAAGCCGTCTTTCCATAACTTTACAAAAGTAGCCTGGGTAAGCTGCCGATACTTTGGATCATCTGTGCGATACACTTGATCTTTAGCAAACGAGAAACAGCTTAGGCCAAGTCGTCTTGCCAGATTTATTATTTGATCCTCATACTTGTCAAGAAGTTGTCGACACAAGTCGATGAATTTGTCACGAGGAGTCTCACGCATGACAATACCATATTCCTTTTCTGTCTGAACCTCGATTGGAAGGCCATTTCGGTCCACGCCCATAGGAAATATGACTTCTTGATTTCGCATTCGAGAATATCTAGCCACCATATCAATCTGAGCGTAATGTAGGCCGAAACCCATGTGCGGGGTGCCACTGGCATATGGTGGTGGCGTGTCCACACTAAAAAATGTCTTATTTGAATCGCGATCATATGCGAATGTTGATTCCTTTTCCCAAAGTTCCGCTATTTCTTCTTCAATTTCTGGACTCCATCGCTTTGCTTTGATTTTTGGTTTTAATTTTACCAAGGAACGCACCTTCTATCATTTCTAAATCTAAAATAAAAGAATGAAAGTAAGAAATAAGAAAATTTTAATTTATTAGCCAAATCTGCGTATCTTAGGATTTCGGAGGTCAAATTTCTTTGGAGATGTTTATTTCTTATTGTAAAAAACCTTGAAATTTCTGGTAAATTGTACGATATAAAGCCCTCCGAAGATTTCAGTTTGTGCGTTTTCTTCAACTAACCTTATGATTCTTTATAAGGTTTTTTAATACTTACTTTTTTGACCATATTCAAAGCATCCAGAAAACAAACTGTTCTGCATTGCTTAGCTTAGCTAGGTTTATACCTTAGAATTCCAGCTATGCCCTTAAATGCATTCCATAATTCTGATCCTTCCTCTGTCTCCGCAGAGATAACTTCTACACGTGTCCCTGCTGTTTCGGCTAATTCTGCAAGGTCTTCAATTAGGGGTTTTGTTTCCACAATTGACAGAAGCGAGCTCGTACAATCGGGACATTCTTCTATATTTAGAGATTCCTCGAAAAGGCTAAGTTCACCTTCACGAATTGTTTTTTCGAGTGTATAGTCACATGAACCGCACGATATCTTTACTCTAATGATATCTAATGCATCAGACAAGAGAAGAATCGCTACAGCGCCCTGTTCTAAATAATCTCGGACTTCTTTTTCTCCATAGGTTGCCTTCCCGGTATCCTTTGCTAAATGCCTTAAGAATTTTTGAACAAGTTTTTTTTCTTCAACATAACGTACATCACTTATCTTAGATTCTACTCTCGTTATTAACTCTTTTAAGCCCTGTTCCCCGCTATATGACGTGTCAGCGACGCCTAATACTTTTTCCTTGATGCGATAGTCAACGTAGTCTTTTTGTATAAAATCGTCCTTTGTGGGCCCAGGTCCCCCAACAAATAACCCTTTGAAATCAGGAATACCTAGATATATTTCTGAGGCATATTCACCTATCCTGACAAAAAATTCGTGAACCTGTTGCTCTATAACTCGCTCATATCTCCTTTGAGACTGCCCTCCTGCTCGATGTTTGCCATGGACACCTGATGTTAATCGTTGATGAATTTCCAAGTTTGATCCTCTCAGTGTTGCTATATTTGCTTCACTTCTATCTATAACGAGGAGTCCATATGTATCCTTTGTTTCTAAAACCTCTTTTAATGGATCGAGGACGAATTCGCTAGCACACCTATAGAGATAAATGTTAATCGGCTCCGGGGGGACAATGGGATAGATTTCCATGCGCTCGGTTCCGGGACCACCATTTTGAGGAATAGCGCCAGCAAAGATCACAATCGAGTACTCGTCGATCAAACTTTGTGGGATTATTTTCAATTTCTGCTGGATTGTTGTAATCGCACTTTGAACATTTTTCTGAGTTGTCTTGGATTTGATGTTCGTCGCAGTTCCATATTCCTGCTTCAGATAATTTGAGACATCACTTATCTGCTTTCCCTGCGGAATATAAAGTGAAATTAGTTCTGTTCCATAACCCTTTTTGTCCGCCAACTGTTGTAAGATTTTTCGTGTTTTGAAGCGTTCAAGCGACTTTGACTTTAACATTAGTTGTGCATCCATTTAGTTTTGAAATTAGCTTAATTTGTTCTCTAGAATTGCTATCTTATGTAAGATTGCCAATCAATTAAAGATAAACGGATTAGGCATTAGCAATTTGATATCTTTTCGTAAGAGAAAAATCATCTGGATATTTAAGAATCCTTTGTATATTTTAAAAATGACTTGCCTTATTTTGTAATGAAACAGGGAGTAGTAAAAAATGGTAAAAAGTGTTGTAGTGAAAATTGGCGGATCACTTATTTTTAATGAGAACGGCGACGTCAATGTAGACAGAATATCTCAATATGCACAAGTATTGTCAACACTTAAGAATGACGGCATGAATTTATGTGTAGTTGTTGGCGGTGGGAAGGTTGCAAGAGACTACATTAAGGTACTAAAAATGTTTAATATGCCCGAAGCACAATCTGATATGATGGGAATACGTGTCTCACGAATTAATGCGATTTTGTTGATCGCTGCTTTAGGAAAAACTGCTTATCCTTGTCCTCCAAGAGAAATCCCTGAATTAGCAAAGGCTCTCACAACTGATAAAATAATTGTCATGGGAGGATTACAGCCTGGTCAAAGCACAAATGCTGTTGCTGCAGTTGTTGCGGAATATACACGATCTGATATGCTTATCAATGCAACTTCTGTTGATGGAGTGTATACTGACGACCCAAAAAAAGACCCATCGGCACAAAAAATTGATGAACTAGATTATGACGAGTTTCAAGAGCTTATCATTAAAAAGGGCTCACGGGCGGGAGAGTATGCATTGTTCGATCTAGTTGCTCTACAAATAGTTTCTCGATCAAGTATTCTAACAAAGATCATTAACGGAAGCGATCCAATGAATATCCTTAGAGTAGCAAAAGATGAGAAAATAGGAACTACGATACATCGCCGCTGATTAGGTTAGCGTTCTCTTATTAGGAGTATCAATTATGTCAGAGATATTCATTTTAGATGCAACAGCGTTAATTAGTGGTCTTGATCCAAATATCATAGATAGGGCCCTATGGACCGTAGCGGAAGTTATTGATGAAATTAAGGACTCTCAAAGCAAACTTCGAATTGAGATGGCTATAGAAAACAAAACAATAAAGATCGGCCGGCCTTCTGCAATTGCAATTGATAAGATCCAACAAGTGGCTGAAAAAAGCGGTGATATTGTTGTATTGTCGGATACCGATATAAAGATTCTTTCACTTGCGCTTGAACTTAAAGATGAGGGCCACGAAGTTGTAATTCTTACTGATGATTATTCAGTTCAAAACGTAGCGTCGCGATTAAAAATTGAAAGCAAGGCTTATTCAACTGCTGGGATTCGTTACGAAATCAAATGGGAGTTATATTGTCCTTCTTGCTTTCAATCGATTGAAATGTATAATACCAAAGGGAAACAAACATTTTGCGAAATTTGTGGTACAAAGATGAAAAGACGTCCTTATGATAAACGAATTCGAAAATTTAAAGAAAGGAAGAAATGATTCGTAGTTGAGCTTATCGATGTGAGGTGAAAATTATGGAAGAGATCCAATATGTGTATCTGGACGATTTGGAACCCAAAAAAATTGCTTATCCAGGTTTCTTAGGTCGATTTCTTGTAGCTGGCAAAGGAGATAGCAAATTATCCACTACTTATCTTGAGGCAGGAGTTGGGGCGGGTCATGAAGAGCATACCCACGATGAAGAAGAGATCATTTTTATTATTGAAGGATCTGGCACTTTAACATATGAAAATAAGACTATTACCTTAAAAAATGGAACTGCGCTTCATATTCCTTCTGGTGTAGCTCATGGAGTTAAATATAATAAGCCTTCAAAACTTCTCGTAGTTAAGAGAATGACTCCTTAAGTTTACCAGCGCTTCAATTTCTTTCTTTAACACTTATTTTTTATCATTTCTTCGCAAGAAGACCCCCAACTTTGTTGGGGGGATACATGAAGTGCGTTTTTACTTTTTCACTTTCACAGTAATGTCCTCCAGCTTTAAATAGGGTTTTGTGGATAGATAGTGAACTACCTCGTGCTACAGCATTGAGGCTTCCTGCTTCTACGACGGACTCGATCCCCTTGCGGGTTACGGAGGTCTTATCTCCACAGGCTTAACATCCCTACGCCCCGTAGGTACGGCTAACGATGGTGAGACAATCGGAGTATGCACCTTATCTTCAAGTGTGCGTGTTATCCCTCCAATTGTTATTGATATCCTCCTCATACCACCTATATAACGTGAGGGAAACCCCTCGATGCACGTGATGCAAGTGAACACTCACTCACGCAATTCATCACCACGCTGAAGCTGTGGTGCTTTCTTGCTTAGCTACTCGTAAATCTAGTGACATGAATAACTAGAGTATGTGAGTGCCTATAATACTACACAGCTGTGTAGTAGGTGTGGGAAACTGGTGCCGAAAACACTGGCAACCCGTATCCACTGCTGTCCTTACTGTGAACTTGATGTAGCACGAGATCATAACTCTGCCATCACGATTTTACACCGATCACGCTACTATGTAGCATCACGCTCATCAGCATCATCAGGGCAGGGACTGCCCGTTGAGCCTGTTTGACATATCCCGTTGAGGAATGGATGATTCAGGAAGTCAGCCTGCTTTTAGGTGGTAGTTCACCTATTGGTTTTGTAACTTTCCGATGAAAAAACCAGGGGTATCATGAATATCAGGATAAAAACGTTGAAGTTTTTCTGTTTCCTTGTGTGGAAAATCACTTAATAGTTCACCACTGACTCCTTCAAATGGCTCATGTGAAATAATTTCTAATCCTAATTCCGTATAAGCGTATTTTATATTAAACTCGTTTTCTTCTTGCGTCAATGTGCAGGTACTATAGACTACTACACCCCCAGGTTTTAGCACATTAGTGGCTTCCTTGATAAATCGTCTTTGATATCTAGTTAACGCATCGAGCTCATCTACTTGCCAGATTTCATAGAGTTTGGGGCGTACACCTAACGCACTACAAGGTGGATCAATAAGAACTCTATCAGCTTCCACCGATGGTAATAGCGTTTGGAGTTTGCATGAATCCCCATGGAATAATTTGATTGATTGGATTCCTAGCCGTTCGCAATGGTGTTGCATGCGCTTAATTTTGGGTTTTGAACGGTCTATCGCGATAATTTTTCCATCATCTGAGATTAACTGCGCAATATGGGTTGCCTTTCCGCCGGGTGCTGCATTCATATCGATGATTGTCTCACCCGGTTGAGGATGCAAAATTTTTGATGTGAGGATTGCTGGCAGACTTTGACTGTAGAATAAACCCTTCTCATAGGCCTTTGTTTCTCTTAAATGTGGCAAAGTATACATTGAATGCGTTATATCAACTGCAATGCCTTTTTTTGCCTCAAGCATTTCTCTAGAGGTCATTCTTGATATTCCGCTGCCAACGTGATGATCATGCTTATCTAATACTGATACTTTATCTCCTAGACGTGTTTTTCTAGAGCGAAGTGCACCAGGAGCATACAAATGCGCACCTAACATGACAGCCTCTGCTGCGAATTTATCCACTGTAACGGTTGTTGGATGAACAGGAAGTTTATTGGGACCGCTAAGTCTTATCTGGACAACATCTTCGTAGCAAGGATGCTGGTGGGCATTGATTCCCTCCTCCGCAAACTGATCGATTAGTTCTTCAGCGGTGCATTTTAACGTGTTTACTCGTAATGTATACTGAGGAACAGGTTTTCTCAGAGCATCTAGAAGCGAGTGTGTTCGTTTTACTCCGTAATGAGTTATTAAATGCTCAATAAGCGCTTGTGGATATAGAAATGAATTTAAAATTTGATTTATATTCTCGTTCAAGAATTAACATCACCAATAGTTTATTTAGACCTCAATGATTTCTGCAGTTAAAGTAGCGGTGTCGATAATTGCAATTGTTGATTTTCCTGTAAGATATCCACAATTTTCCCCCGGATTCACATGAAGCACGCCATCATCTGTTTTTTCGATTTTTGGATCGTGAGTATGCCCGCTGATCACTATATCATACATTTTCGATAGAACAAGTGCTTCAATAACTTCTAGCATTTCACCATGCATTACAGCAATGCGTCTGTTATCCATTGTGAATGCATTAAACTGACGCTTTACATTCCCACCAAGTTTGTTAAAAACTTCTATAGTAAGTAACTCTCCATCATTATTACCCAGTACTCCATAGACAGGAATATTCTTCGCCTCTTTGAATATCTTAGCAGAAAAAGGTGCGACAACATCTCCAGCATGGATAATTAACTCTACTTCCTTAGCAAAGTAAGCAACTGCTCTCTTTATTGCATCTAAATTGTCATGGGTATCACTTATTACACCAATCTTCAAATAAAAGACCCCCTTTAATGGTAGTTGATTTTTGAAAATCTATTTTGAATTGAATAGACGCATTAGTTGATATGACTTCACTTCATTCAGTTATAGACTTTTATCAGATTAAAAATAGCGATCTCAATTGTGTGAACTACCTCACGCTGAAGCTGTGGTGCTTTCTTGCTTAGTTAAAGTAAACATCGAGAAATATTGAGTGCGGGGGATGGGATTTTCGGAAAAAGCGATTTCCGCCTTTTTCCTTCGAACCCACGTAGACCTACGTCAATGGGTCTTTCATCGGCGTTGTTATTAATCGATCTTGAGCTTCGACCCGAAAGCGATCTGCTTTCAAGTCCATCGCCTTTGACCGCTCGGCCATGGGTGGTAATGCAATTATGCACTACCAACCCCCGCATGGACCCCCGCATAATAATGGAGTGCAGAATCAAACTGCGTTAGAAAATGGGATAAAACACGTAAAAGAATATTTGATTATTTAATTTTTCGCTTCATTTTTTAAATGAGAAGTCTTAATCCTCAATGAATCCATTGGCTTCCTGAAATAGTGAATTCTTTTTTCCAGATAGGTGCTTCATCTTTAAATCGTTCAACAGCATCACGCAATGTTGGCCAAAGATCAAATCTATGACCTCCAGCGACAACGACATAAACAATATCTTCGGAAACATCCAACTCATCAATTATATGGTGAATATGAATGTCTATAATTCCATCTCGGTCTATCAATTCATTACAAATCGTTTGCAGTGCTTCGTTTGCTTTCTCCTCATATGTTTCAAATGCTAGTTTAGTGACTTTGTCCCCTTTCTCATCGATCCCTCTGACAATTCCGATGAAACATGCAAGCCCTCCTGATTTGTAAATTTCAGGATTCTTTTTAATCTCATTTATAATTTGATTTAGAGTAATTTCGCCTTTTCTATGAATTTGACCTTTCTGCAAGAGACAACCCTCTTTTTCCTTTTTTCCAGTACTGTTTTTACTATTTTTTCTCATTTTATTCACATAACTTTTAATAAAGATTGAGTTAATAGTAGGTGCTAAAAAACCAGCCAAGAAAAGTACACACCTCTTTATTCAAGAAATTACAAAAGATAATGTGTCTATAGTATTCTAAAACGGATACAAAAACACAACGTATATAAATGCACTGCGAAAAAATCTTAAAACTGACTTCCGAAAAACTCACCGCTTTCTGGAGGCATTTTATCCATTTCACTATCTAATCGGCTTCAGAATCTGTTGGATAGCAAAAGTCATTATCTATTAATGGCCATTTTGATATTTGGATTCATAATTAGAAGTTTAACGCTTTTTAGAGCCGTAAGGGGAGATGAGGGATCCTTTCTATATTTTGGATGGATGATAGTTAAAGGGAGAGTATTATATCGAGATCTATTTAATGAAAAGGCTCCAGGGGTATTTTTCATCGTAGCCTTCATTTTCTTTCTCTTTGGAAAAAATATATTTGCTGTACGAATACTATCCATGTTCTTAAGCATCCTTACAGCTCTAATTATATTTAAAATTGGAGTAAAGATAAATAATCCTTTAATGGGCCTGATTTCCGCCATATTATATGAATTCGAGCCAATTTCTTTACATTATAGCACAATAGTGTTCACTGAGACATTTATGATTTTTTTTCTTGTTCTGGCAGTCTATTTCTACATTCCAGCCCATGAAAATAGTAATAATTGGCATTATCTATCTGTAGGGATCCTCATCGGACTCTCAGCAATTATGAGGCAGACAGGTGCAATATTACTAGTTGTTATCATTCTTCATCGTTTTTATAATAGAGATACTCCGAAGAGATTACTTCAGTCAATTGGAATGCTAATTATCGGCGTCCTTATAAGTATAATTCCAATAATAATCTACTTTCAGGCTGTCAATGCTTTAACTGATGCCGTTTATGATATTATTTTATATAAACTATCATATTCTTATGGTTTTACACTCTTTAAGACCCTAGAGATCTTTATTAATCAAGTTTTCTTACAAAACGTTATCCTCTGGATTGTTGGGCTAGGAGGAGCCCTGTTTGCACTTGAAAGGAGAAAACAATACGATTTTTTCTTAGTGGCATGGTTTCTGATCTCATTTTTAGTCATCATAGTTATGAGTACTCCCTACGATCATTATTACATTCAAGGATTGCCCGCTATTAGCCTATTAGGTGGTATTTTTGTTGAGAAGTTAATTAAAATACATGAAAATATCGTTAAAGGAAACTCTCAAAGTATGGCTTTGGCTAGTACTATTAAATGGCTTCTGGTGTCATTTGCTCTTATTGGATCGTTAATGTATGGGGTCTCTCTGTACTCAGATATGAAATATGTTCACGGTCTTTCATATCAAATTGAAGCAGCAGATTATATAAAATCACATACTTCTCCAGATGAAACAATACTTTCACCGGATGCTGCGTATTATTTACTAACAGATCGTGAAAATAAATATAAGCTTGCACAACTATCTGCAGGAAATATACAGTCATTTGGAATAAGTGATCTGCCACAATTTTTGGAAAGTAGGCAAATTAGGTATATAATATTGGATCAACACTCTGTAAGATGGCGTTTCAATGAGGAAACATATCGCACTTTTTTCAATGACGAAATTAGGGCTGTAGAAGTAAAAACCGTATTTGAGTGGATTCTTGAGAATTATGTCTTAGAGAAAACTTTTGGTTCTGGGATTGAGGAGATATATATCTACCATTCCCAGTTTTGGTGAGTTCTTGATAAAATCTAAAACACACAGAGACTTAGGAGAAATTTAACTATCAGATGGGGAACTTTCCTAACTTTCTGAAGAGATAGATAATCCACATAACCAGCGTAAAAATGGACAGTGTTACTAGCAGTGGGATCAATTGAATTGCCCAGAGAAAATTCAGCGCCAATCCGTCAAAGACAGCAACAGCCAAACTTAAACCAAAACTGAGGGCAATCTTCTCGATTCCATCAATTTCTTCGCCTGTTGGAAATAATGCGCTAGTAAGTGCATAACCGCTTAAAAATAAGACAAAGATAATTCCTAAAACCCATCGAATTGCCACTAGTGGATGATCTGCAGGTATAAAAAGCGCTGCAGGTATTGTAGCAACGACAAGACCTATAACTATCCAGAATTCTAGCCCATATTCAAAACTCATTAAATAGTCTAATATATTATCTGGAACTGGAGCTGCACCTTTACCTTCTGGTTGCTTTAAGTTGATTTTCCCTTCGATTTCTAGTTCTTCAATTCTGTCCAAAACCTTTTTTACAGGAACACCATGCTCCTTATTAACAAGCGTAGCTAGTTCTTTAACAGTTTTTGGCTTTGGTTTACTCTTTTTCAATGTTTCAAGAATAAATTTATCAATTGTTTCTGATTTGAAGGTGCGTTTATGCTTTAGGCTCATTAAATCACCCGCAGAGGGATATGTAGTTCTGTTTCATTTATTTCTTTATAAGTTTTTACTAAACTAAGGTGACTTTTTCATTGACTCATACATTCTTAGGAGTGAAGAGATAGACCTTAACACGATATACTTCCTTCATCAACTCGCAATCAGAAGCAATCCAATCTCTGAACTCATGATCTGGATCAATAGTTTTTATTCTCCCGTCATCGATAATTAACCATACTCTTTCGTCAGAATTTTTAATCTCTTCAAAAGCGCTAGGTTCAAATAACTCGATAGATAACCTGTAATCGACTTTCCCTAAATAATAATAGACGACTTTATCACCCGTGGCTGCAATAAGATCCTCGGGCTCCATTACAGATGCAACATAAGCGCATGCAGATTTCCAATCTGCATTACCTTCATCTTCGAAGTAATAATAATGGAGCGCAGAGGGATTAACTATACGAATAACTATAATAAATAAAAATACGAACGCCAAGAATACGCTTAAATTTAGATTCTTTAACGATGTAAACCGAAACTCTTTCTCTCTTTCGTGGTTAAGAATTCTGTCAAAAAGTTCCATTATCAGGTAAGACGCCAATAAGGCATAAGCGGGTAACGTAAAAATAAGATAGCGCGTAACTACAGTTATTCTAAAAGAAAGCACAGCGAAAGTAACTAATGGAATTGTAGCATAAGTTGCTAATAAGTAGCCTGCATTATTTCTTTGTAAAATCAAGTAAATTGCTCCAAACATGGAAAATAATGACCATATTGGCCCAATCGAATATCTAAAGAAAAAGAAAAGAAATTCATAGATGTCGGATCCCCATTGAGGTTCGGCGTCTCCAAACTTAAGGTCTAGTGATTGGGGAATCGAGATGAAAAACAGGGGCAAGATAAGGACAAAGAACAGCGCGAAGAAAAGCATAAGATGCCTATAATTTATATTATTTTCTGTGTTCGCAAAAAAATTCCTTAAAATCAGCCAACATGCTATTATTACCACGATAAAAATTGCTGAATAATGTGTATAAAAGGCTAATATACCGAATACAGCTGAAAGCACGTAAGACATGAGATTTTCTTTATATACAGCTTTATAGAAGAAATAAAAGGCTAATATGGTAAAAACAGTCAATTCAGTATACATTCTCGCCTGTTGAGACCATATAACATACCATTGAGATACAGAAATGATAAATGAGGCCAGCATGCCTTCTTTTTCGCCAAATAATTGTTTTCCAAGAAGATAGGTCAAAGGGATAGTTGCGATACCAAATAGGCAAGCAGGCAGCCGTGCGGTAAATTCATTCGTCCCCAGGATATCTATAAATATCCTAAGAATTACAAATGAGAGCGGTGGATGAGGGTTGTTAAAAGATCCCTGTCCCGTAGCAGCAAGAACAGATCCTGCCTCATCGCACCAAAAACCTCGATAACCTAACTTGTAGAATCGTAATACAGCTCCTGTAAAGGTAATTAGAAGAATCAAAAAAGGGTTCAGTGGTCGCGGAGTTAACAATTTTCGCTTTAATGAAGTTATTGAAAGTATGTCCATGCTTCCATCACGTGTTGATTTATAGAGAAGTTTTAGGAATTTGATTAGGGGGCGTGGATTTATACCATTCAACAAATTTTTGAAGGCCAGCCTCAATAGAAGTCTGTGGATCATATCCTAGCATTTTTTTGGCTTTAGTGATATCAGCCCAAGTGTCTGATACATCGCCCTTCATTTCTTTTGTAAAGATTGGTTTTACAGTGTTCCCAGTTGTTTTTATCAACAAAGAGATCAAATCATTAACTGAACAACTTTCCCCTTTACCGAGATTGAAGGGTTCTCCAGCAGTGTTCTTTGCTTCTGCAGAAGCTATAACTCCCGAAACGGTATCTTCGACGAATGTGAAATCCCGAGTCTGATTTCCATCCCCAAAAATGGTTGGCGGCTCATTTTTCAAAATTTTTTGCGTAAAAATATGAATTGCCATATCAGGACGCTGACGGGGTCCATATACTGTGAAAAAACGTAATGAACAGACATCGATTCCGTAAACGCGGTAAAATGACTTGCAGTATTTTTCTGCAGCCAGTTTACTAGCACCATAAGGAGAAACTGGATCAGTAGGGTGATTTTCATCGATCGGTAAATATTGTGGAGGACCGTATACTGAGGATGAGGATGCATTGATCAATTTCTCTACATTTGAATTTTGTACTGCCACCAACATATTTAGAGTACCAGTGACGTTGGCGGCATTCGTCTTAAAAGGGGCTTGCACAGAAACCCTTACACCCGGTTGAGCGGCGATATGAAAAACAAATTCGATATCATCTTTTAATGCATTTTTAAGAGTTTCTAAATCAAGAATATCCCCAGTTATTATTTCACAGTTCTTTTTTTCTTTCAAGGACTTAATATTTGCATCCTTGTTAAAATAAAAATCGTTAAAGTTGTCATATATTTTTATAATATTATTGTGTTTCACTAGCGCTTCAGCAAGATGTGAACCGATAAATCCTGCCCCGCCAGTAATAAGAATGCGTCTTTCCTCAAGCAAAGTTTATTCACCCTCTTGATTTTTGTTTGTTGTAGGTTGAGGTTGAATAGTCGAATGTGGACCAAGCGTATTGCCCGGTGTGAAAGTTATATTGGGTCCTACAACAGAATGGTCTGCGATAACAACACCGAAGACATTATCAGTGCCTTCAGCTATTACATCAGGTCCTATTTGACAATTTTCCCCTATAATTGAATCTTTGATCACAGCATCGTTTGACACTAATGTGTTATTCATAATAATGGTATTTGCCAAAGTTACATTTTCTACAAGTCGTACATTTGATCCAATTTGGACGTAGGGGCCAAGTTCACAATTCGGTCCTATAAAGGAATCTTCGCCAATAGATACAGGACCATGGATTTTAACGCCTGTATGGAGCACACTTCCCTTTTCAACACGTATTATCCCATCAATTTCGCATCCTTGATGGACTTCTCCGACGATATAATTGCCAAGATAGTCGGACAGAAATTTTTTGTTGGCTTCTAAGAGATCAGTAGGTCGTCCAGTATCCTTCCAATATTTTAGCGCAGGATACCCATAAACCGGATCCCCTTGTTCAACAAGCAATTGAATTGCATCCGTGATTTCATATTCGCCACGCCAAGACTTCGGTATCTTGTCAATAGCACTGAATATTTCATTGTCAAAGATGTAAAGCCCAGTAATCACATAATTTGAGGGAGGGACTTTTGGTTTCTCAATCAACTTACTTATTCTCAAGTCCTCATCCATTTTTACAACGCCGAAAGGAGTGGGATCATCTACGGTAGCTAGACCTATAGTAGCGACAGCATTATGAGCCAGATGCTGCTCTACCATTTCTTTAAGGTCTAACCTTATCATCACATCGCCAAGTACCATAACAAAATTGTCATTTTCAAGATGTGGTTGCGCGTATTTCAGGGCATGGGCCAAGCCTAGCCGGCGTTCTTGAGGGGCGTATGTGATGTTTATATCAAAACGGTCGCCGTCGCCGAAGTAATCCATGATAACCTCTCTCAGGTAACCAACGACTATGCACACGTCTTTGATGTTTGCTAATCTTAAAAAATCAAGTGTGTGCTCTAAGACCGGCTTACCTGCGACCTGCAACATATGTTTAGGTTTAGCATAAGTGAGGGGTCTCATTCGAGTCCCTTTTCCTGCTGCTAAAACAACTGCTTTCATTTAATCGCCCCTAGTGATTCCGTTTTACTTACATGATAGTTTGTGGTGTGATTATGCTATCTGATACCGTTTTCCATGGACAAATCATCACACCTGAGGTTAAAGTAACATTATCCTTAATTGTACAATAATCACCAATAATTGTTAATCCCTCAATCTTCACCCAACGACCAAGAGTTGCCGCCTCACCGATTATGCAATTGTTGATAGAACTAAATGATTCTATTCGAACATCTGGAAATATTATTGAGTTTTCAATTCGACAACCTTGCCCAATACTTACATCATCCCCAATGCATACATAAGGTCCTAGATGAGTATCCCTTGCGATTTCTACATTGTTACCGATTGCAATAGATGAGTTAATATACACGGGTTCTTCCATTTTGGCGGATGAACTAATAAAAGCCCCCTTATTTGTGCTTGAATCTGTCTTTCTAAGAAAATGGTCAAGAACATACTTATTTGCTTGTATATAATCTGAAGGTTTTCCCATATCAAGCCATAAGTCATCATATTTGTAGCCATATAGTTTCATTTGGTCAGCAAAAATTGGAAATACTCCTCTTTCGATAGAAAATGGTTCATTATTTGGAATATAATCAAAAACTTCTGGATCAAGCACATAGGTACCTGCATTAATCAAATTACTTGGCTCCTCTCCTGGAGCGGGTTTTTCAACAAATCTTAAAATTCTGTAAGCATGATCAAGTTCAACTGCACCGTATCTGGATGGATACTCAACAGGATATAACGCTATTGTGCCAAGTGCGTCCCCACGCTGTTTATGAAAGTTTAACATATCTTTGTAATCGATGAGAGAGATTACATCGCCATTCAACACAAGAAATGGAGAATCATCTAAAAGAGTTTGTGCATTCTTAATGGGACCTCCCGTACCAAGGGGTCGTTTTTCTTTGGCGTATTTAATTTCGATTCCATATTTTTCACCCGTGCCGAAATATTGCATTATTTTTTCAGCTTGATAATTGATGGCAAATATCACACGTTCTACTACTCCACTTTCAGCCAACCTTTCAACCGAAATTTCACTCAATGGTTTATTGCCTAGGGGGAAAAGAGGCTTAGGACGTGTACATGTTAATGGCCTTAGACGTGTTCCAAATCCACCCGCTAGTATCAGGGCACTTGTCAAACATATATCCTCCAACTCTGTAAAAATTTACAAGTTTTGAGAAATTGGTGTAATCGGTGGATGCAATCCAGCTCTTTTATACTTTCTCGTCTCTTAGGTAAGTTTCTGTATAACGTTTTTAGATACTCATGTTTTGTATTGAAGCTCGAATAAACCTTTTTATTGTCTTACAAACAGGTAATAATTAAGATGATGACAAAGGGCTTACCGAGGAATGTAAAACGTTCCAATGATGAACTCTATGAAAGCTGATTTTTCTAAGATTAAGAAGACTATGAGGACTTGATCCTCATTATCTTTTTTTGACCAAGAATGTTCCAATATTCCACTGTGGCACCTTCTGCAAGTTTTGAGGCGAGTTCTTCTTCAGGCATTGATAATTCAAAGTTTGAATAATCTTCAAGATCCATAAGCATAAATGGATTCATAGAGATAACCTGTCCATTTCGTTTTTCAATAACGGGTACCTGAATTTTAGCAGAAACGGGGGACACAATCGTTCTTTTAACTCCATCAAAAACCCCTACTGCAACAATACGTGCTTTGGCTGATCCGTGTTTTCCTGGCTTTGAACGATCAAGACTTACAATTCGACAAGGATGTTCTTTTCCGCCTTCAGTGATAATAAGATATCGTCCTACTTTCAAGGAACCTACTTCAGCTGGTTTCTTGCTCATTTTCTTTCACCTCAACCTAAACTTTTGCTTACAAGGACATTCTTTCTAGTCTTATTGATAAAACTTCTCCCAATATCGCTTGAATTTCGCAAAGAGTCCTTATGATGAATCGTTTTTAATATGCATCTTTTATAAAGACTTCTAGGGGGTTTGTTAATTAGTTTTACCTGAACAGGTGATATAAATTTCTCTTAGCCAAGATGTTTCGTTGTTCCTTAGAAAACTCTCTGAGGTAATATGGCAGGCAGTCAAGCCTGTTATAGGCACTTCGGAAGCATATAAAGATATTAGAGAAAATATATACGGGCAAACTACGAAAGGCATTGATAAAATTGCTGAAGATGCATGCATTAATTTCTTACAGAAGAATGAAGTATCTATTAAACTCATCAGTGAAGAAAGCGGAATCTTCACCTTTGGGAATGAACCAAGATACACACTTATCATAGATCCTATTGATGGAAGCACAAATGCAAGCCGAGGGGTCCCATTTTTTTGTTTAAGTCTTGCATTACTTGACGGAACTACGTTTAATGATGTCATTGCGGGGATAATTAGAGCACCGCTTTTACTTAAAAATAACCTATTTGAAGTAGAGAAGGGAAGAGACATAAAAGTTGACGGTAAGCCAATATATCCTCTACCTATGGAAGAGAAATTAAGCAAAGCAATCGTAAGCATGTATGTGTATGATTGCGACCTCGAAAAAGTCAAATCAGTTGTCTCTCAGGCATACAAAACACGTCTATTTGGCTCAGTTGCCCTTGAAATATGTTATACTGCGACAGGTTTGATAGATGCGCTCATAGATACTCGTGGCAGTTTAAAGATAATGGATATTGTCGCAGCAAAATTATTTATTGAAGAAGCTGGAGGCATAATCACAGATATGGAAGGGAATCCTTTAACTTCTAATGTTTTTGAATTATCAGAAAGATATTCGATTGTTTGTGCGAGTAATCGTTCATTACATCAAGAAATAATCAGTTTATTGAGTTGAGAATTGTGATTAAGAGTGTTGCTCTAACGGCTCCACCTAATTATGAGGATGCAATGAAATTCACGAAAGACTTTGCTAGCTTCCTTCAAGAACTGGGACTAAAAGTTTTTCTTGAACGAAACGTCGCTGAAAGATTAAATCTTCAGACACTTGCTATCGACCTATCAGAAGTTGAGGATTTGGATCTTTTAATCGTAGCAGGTGGTGATGGATCAATTCTCTATGCATGTAATCAGCTTACCAATTCATCAATTCCCATTTTGGCAATCGACTTCTCTCGAAAAAAGGTTGGTTTCATGACGGAAATTAAACCTGAGAATGCAAAGGACACCATTGAACAAATCCTGGCTGGAAATTATTCCATAGAACTGCGAGATAAAATCACTGCTAAACTAAACGATAAACTACGTTTACCTGACGCTTTGAATGAGATTGTAATCACAAGTAGTAAGCCATTAGGAGTAGCCACTCCAATGCTTCATCTCAAAGTTCAAATAGATAACACAATTGTTGCAGATACTTATCTTGATGCACTAATTGCATCCACGACAACTGGCTCTACAGCACATTCATTGTCTGCAGGAGGGCCAATAATCACTCCTAGCCTTAATGCATTTATTATCAAGTGTGTAAATCCGTTAGAATTGCCTTATAGGGTTCCTTTTGTTGTTCCCACTTCAAGTAATATTAACGTGACCATTTACGAGCCCACTGCACAAATTGTAATGGATGGGCGTTCGTTTGATAAAGAAATTCGCCCTGGAGATGTATTGAATATTTTCAAATCGGAAAATGCTGTGAAATTCATACGGCTCGAAGGTATAACTGATTTCTACGAGCGAGTTTTCAAAAAACTAACAGTTTCCAAAATAGGGGAAGAATAATAACATTATTCTCTAGAATTTTTGCTTACGAGTAGCTAAGCAAGAAAGCACCACCGCTTCAGCGTGGTGATGAATGGCGGTAGTTGGTGTTCACGTTCATCACGTACATCGAGGGGTCTCCCTCACGTTATATAGGTGGAATGAGGAAGGTATCAATAACAATTGGAGGGATAATGCGCACACTTGCACACAAGGTGCATACTCCGATTGCCTCACCATCGTTAGCCGTACCTACGGGGCGTAGGGATGTTAAGCCTGTGGAGATAAGACCTCCGTAACCCGCAAGGGGATCGAGTCTGTCGTAGAAGCAGGAAGCCTCGAGGCTTAAGCACGAGGTAGCTCACTTAGCAGACCATATAATATGCCTAGACCGTATGATACATGCTCTATGAATCCTAAGATCGGTATAGCAATTACGTGGCTCGGCGTGTTACTTTTTAGTGAGACTTTTAGTCCTGTAATTAGTCCTGCGGATAAATAGGCAATTAAGATCAAAGTAAGTAGAAGCGATATAGGCATTAATAGGGTAGTTATCGTGGTAAATAGTGCACCAAATACAAGTAAAAGCAAGAAAAGCGAAGGGAGAAGATGTTTTGGTTTAAGCAAGCCCGGATATCTTTTTCCAGCCCATGCTCTCCAAATCCCATAATTATACATTTGAAGAATGAACTTAGACAAGGACTGCCTACCATGATGCCTAACTTTTGCTTTGGGAGTAAATATAAGCTTGTATCCCTTGTTTATAATTCTTAAATCTAATTCAATATCTTCTGCAACCTTTAGTTCTTCATTGAAATAACCAACTTCTTCTAAAACCTGTTTTCGAAGTGACGAGTTATTTGTTGGGTTATGGTCTACAAGCCTTTTAGTTGGATAAATTGCCGGATTTCTGGCACCCGCAGATCCAAAAAATGTAGGTAATAATAGTCCTATTGTTCGTGGGAGGTAATTCTTCTCAGGATATGATAAGATTACTCCTCCAACCCCCGCCACTTCGGGTGTATCATAGCATTCAAGTAATTCTTTCAGCCAGTTTTTATCAGCTACAGAGTCTGCATCTGTAAATGCAATTATTATTCCCTGAGCTTTTTTAATTCCTGTATTTCTTCCTGATGCTGGTGATCCTCCTCGTTCCTGTAAAATGCGGACAGGATATTTGGATATTTTTTCAAGAGTACTGTCCGTTGATCCACCATCTATGTATATAATCTCATATTCATTCTCTGGGTAGTCTTGTTGTAACAATGATTGAATACATTCATCAATGGTACTTTGAACATTGAGTCCAGTAACAATGACTGAGAATGTTTTCTTAGTCATAGATTATTTCTCCAACTATTAACTTTGATTACATCACACATCAATTTCATAACAGTACGCTTGTCAATTCTTCTTTAAAGTTGGATTGCAACCACAGCAGAACCCCATCTTCCAATTGGGAATAGTTTACTAAAGATTTTATCTAACTGGACAAAAATCTGGACTAGTTTTGGAAATCTCAATAAAATTTTTTCTCGGAAGGGTATTGTAAATTGATTCATTAAAATCAATTTTTTGATTTTATGTATTTTTAGTCTCTCTAATTCAGTTCTTATTCTCCCAACGGTGTATTCGTTAATATGCCCATGTTCAGGTAATTCTTTAACTCCCTTTTCTGCGGCAACTGTTTCTATATTAAAAGGAGTGGTTTTAAGCCAACGAAGTTTCGTTAAAAGTTTTGCAAATGGAGGATTCATAGCTAGAGGGACAGCAATAACAATTAGATCTTTAGAAACTCGTTTTAACTCTTTTAATGCTTTTCTTGGTTCAGGCAGATGCTCTAATACATCTAAACAAAGCGAAATACTGATTGATTCATTTCTTAATGGCAGATTCTCTGCATCTCCGCGTATAAAAAAGGTATTTGCGGGGCGGTTTCCTCTTGCGGCTCGTTTCAATGCATCTGCAGATAGGTCGATCCCGATTGTATAAGAATAGTTTCTTGCTAGATCATAGACATCTAGTCCCTCGCCGCAACCTACATCCATTAATATTACTCCCGTTTCCTCTTGCAACAAAGAATAAATGAGCTGAGTCCTTCGAATGATATAATATCGAATAGTGGGGTGTGCAGAAAATCGAAGATATCTTTGCATGTGTTGAAGAAGTAGCTGAAAATAACTTTTTTTCAATGCTGTAGAGTCCATGTGTTTTTTACTCCCTGGATTATGTGTAGCCAAACAAGAAAGCACCACCGCTTCAGCGTGGTGATGAATTGTGGTAATTTGTGTTCACTTGCATCACGTGCATCGAGGGGTCTCCCTCACGTTATATAGGTGGTATGAGGAGGATATCAATAACAATTGGAGGGATAACACGCACACTTGAAGATAAGGTGCATACTCCGATTGTCTCACCAT
>Ga0180438_10002543_pt1 | contig 29493 bp, 25 predicted proteins | sample SS_ome_12_FD_132455 | JGI IMG/M metagenome (GOLD analysis project Ga0180438, IMG submission 132455) | Hypersaline lake sediment archaeal communities from the Salton Sea, California, USA - SS_3_D_2 metaG | ecosystem: Environmental > Aquatic > Non-marine Saline and Alkaline > Hypersaline >...
AAGTGCTGCATCAGGTACGACGTCGACCGGTCGTCAACCGTCCACAAACTCGCCACGATCGACGGCACGCCCGCGTACAGGAAGCTTCGTGTGAGGCCCATAAGCTCGTTACCGCTAGTGAGCTCGCCTAACGCGCTGTTGCAAGCGCTCAGCACCACTAGCGAAGCAGACAGGTCGTGTTCGAACACCTCGCCGGCGTGCAGGTAACCGTCGTTAGCGTCGTCGGGAGCCAGCCTCAGCGATGTCAACATCGGTTCGTCAAGATTCAGCTCGCCGTGGCATGCGAAATGTAGAATGTCGTACTCTGATCCGTGTTCTTGCACTACACTCTCGGTCGCATCGTCGTCAGTGTACACGTCAACTTGCGGGAACAACCCTTCGAGCGAGTTGACCTCGTTCTCGGCGTGCACGAGTCTGAACGCGGGATTCTTCAAGTTCGGGTTGCCCAGTGCCAGAACGCTCTCCCGGCGGTTGCGGTTCCTGTCCATACAGATCTTCAGCACACTGCCGCTCGGTGCATAGGCGATGCTGTAGTCTTCGATAAGATACCGCCCATCCTTCTGAAGCGCCTCGAACGGAAGATGGTTCAGAACGCTATCGGGGGAGATGTAGACGAGTTTGGTCTTGATGTAGGGAAGAACCGGCTCGATCAGTACCTCGTACAACTGTTCCGATGCGGCTTTTTCGGGCTTTTCGGCGGCCTCTTCCTTTTCCTCGACCTCGATCGTTAGATCTCTTGAGACGGCCGATTTGACGCCTATCTCCCGGCGGAACGCTTCCACCAACCGCCGCAACTTCGTCTTGCCCCCACCCTCGATCGCAAGACCCTCGACCCCTTCCTTTGACAGGATGAGGGCACTCGTACCCCACTGACTGCCTACCACGTAGCTGACTACAGTCAACTCGTCCACGATAGGCTGAAGTTGCCCTGTACTCATTGACTCCACATCTTCGAAGTTCCTTATCTCAAGTTCGGCAACGCGCAGATCCTCCGCAAGCCGTTCATACTTGGTCTTCTCGATGCTGAGCGTCCGTTGAAGGCTTCCAACACCCCCAGAGTCTCGTCCCGAACTGGCTTGTTCAACCCGCTTTTCCGACTCCCGAACTCGGGCAAGAAGCACTTGCTTCTCCCTTTGCTTTCTTTTCAGGGTGTTCTGTCTGCCCTCAGCACCCTTGCTGCCCAGCAGATCCAGAAGTACGCGCCCCTTGTACTGTTCTGAATAGTCAAGGGCCCTTGCTTTTTCCCCTTTCGTCAGCGCCCCTGCTACAAGACCGGAAAACGCTACTCCCCACGATACGCCGCTAACGGTTCTCTTAAACTTATCGACGCCGAGCATGGAGCGTATCTCGGACAATCTCTCCACACACTTTTCTCCGTGCATCATCGCCTCGTCCATGTTGTCTTGTTCATAGCTCATGCATGCCAACCTGTAGTATATGGCTGGCCCCTTTCCCATAGACTCCACTTGATTGGATTGACCGTAGTAGGGTACCACCATCCTATATAACCTCTTTGCCCCCTCATAGTCCTTCTCATCGCAGCGCAGATCGGCTTCACTCGCAATTATGCTCGCAATCGCGCAATTGTCGGTCGAACCACTTCGCGGTATATACCTGGCCATCTCGCGGCGACATTCCTTAACCCGCTCATCTTCGAGACCATAAACCTCGGCCATTACGCGCGCCTTGTCTGCCAGAGCATGCTGTGCCATGTGCATGAAGCCCGCTTCTGTTGCGTATTGCTCTTGCATTTCGTGTGCTTTCAGCGCTTTCTTGAGAAATTCGATCTCTTGCTGCGGTTGTTCTCTCGCAAGGGCCTTGTAGTCGAACGCGATGTGCTGATATACGAACCCAAGATCCTTGGAGCTATTGGCCTTCGTGTAAGCTTCGAGAGCTCTTTCGGCGTATTCTATAGATTTGTCACGATCCCTAACGTGGTCGTAGAACTTGGCTATCCACAAATAGCACCAGCCCGCTTGCTTGTATGCCCTCCCAGGCAGCACCTCGAGTGCCGCCTCGTATTCTGCAAGAGCCCTGTCTGGCCGACCCAATTCCACATGACGGTCCCCGAATTTGCAGTGGTGGTCGAACGCGAGCCCGCTTTTCCCTTTCCGCAGCAAGCTTTCTGTGAACGTCACGTAATCATCCAATCCGGCCCGCTGATCCCGCGGGCACAGATCCCGTGCTCTTCTCATACTGGCAACCGAAGCTTCGTAGTCTCCTAACAGTCTTTGAGCATCGCCCACCCACAACCGGATCCGGTAGTCTTCCGGCAATTCCTCAGCCGCTTGCAAGAGCACTGGCAGCGCTTTCTCGTATTTCCCGCTTTCCTTTAGCGAGTACCCGAAATCTGCTCGGATTCTTGCGTTCTGTGGGTCCATCTTGAGCGCGATGGAGAAGCAGTCCGCTGCCCTCTTATGCTGTCCGCTGCCGTCCAGAGCGTGCCCCAGCGCTACATAAGTTTCAGCGTTTGCGTTGCCCATATCCAGAAACTGATCCCAGTATTTCACCGCGATCTCGTACTTTTTGGTGCTGTTGAGCTGGCCAGCCCAATCCGCATAAATCTCCCCGAGCAGTCTCAGGAACGCTGGATTGTCCGCATCCAGTTTCGTGCCTTCCTCCAGTACGACGACGGCATCGAAATGCGACCCCTTTTCGTGAAGGAGTTTAGCCAACTCTATGCGGACATCCGCATCGGCGGGGTTCTTCTCCAGCACAGACCGGAGTTTACCTTCGCTTCTGCCTTGCGATGAGGGATTGCATGCGGCGAATATCAGCAGGGAAACGAGTGCGGTTGCCAAGATCAAGAGGCGACTTGTCAGAGCATCCTTCGTACGCACAGCATACCCTCCTGTCCATGGGTACGAAATTTTTCGCTTGACATTTTCAATCACATGTGTAAGAATATCACAAAGGTTGGCAGAAGTCAAGGAGGAAAATCATGAAACATGTACCAAGAATATCGCAAGCGGAGTGGCGTGTGATGAAGATCCTGTGGGCCAGATCGCCGATGACGGCGAACCAAGTGGTCGAGGCGCTGGAACCCACAAGTACGTGGTCGCCCAAAACCATAAAGACCCTCATCAACAGGCTCGTGAAGAAAAAGGCGCTCGGGTACGAAAGGAAAGGCCGAGCGTTCGATTTCTACCCGCTCGTGGAGGAAGCGGAGTGTATCAAGGCCGCGAACCGCTCATTCTTGAAACGGTTTTACGGTGGCGCGCTCAAGCCGATGCTGGCCAGTTTTCTTGAGGATACTGAACTCTCGCAGGAGGAAATCGAAGAGCTTAAACGCATTCTCGATGAAAGGGGGAGATAAATGTGTTCTCGCTTTCTGGAGTTCTGTTGCGGTTCTTTGCCTGGCTCGTGCGGTCGTCGCTGCAGGCGAGCGTACTGATTTGCCTCATCCTGGCGGTGCAGGCATTGCTTCGTCGGAAGTTGGCGCCGAGATGGCATTACGGTCTATGGTTGCTGGTGCTTGCGCGACTGGTGGTGCCGTGGACCCCGGAGAGCAGTCTCAGTGTGTTCAATCTGCTCCCTTCTTGGCAACGTGGTCCGGCCGCGTTGGCTCCAAGCAATCTCGCGGACGGACCGTCCGTAACATCGTATGAGAAGCCGTCTACCGGTACGATCGAGGAAGGTGTTGCACCGGACGCGGGAGAAACGTCGCCCGGTATCCTCCAGGACCAACGCCGGCCGGCCCCGCACTTCCCTTTTGGGATGCTACAACCGCTCTGGCTGGCCGGTGTTCTGGTCTTCGCGGCGTACGCGCTCGCGCAGAACCTGTCACTCCTGACTAGGGTGAAACGCGAACGACCTCTGACCGACCAGGGAATCCTCGATATGCTCGAGGACTGCAAGGCGGAGATGGGCGTACGTGCACCGCTCGCGGTCGTTGAGACTCCCAAGGTCAGAAGCCCGTCGCTACTGGGTTTTGTGAGGCCGCGTTTGTTGGTGCCGGAGGGTATGATCCAAACGCTGAGCCCGGACGAATTGCGTTTCGTGTTCCTGCACGAGATGGCGCATCTTAAACGTTGGGACATCGCGGTCAACTGGCTGATAACGGCGCTCCAGGTTCTTCATTGGTTCAACCCGCTGATCTGGTACGCGTTCTACCGGGTGCGCGCCGATCGTGAACTCGCCTGCGACGCGCTGGTGCTTTCCCACACGGAACCCGAGAGGTCGCATGAATACGGTCGAACGATCGTCAATCTGCTGGAACGTTTCAGCCGGGCGCGGCGGTTAGCAGGTATGGCAGGGATACTTGAAGACAGATCCCAGCTTAAACGACGGATCGCCACCATTGCGCTGTTCAGGAAAGACTCGGGACGTTGGTCGGCGGTTGCGATCGCCCTTCTGGCAGTGCTCGCCTGCGTTGCGTTGACGGACGCGCGAACGGAGAAACCGCTGGTGGAGACGATCGTGGCGGAAGCGCCTGTGACACCTACTGAGACCGATTCCACCGATCTCCCGGACGACGCTGCGACGGTCGCCCGGCTGGATATGGAAGACGAGACGATCGCGGCCAAGCCGGTTGCTCTACAGCTGGCGGCAGCTACTCCTCAACCGGCTCCGGTCGAGACGGCGGAACGCGAGGGTGTAGGCGTCGCTTTGGTGGAGTTCAGTCGAGTGGGTTCGCGCGAAACGCTCGGTGAGGCAAGCGCACAGATGTACGAGCTTGTGGCGGCCCGCCTGGCTGGCCGACCGGACGTGAGGCTGGTGGAGCGCGAGAAGCTTGACAAGGCTTTTGAAGAGTTGCACCTGAGTCAGACCGGTCTCGTTGACGCCGCGACAGCCACACAGGTCGGCAAGGTCGTCGGTGCACGTGTGTTTGTCGTCGGCAGACTCATGAAGCTGGGTTCGGAATGGGTGGTCACGGCGCGGCTGATCGATACGCAGACGAGCGAAGTCGCCGCTGTCCGTGTCACGGGCGAGGAGTCGGACGGGTTGTTGAAACTTGCCGACGCGGCAAGCGACGAGATTGCCAAGCGGCTCGCGAAGTTCACAACCGCCGAATCTCGCGGGGAGTCACCCGTCGACGCCGATATTGAGAGATTACGCAAGCTGCTTGCGGGAAAAGAGTTGCCGACGGTGACGGTGCGCGTGCCGGAATCCCATCTCGGCAGGTGGGTACCTGATCCGGCCGGCGAGAACGAGCTTATCTCGGTGCTCTCGAAGGTCGGTTTCCGCGTCGTTGACATCTCCACCTTCATGAAAAGACAGCCGTCCAGGTGGTGGCTCAACATATTTCACGGCAGAGCACAGGAGCGCGACGGGACTGAGATCCAGGTCACGCAGGGTTTCCGCAGCGTCGCCGACATCATGCACGACAAACGGCTCGACAAGATGAAGGACAAGACCGACATATTCATCATGGGCGAGGCGTTCAGTGAGTATGTCGGCGAGAACTACGGATTCCGATCGTGCAGGGCCAGGATCGAAGTGAAGGCTATCGATACCGGGACCGAGACGATAGCTGCGGCCGCTAGTCAGCATGCCACCGCCGCCGACGTGGGCGAATTCATAGCCGGCAAAACCGCCCTCCGAAGCGCCGGTCGGCTCGTCGCCGTGCAGCTTGCCAAGGAGCTCGCCGAGTATTGGGAGGAAAACAAGGGCTCGCGGGAAAAAGTGGTAGAGATGTCGACCGTTTCGGGGGATTCTTAGGGGGAAGTCGGTAGCACTCGCGCTGCCGACCAAATAAGGGGGAGGCGATATCATGAGACACAAGATCACAGGGCTTTCCGTGTACCGTGGGTGGGCCAGGCACGTTTCAGTCCTGCTCGGCCTTGCGGTAGGCTTCACCTGCGCGGCACCTGGCAGCGCCACAGTGTTTGTAGACCTGGGCGCGCCGCCCGGCGGTGATGGTAACTCGTGGGGGACCGCTTATCAGACCATCCAGGCGGGCATTGACGATGCAGACACCCTCGACGAAGAAGTCTGGGTGGCCGAAGGGACCTACGCTGAATCTATTGCTATGAAAGACGGTGTGGCGGCGTACGGCGGGTTCGTTGGCACCGAGACCGCCCGCAACCAGCGCGATTGGGAAACGAACGTAACCACCATTGACGCTAGCACCGCCGACGCAGGCGGACCGGCGAAGCATGTCATCGTGATGAACAGCCTCACGAACACACGCACCGATGGTTTCACGATCACAGGAGGGAACGCAGACGGCGTCGACGAAGAGAGATGCGGAGGCGGCATATATTGCGATACTGTGGACGACACCAACACGGTCGCTAACTGCACGCTGACAGGCAACTCCGCTGAGCATCGTGGGGGCGGAATATGCATGCTCTCATCGTCCCTGACCGTTACTAATTGCACGTTCTCAGGGAATTACGCATACCTTGGCGGCGGTATGTTTAACTGGGAATCCACACCGACTGTTACAGACTGTTCGTTTTCGGGGAACACGGCCGGCGGCGACGGCGGTGGGATTCGGAATGAACAATACTCCTCACCGACCGTAGCGAACAGTACATTCACGGACAACGACTCCGGTGCCCGCGGCGGTGGGATGAACAACTTCGACCACTCCTCGCCGACTGTAACCGACTGCATCTTCCGGAACAACTCAGCCTTCTACTATGGTGGAGGAGTCTACAACTATGGATATTGCTTGCCCACTATGACGAACTGCGTTTTCTCGAGCAACACGGCTGATACGAGCGGCGGCGGGATATACAACGACTACTTTTCCAGGCCGGCGCTCATGAACTGTACGTTTTGCCTCAATGTGGCTGATACGCATGGCGGCGCAGTACGATGTTATGACTCGTCGCCGACCATAACCAACTGCATCCTGTGGGGTAATGTACCTGAAGAAATATCGCTGGGTGGTGACCACAGTACGGCTACGGTGAGCTATTCAGACGTGCGTGACGGTTACAGTGGGGAAGGTAATATCAATGCGGATCCGCTTTTCGTCGACACGGTCGGTGGTGATCTCCGGGTTCAGGCCGGTTCGCCGTGCATCGACGCAGCCACCTGGGTGGGCGCGCCTGAGACGGATATTCTTGGTGTAACGCGACCCCATGGCGCAGCCGTCGATATGGGTGCATACGAGCACGTACCGCCGGTCGATTCCGACAGCGATGGGGACGGCATTCCGAACGGAACCGAGGGGTTGGCGGACACTGATGACGACGGCATTCCGAACTACCTCGACGGTGACTCGGATGGAGACTATTTCTCGGACGCATTTGAACGCATTGTCGGCACTGACCCATACAATGCAAGCGATATACCGGCAGTACCGCTGGCCACGTGGCCTATCGCGCTCGCTATCTTGGGCGCCGGGATATTTGCCACCCGCGGATTCAGGCCAAAGAAGTGATAGACAACCTTCCGCCAAGATGCGTCCATGACGCGGCGGACACACAGTCGAGGGGACGGTTATGAGACGGCTCTTGACACTTTGTCTGCTGATCACCTTGCCATTGAGCGGTATCGCGCGTGCCGATGAGAGTGCGCTTGACGATATCGTGTTGATGGTGGAGTCGAACCTCGACCGGTTGGGCGGAAACACCCTAGTCGTGTTCCCGTTCCCGTACGCGGACGGTATAAAGTCGGTTGAAGGTGCCCTGATTTCCGAACGGATCGTCACGAAACTGACGGAACGCGGTGCAGTGAAGGTGTTGGAACGGCGGCTGCTCGACAAGGTTATGGAGGAGCAGAAGCTCAGCGCGATGGGCTTTGTTGACCCGACGTCGAGCGTTCAGATAGGCAAGCTGTTGGGCGCACGGGGCATACTGTCGGGGACGGTGACCGACGTCGGCGAGAAGATAGAGATCCACGTCCGGTTGTTGAACGTCGAGACGGACGAGATCGTCGCCACCATGAAACGGTCGGTCCGCAAGACGATAAAGACGTTCATCAGCCCGCTCTGGTCCGAGATCGATCGGATCAAAACGGAGAGCCCGAGTTTCAATGTGAAGTTCTGGGCCGATAGGGGACGGCATCCGACGGAAATACCGGGTTACAGGATCGGCGAGTTCGTGACGTTACACTTTGTGGCCGAACGCGATTGTTACGTGACGGTGTTCGATTTCACCACGAGCGGGTCGATCCACGTCCTGTTCCCGAACTCGTTCATGCCCGACAACAGGGTCAAAGCGGGTCGCGAGTACGCGTTCCCGGACGAACAGGCGGGGTTCAAGATACGCGTCAAAGGACCTCCCGGTATCGAACGGCTCAAACTGTTCGCCACGACAAAGGACATCCCGCTGTTCGAGGAGGATTACTCGCAGGAATCGTTCCGGTCGGTAACCTCGGACAGCTACAACGTGTCACGCGACCTTCAGGCGGTAATCGATTCGCTCGAACAAAACGCCTGGGCGGAATCCCATCTGGAACTCCGTATAGAACAGATCCTGCGCGACGCCCCGGCGCAATAGCCCCATGATTGGCGCGCGCCGGAGGAGCCTTATGCAGACCGTATGAGCCAGTGGTCAGACGGGCAACATTATGAGACTCTTGAAGGTGCGAGCCGATTGCAGCGCGAAAGAACAGGATCATCTTCCACGTGAGCGAGTTCTGAGGCCCGTGCTAGTCTTGGCGACTGCGTGTTTGCTGTTCGTGCTTACATTACCAGATGCAGTGCCGTGGTATGTGCGCTTTGTCGTGTTCATGACTTCGCTGTTCGCGGTAACGTTCTCATTCATGTGGGACGTGCTCAGACCTCAATCCTACAGGCGGACAACACCCCCCATCCGCTTCTCTCGTCGCGCTCAGTTCTTGGTTGAGACGTTTCTCGTTGTGCTTCTTGTGGTAATGATGTTGCCTGCGGCCAACAGGATTTATTCCGGTCCGAGCGCGTTTGTCGATGTGAGAACTTACGTTTGGTCCCTAGGATCGTTCTTTTTCTTCTTTGCCTTCTTCTTAATGTGGTGGTTTATCGTGCATCGACACCGCGCGCATAGGTCAGAAGGCATGACACCTGCCGGGAGAGTTCTCCTTGCCACCTCGCTGCTCGTTTTCGGGTCAATCTACGTGATCAAGCTTGTAATGGGTGGGCGGTTGTTATCCTATGATTCCGCGCTGGCTCGATTCATGGTACCAACTTGCCACCCCAAGACAGGCGTCTATCTAGGTCTCATGAGCGGCCTTCTCGCTATGGACCGGCTCAATTCATCTCGGAACCGACGCGAGCAAGAACGAAAGGATCGCGACAGGAGACAGGTGCCTGCGCGCCCCTCGAGCAACCTTCGTCTTTCCGGAAGAGGCGTCGTGTTGAGCCTTGCTGGATACATTCTGGGGGTCTACCTTCTTTACGCCATCATGCCTCTGCGTTACGGCTGGCCTCTACTTGTGCCTGTCATTGCTTCGATAGCACGCAAGATCCGAGACCTTCGCAAGAGAGTGATTTGGATAGCGATCGCGAGCCTCGTTTCGATCCAATGTATCCTGAGCCAGCATTATTCTTGGGAAGCCTGGAAACACTTTGGCATGGGCGGCGGTGTAAGCATCCACGACGAGATAGTGCCTGAGGAGATGAGAAAGGCAGCCGAGCTCTACGCCAAGTCCTGGCACTGGAATCCTTTGTCCATAGGCGCAGCGATAGATGCTGGCGACTCCCATTACCATCTGAAAGAGTATGAACAGGCCCTTTCTTACTATGAAAGGGCTCTAAGAGTGTGGCCCTGGTCGCTCTATGCTAACTACGGCAAAGCCAAGTGCTTCAGGGACCTCGGACGTTACGATGAGATGGTCGCATCCTTGCACAAAGCCAGGCTTTTCGGCTTTCCCATAGGAAACAGGGTCCGGTTCAGTGAAGATTTCGCGCAGTTCAAGGACGATCCTGCTTTCGAAGCTTTCGAATCAGAGTTTCGTTGAATCCAAGCGAGATAGGGCATGTCCACGATAAGATATCGTCAACGGAAACAACAGTTGGGTGCAGATCGACACCGACGAGGGCACCTAACAAGCGCATTCAGCGGGCCACCGACCGCCGATGCGCGAACGGCTAAAAGGGAGGTACGAGAACCATGAAAGGGGTAGCACGAATCGGAGTGAGCCTCCTGGGGCTTTATCTCATCGCGGACGCACTTTCACGCCAGGCCGGATCCTCCTGGTTTTTAGCACGTGCGGGCATCCGTTACTTGGTTATGGCTTTTGGTCCTGCGGTGATTCTGTTCTGTGCCGGGGTAGTCTGTTTGGCCTTTCGTGATCGCATATCATCATGGATTATCGCACCACAGCAGGTTGATCTGCCCTCGGAGATTAACTTGGACCGCATTGAGTGCATCATTTTGAGTTTGATCGGCATTATTCTGTTCTTCCGGGCGCTTGGATGGTCCGCTTTTGCGATCGCCCAGTTCATCGCCCCTCCAAATGCGCAAGGGACAGATGCTTTCAAGCACTCTTTGAGAAGCTACGCGTACGTTCAGACAATAGCCGGGCTTATCCAGTTATGTCTGGCGTTTATCCTGATATTCTACCCTCATAAGGTCCAAGCACTATTACGAAAGAGAAGGGGGTTCTAACCGGTGCATACACCCCACTGGCTTTGCCCGCAGGTGATGCGCGTAACGTTAGGCGTGTAGGACATCCGATGATTCACAGCAGAAGAGTCTGGGCTTGTCTCCTCCTTGCCCTCTGTATTGCAGCGATTGGCTTCAATGTCTTGTTCGGGAATCGCTTGCGAAACAGGGCCAGCAAGGAGGCGCTAGCTCGCATTATGAATACGCTCTCACCTGCTGATACTCCGGACCACGTTCGTGAGATTTTCGCCAATCACGCAACATACAGGTTGCGTTTGCAGGAACGCTCTCAGGATCATTGGGAGATCACCATGCCGCTCGAGTTCGGCGCCACCGACTGGTGTCTATTAATCGATTTCGATCAGGGCAGGGTGTCTGCGATACGAATGCGCAGTTCTGACGCCATTGATAGGAGGCCTGAAGCCGCGCCGGACGACAAGGTGTCACGCTCTTCAGCTAACCCCGGGCGAAATAGCGAAATAGGGGACAGTGAGGCTGTCGGAAAGGTCACCCATTAATGCGCAAAGGGTAGTGGTAATGAAGCAAGGATTCGAGCATCGTCAGCCGAGAGATGATCTTCAACGTGTGGTCTTGCCTAGCATTCCATATACCGCCCTGTTTGTGTTTGTTAACTTTCTCTGGCTAATCATTATTGGGCCCACCGGTTGGGTTGTGTTCTTGGCCAGCGGAATTCTGTGGGCTGTAGCTCCCATTACGCTGCATTGGTCTGTCGCGGCGCGGAAGCGGTGGGCGTTGGAATTCGCGGTGGCGTTTTTCGCGTTGAGCACAGTCACCGTAGTTGTAATGAACATTTGGCACCTTCGAAGGCTCGCTCTCGATGAGTATTCCTCGCGAAGCGGGGTCGCGGTCATCCTTGGAGCGGTATGGTACGCTGCGCTGTTCTCGGTCATCTTCAAATAGATGACAGTCACCTATTTAGTCACCTATTTATAGCTATTTGTATTTGTATTTTAAGGCGAGGGCAAAGGAAAGTTGCCAAAGGACCAGCTTGTGGTAGCCATCCTTACCGTTTTGCCGTTGCTTGTCCTCTTGCTCATGGCACTGCTATGTTGGATCGCTGATCGATTGGGATGGCGGTAGGGGAGACCGGACATCCATAGAGCATTGAAAGAATAGGTAAAGAATAGGTGACTGTCACCTATTGTATAACGTTCTGCACGGAGAAAAGAATGAATTTCCTGCCTATCACGTCCGATGGAAAGCGCGTCTACGCTGGTTTCTGGAAACGATTCTGCGCAGCTTGGGTCGACTTCTTTGTCATTATGCCCTTCGCGTTCGCCTTCACCTGGCTTGAAGGATTCGACAAGAACCTTGCCATCGTCATCACGATTCCCTCTACAGCTTTGTTCTCCATGTACAATGTTTACTTCAACGCACGATTCGGAGGAACGCCCGGCAAACTGGCGGTAGGAGTCAGGGTAACTAGACCCGACGGAGCAAGAATCGGGTGGCCAGAGGCTTGGAAGCGCTCTGCGGTTGATCTGGCCTTTGCCTTTCTCATGCTTGTCGTTGAAGTATGGGCTCTCACTCAAGTAAGTGAGACTGATTACTCAACAGCTCCATTTCTCAAGAGACTTCAGTCGCTTCAGTCCCATTACCCAACATGGTTTTCCGTGGTTACAATTGTTCAGCAGGTTTGGATTTGGAGCGAAGTAGTGGTTCTCCTGTTCAATAAGAGGAAACGAGCACTGCATGACTTCATTGCAGGAACAGTAGTCATTCATAAGGAATTTGCAGAACGAAGCGCTAAAGGCGACGCGGTCACCCGCGCCTTAGCTCCATCGTTACGTGCTAGGGGAGGACAGATGGAAGCAAGACAGGCTGCCAAAATCACCCTCGGCGTTTGTGCTCTTGTCGTAGCTTCAGGCGTTGGTGGCACCCTTGCATACAGGGGTTTGACGCGGTCAGAGTTCGGCCTGTTTATTCTGGAAGACGTGTTGGGAGTGCGCGTCAGTTCGGACATCTTGGCGCAGAACTTGTCTTCTCAAGACCGCGATCTGGTTATGACGGGGCTGGATCTCCTGGAGGAAAGACGTGATCCTGCGGGAAGGGAGACGGCACACAAGCTGCTTGAGAGCGATGACGACTACATCTGGTTTAACGCATCCATGTACCTTGCCGCAATTGAAGATCAGAAATCCGTACCGTATCTCATCAAAGGGCTCAGACATCCCGCCTGGAGAGCGCACGATCGCGTAGCCGCTTACTTGGAAACGCTAACTGGGCAGGAGTTCAGAAAAGATCAGAGAAAATGGATCGATTGGTGGAAGGAGACTAATCCTGAGCTGGATTTCGATTTTGAATACCCGCATTTGAAAGAGGCAGCTCTCGCACTAACAGATGACGGCGAAACCTTCATCAACGGCGCTTTTGATCCATTGAGGATCAGCCACTATGGCGTTCCAATCAGGCTCATTGGCATAAAGCTCAAGGAGAATGTCGATCCAGAGGAGGCCATCTTGACCTTGAAAGGGGCGTTCTACTTTCAATTTGTCGAGCTTAGGTTTGACAGCGGCGACAAGCTCGACGAAGAAGGTGCCCGCCGGGCCTTTGTCTATTGGGTACGTGACGGGCGACGAAACGAGCCCAGGTTCTCGACAAGCGGGATACCACCAGTTCCTTTCAAGGAAAGGACCCTTGTGAACGCGTATCTGCTGGAGTCGGGCTTGTATGAAATAGACCTGGATAGCGTGAGCGATCCGGAGATGAGAGAACGCTTGGAAGGTGCTGTGAAGGAAAGTCCCTCATGACCAGCTCATGCAGTGGACTGTGCCGCTGATGCGCGCAACGTTAGCCAAAACGCCCAGGCGCCAATAGTAGTACGGAGAAGCACAGGCCATCGAAGATGGAACGTACGCAAAAGAACCGAACTCATGGGCGGACACGGCTGCTGCGCTGTGATACCGTCGCGATGTATTTCCCGATCCTGCGCGAGCTGCCAAGAGACGAACAGAGGCGCTTATTCGAGGCATGGCTGCGCACCAATCCGTTTGAGAAAAGCAGAAGGCCGCCGCATGCAATCAAAATGCTGTGCCTGAGCGTACTTCTTATGGGCATCGTTCTGGCTGTCCTCTTTTGCGTTTTTGCAAATCTTGTAGAGGCACCGTATGAGGTTTCACGGTGGATTCTCGCGTTCTTTTTGCTGCCGGTGTCCACTGTGCTCATCTGTGGTCCTATTTGCGGACTTGGCTTCAGGCCATACCGGGAGCAATTCCAGACCTTCTTTACCGAGTATCTCACGTCACGGAATAGATCTTGGGGAAGACTATGAATGTGGGCCTAACCAGCGGATGGGATGGGACGCTCATCCCCGTACCGTCCTGTATGGTTAGCAAGTGTGCGTTTCAGATGGTGAGAGTGTTGCCGGCGGCGAGCAGTCTTTCGACGATCTGGTACATGTCGCACACCCTGCCGACGGCTATCCTGTCTTTGAGGTCGAGGAACTCCGCGCTCGCTCGGCAGACCATCACGTCCACGCCGGCTCCTTCCAGTGCGTGAAGCGCATCCAGACTCTCTGAATCGCTTGTGGCGAGCCATACGCCGGAGCTCACAATGACGACGGTCGCCGGTCGTTGTTCCGTCTCTGTAAGCGAGTAGAGAAACTTCTTCATCAACATGCGACCGAGCGATTCGTCGGCCGCGCCGATGCACTCACCACTGATAAGCAGCAGCGTATCCTTGGGTCGCTCTGCGAGAGCGACCTCCTGAAGCTGCTCTCTCTCCTCGGGCTTGCCTCTCTCGATCCGGAGCAGGAAATCGTCGTCCCGCCGTCCTGACGGTTGAGCGCCGTAACCGGCATCACGCGCGAACCGCAACATGTCCTCCCGCGCTTTTTCGCTGCCAAGGATTACCGTGACGCGGCCGGCGGGTACCGCACTGAGCCGACGTTTGGCCGCGAGCAATGTCTCGCAAGGGTGCGCAGATCGGCCGTCAATCTCGCACCGTGCACTGCGAAGATGAAGCTTGTCGGCCATGACGTTCAGTTGCGCGCGCTGGCTTGAAACCTGTCTATAACCTTGTCGTCGGGCGTTAATGCAGTAAACGTGGCTGTATCGCCGTCAATATCGATTGTCACAAAATGATGCGCGCTCTCGCGTTTGACCGATGTCGGTAACGGGTCACCGAAATCATAAAGAGACGCGCCGCCTCCGCCCGTCACGATGCAATGAAGACCGTCCACGACGTTGCGTTCGTAAACGTGGTCGTGGCCGTTGAACACCGCGGTGATCCTGTACCGGCGCAACAGCTCTTCGAACAGCCCTCTCGTTCTCTCCTGTTCGCGCCGTCTGCCTTCGCTTTTCGGGCTGCTGTAAAGGGGGTGATGAAAAGTTACAAAGATGAAATCCGCTTCTTTGTGAGCTTCGAGATCCTTCTCCAACCACTCGATCTGTTTCTGCCAGTAATCTTTGCGCGCTTCGCGGTACTTTTGCCTGACTTCCGGCGCCACCTTTTGTTTCTCTTGCTTGACGAGCTCAAGATCGTCCGAGTCAAGCATCACGAAGTGGCACGTGCCATAGTCGAAAGAATAGTATCTCTCTATGCCCGGCAGCGCAAAATGGTTATAGTAAAGAGATGCATTATTCTCGTGATTCCCGAGCACCGGCCAGTAAGGCACCCGCGCCATGAACTCTCCGGCTACTTCAAAGAACTCGTCCCAATGGTCCATCCTGTTACCGTCGCTCACGATATCGCCTGAATTGATCACGAACCGAGGGTTAGCCCGCGAGATGGCGTTGAGCACCGACCGGTGCACCGCGTGGTTGGTTCTCGAGTCGCCGTACGCTACAAACCTGAAACGTTCCGGTGCGACGGGGGCCGTTCGAAAAGAACCCTTGAGCTCTCCGCGTTCGCCTGCGTAGTAAGTGTATTCGGTCGCCGGTTTAAGACCTGAGATGGGCGCTTGATGGTACGTGTGCTTTTTGCCTTGCGCGGTCTCCGTGACGGTCACCCAACAGATGGTTGCCCCGTCGGAGGTCACGTTCTGAAGATAAGGTCCCTTGTCCAGCGTCTCGGACAGAGCAACTGTCGTTACAGACAGCAGGATTAGAACCAGGTGGAAAGACACGCGCCGTGCCAAGCGGACTTTCCCCTTCATAGACATTATCCCCACAGACTCTACTCTAAACCGCGACGGCGTCCTGCGGTGGCTCGGTACCGACGTAAGCCTTGCTCGCAGCGTACGATACCGCTAGCCACGCCCAGAAGAGGGTGAAAAAGACGCCCACAATCGATGGAATCGCACCGAGACACGCTACCACCATATATACAAGCCAGAGAAACGATGCAACAAGGTACTCGACGAAGTTGTTCTTAAGCGCTTCGTAGATGCCCGGCACGTTGAACGCTTCGCTCATCTCCCCGGTCAGAGCGAACCGTGTCATCACGTAAAGAAACGCCATCATGAATGCGATACCCACAACGCCGGCAAGGACCCAACCGACAATAGGCACCCGTGTCAGACACCAGCCGACTATCCCGAAGATCACCAGATACGCGACCGCGATACCCAGGAACTTAAATCCCTCCACAAACGTGCCGGGCACGTTGTCCCATTCCGGCAGAACCGGTTCCGCGCTTCTCACCACGCGCCGGTGCAGCTCGAGCATGTAACCGAAGACGACCGGTAAGCCCACAATAAGCGGAACGCTCAGGAAGGTGAATGCAGCGCCCTTAACAAGTTTCTGAAGCCAGTCCCGGTCCTCTGTGACGAACGTGATGGTGCGTGTGATGTCTTCCATCTCGCTTCTCCTTGTAGCGGGCTGCACCCGAATCCACATTTCTCGCGGCAGAATACGAGACGTCTATCGCCGGAACCAAGTCCTCGACGTCCGTTCGACTATACCACAGCCTTTTCGCTGTGTCAAAGGCACATTGTCGCATCGGTGCCTTCGAGGTCCACCTGATTCAGGAGCAAGTGACCGTCGTCGCCTACTTCAGTTCGATAGTGGCGCCCAACTCCTCGAGCTTGGCCTTGATCTTCTCGGCTTCCTCTTTCGCGATACCCTCCTTGACCGGCTTGGGCGCCTCGTCGACCAGTGCTTTCGCCTCTTTCAGCCCGAGCCCGGTCATCGCGCGCACCTCTTTGATTACCGGGATCTTCTTCTCGCCTGCGGCCATGAGCATGACGTCAAACATCGTCTGCTCTTCCTCTACAGGCTCTTCCGCAGCCGCAGGTGCGCCCGCGGCCGCCGCCACTGCAACGGGAGCCGCAGCGCTGACGCCGAACTTCTCCTCGAGCGCCTTTACAAGTTCGGAAAGCTCGAGAACCGACAGCTTCTCGATGCCCTCGAGCACCTTCTCCACCTTGGAGACCTTAGTAGCTTTCGTTGATGTAGATTTCGTTGATGTAGATTTCGCCATTGCTAGTTCTCCTCCTCAGACTCCACTTTCTCTTCTGTTGATTCCTCTTGTTTCTGCTTGCAGATTCCGTCGAGCGCGTACACCAGCATCCTGAGCACCCCCGCCAGCGTGCTCGCGAGCCCGTAAAGAGGCGACTTGAGCTGCGTCACCACCATCGCCTGTAAACTCGGCAGCGGTGGCAGCGTGGCAAGCTCACCCGCCTGTTCGGCTGTCAGAACGCTCATTTCCACAACGCCCCCTTTGAGACGAAGGAAAGGATGCTTTTTCGCGAACTCCGCTACTATTCTCGCCGGTGCGACCGGATCGTCCGAGAAAACGTATGCCGTCGGTCCGTCTATGAACGGCTTGAGTTCCGGGACACCCGCCGTGTCCGCGGCTAGTCTGGCCAGACTGTTCTTGACGACGCGGAACTCGATGTCCGCATCTCTGAACGTGCGCCTCAGCTCGGTAATGCTCTCCACATCCAATCCCTGGTAGTCGGTCAGCAGGGTTGCCGTGGTGGACGATACCTTCTCGGCTAACTGTCGGACCTTCTCCTCTTTTTCTGGTCGTGGCAAATCAACACACCTCCACTCTACAAAACCGTATGCGGCCTTAACCCTACATCAAAAAAGCCTCCGCACGAAGACGGAGGCATATTCATGTACCGTCTCGGCAGGCTCAGTTTAAGTTCCTCACACGGAACACCCGCTGTCTTCGAACGGCGATATTGTCACCTAACCTTGCCTGAGTATAACACACGGCTCCGGAACTTGTCAACACCTCCCGAGCATGAGCTGGGTTACGCCCGGCTCCCGAGTACGACGGTGCTTGCTTCCCACCCCGTTCTTGTCAGAAACCCGTTAATCTCGTCATTCCCGCGCAGGCGAGAATCCAAAAGCCCGATTAGCCGCCTGGGCCCGGCATGACAGCACCACGCCTGCGCCGCCACGACGAGAACAGCTAACCTGCAGCAAACAGTAGGGTTCTGTAGAATAGGGGCCGTCCAGCTCGAAAACCGGGGATCACTGAAAACATCGTCGATTTTCCTTGAAATAATAAGGGAAGTGTGATATACTATCGCCATAAAACTAGTGGTAAAGAATCCCTACCTTGCTCGTGAGGAACGGATTTTAAATAACCCAACAGTTATAGAATGGGAGTCCAACATTTGTGGAAGCGATGACATGCCGCCCCGTCGCGGATCTCTGAACTTCCCGTGAGGACACCCCCCTTGGTTACAAGGGTTAGTGAACATAACGTTTCCCACGGCACTCGGTGGGGATTTCTTTATGCGCTGAGCGGCTGACAGATCGGGTGCCGGCTGGTTATGCCAGAGCATCTGCACAACAGTCGATCCCGATTGCTCTAATATCCTATCTCGCCCCGCTCCGCTCGAACACTGAAGTCACAGTGCAATCCGGTTTGGGGCCCCTTCCCCGGGGACTCCTAAGAAAAATGGGGACTGACGCAAGCCCGGCCTTCGCAGCCAAAGGCTACTTCGGCGGAGTAGGCCGCAGCGAGGTACGAGCGGAGACGTGTCTGTACCCTTTTTCTTAGACCAATAATTCGCCGCGGCAAATGAGAAGCTCGCAAGAATCTGTGCAGATGCACTTCCGTAAAGGCTTCCAAGTCCTCGGGTCAGGCGCAGGTTGCTAAGAGCGACCCCTTCTGATACAATAACGGCTGTTGCAGGGTTGGTCGGTGTGGATTGCGCAGAACGAAAGACCGTCGTTTCATGGACTCTCTTTATCCGCTTAGATTCGGTGAGATTTTTAAGGAAAAGATATGGGGCGGTCGCAACCTCGCCGACCTGTTCAACAAACGGCTTCCCCCCGGCGCGCTGATCGGCGAATCGTGGGAGGTATCGGACCGAGAGGACGACCAGAGCGTCGTCGCAGAAGGTCCCTTGAACGGCGTCACACTCCACGAGCTCGTCACACGCTTCGGCGACAGGCTCGTAGGAAACTGTACTCTGGCAAAAGGCAGGTTCCCGCTCCTGTTCAAGATACTCGATGCCCACACGACGTTATCCGTTCAGGTTCATCCGACCGATGAACTGGCTCTGGAGTACGACGAAGCGGATCCCGGAAAGACGGAAATGTGGTACGTGCTCGCTGCCGAGGAAGGCGCAAAGATCATGCTCGGTCTCCAACCCGGCATAGGGAAAGAGCAGTTCCAGCAAGCAATACATACAGGCGCGTTCGAAAGGTGTCTGAACTACTTCGACCCGAAGGCCGGCGACGCCTTTTTTCTGCCCGCCGGTTCCGTGCACGCGCTGGGGGCGGGAATTGTGCTGGTTGAAATACAGGAGAATTCCGACCTTACGTACAGGGTATACGACTGGGGTCGCGTCGGCGCCGACGGTGAACCGCGCGAGCTGCATCTTGAGAAGGCGATGCGCGCCACCAATTTCGAACGCCCCTCCGTACCACCGGCTTCCGGCGTTAAGCTGACCGATGGGCAGAACAGGCGCACCGTGCTCACCGCGTGCAGCTATTTCGCGACCGAGGTTCTTGAGGTGAGCGGCGCGCATACGGTGAAAGGGACCGGGAACACGTTCACCATACTCTTTTTCGAGCGCGGAAACGCGCGTCTGGTCTGGGAAGGCGGAGAACTGGCGCTCAGCACAGGTCAATCGGTGCTCGTACCGGCGGAAGTGGGTGCGTGGAGCGTCGAAGGGAAAAGCAGGTTCCTGAAATTCTACGTCCCCGACCTTGTTAACGACATTATAAAACCGCTTGTCAATGCAGGCGTTTCGGAACAGGACATCAGGCTTCTGGGAGGCGATCCGGATACCGCCGATGTGGCCTCCGCGCTCGCCGGATGGAAGACCCAACCCGATGTGTAGCGGATAAGGCCTGTGTGCCGGGAGATGGCTGGTGCGGGAAGAGGGTATTGTTGTCGAGTCTTGCGGTGACCGCGCTAAGATCAAGGTCCAACGCAGTTCAGCGTGTGGACGCTGTTCCGCCCGGGCTCTGTGCCGTCCGTTTGGCGAAACATATAACCTGATGGAGGTCGCTAACCCTCCGGGCGCTTCCGAAGGACAACGCGTCGTGGTCGCGGTGGAACCGGCCCGGCTCGTGAAGAACTCCCTTGTCCTGTACGGGATTCCCATGGCGGCCCTAATTGCGGGTGCAGCTGTCGGTGCCCGGATCTCGCGGATCCGGTTCGGCGAGGACGCGACAGACCTCGGCGCAATAGCTGGCGCCGCAGCGTTTCTTGCGCTGGCCCTCATTGCAATCCGCGCCATCGACAGGGCTGCCGCCAGAAAAGTCGGGACTCTCCCGACGGTAGTCGAGATTGTCGAGCAGCAAGCAGCAGAAGTCGGCGGGGATGGCGCACGCCAGCCCCGAACTGGAGCGAGAAGGAATTATCCCCGGTGACGCTGGAACAGATCCTGGAGAAACTCCATAGCGAACCGAAGTTCAGGAGTAATGTCACTGAATGGCGCGAAATTGAGGAACAACCCGCGCGTTACGGCGGCTTCCCTGCGGAAATGAATCCGAAACTGAACGCCGTTCTGGCAAAAAGGGGCATACACGACCTGTTCACCCATCAACGCCGGGCGTTCGACGCCGTCATTGAAGGAAGGAACGTTGTCGTCGTTACCCCCACAGCTTCCGGCAAAACGCTCTGCTACAACCTGCCGGTGTTGCAGACGATTCTCACCGACAAGAAAGCCAGAGCGCTGTATCTCTTTCCTACCAAAGCGCTTGCTCAAGACCAGTTGAACGAGCTGCACGTGCTTGTAACTTATCTGGACGCCGGCATAGGCACATACACTTTCGACGGAGATACACCCACGTCCGCCCGCAAAGCCATACGAAAGGCGGGACATATTGTAATCACGAACCCCGATATGCTCCACACCGGCATCCTGCCTCATCACACTTTATGGATCAAGTTGTTCGAAAACCTGAGGTTCGTCATTATCGATGAGATTCACCATTATCGGGGCATATTTGGGAGCCATCTTGCCAACGTCATAAGAAGGCTGAAACGTATCTGCAAGTTCTACGGCTCAAACCCGCAGTTCATCATGTGTTCCGCCACGATAGCCAATCCCAAGGAGCTGGCCGAGAAGATCGCCGGCGAACAGGCACTACTGATAGACGACAACGGAGCACCATCCGGGAAGAAGCATTTCATACTTTTCAACCCGCCGGTGGTCAACAAGGAGCTGGGTATTCGCAAATACGTGGTCCAACAAGCCAGCGAGCTTGCCAGAGAGTTTCTAATTGGGGACACCCAGACGATTGTCTTTGCCAGAAGCCGGTTGCGCGTGGAGATACTTCTAACGTCGCTCCAGGAAAGTCTCAGGAGACTGCGCAAATCAGAGAAGCTCGTGCGTGGATATCGCGGCGGGTACCTGCCTTCGGAGCGGCGCGCTATAGAAAAAGGGTTGCGCGACGGCCGTATCATGGCGGTCGTAAGTACGAATGCACTGGAGCTCGGGATCGACATAGGTTCGCTCGACGCATGCGTCATTGCCGGATATCCCGGCACGATAGCGAGCACTTGGCAGCAGGCGGGCAGAGCCGGGCGGCGCTCCGACGTTTCCGCAGCGATTTTGGTGGCATCGAGCGCCCCGATCGACCAGTACATGATAAACCATCCCGACTACTTCTTCGGACAATCACCGGAACACGGGATTATCGACCCGAACAACCAGTTCGTCCTTATGAGTCACATAAAGTGCGCCTCATTCGAGCTGCCGTTCGAGGATGGTGAGGTGTTCGGTTTGGACGAAACCTCGACGTACCAGATACTCTCGTATCTCGAATCACACCAGGTGCTCAGACACGTGGGAGGAAGATGGCACTGGATGGAGGAAAGCTACCCCGCCGAAAGCGTCAGTTTGCGTACTGCATGTCCCGAAAACGTTGTGGTGATTAACACGACCCGCAGGACTGAGGTGATCGGCGAGGTCGATTACTTCAGTGCACCCGCGCTCGTGCATGAAGGAGCTATATATCTGCACGGAGGCCGACAGTTCAGCATCGAGACCCTCGATCTCGAAGATAAGAAAGCGTACGCCAAAGAGGTTGACGTGGACTACTTTACGGACGCCGAGATCAAGGTTACCGTTCGTGTCCTCAATCTCGAGAGACAGGCGCTGCTTGCCGACGCGCAGAAGGCCGAGGGCGAGGTCAGCGTTACGTGGCGGCCCACAATGTACAAGAAGATCAAGTTCGGCACCTACGAGAACGTCGGGGACGGCCGGATACATCTGCCTGAGACCACTATGCATACGAGAAGTTACTGGGTGGAGTTCTCCGAGGCGACGATCGCCGAACTCAAAGAGCTCAATATTGACGTGGGTAAGAGCTTGCAGGCGCTCGCAAACGTGCTCGTGAACGTCGCGCCCGTGCTGATCATGTGCGACCCCAGCGACATACGGGCACAGCCGCGCGTGGCCGACCCGTTCACACAGAGGCCGGCCATCTACCTGTACGAGTGCTATCCGGGAGGCGTTGGGTTCAGCGCGAAAATGTTTGCCAGCCACGAGCAACTGTGCCAAGCGGCGCAAGAGCTGATAAAGAGCTGTTCGTGCGGTTCCGGATGCCCTTCATGTGTTGGCCCGGTGCTGGAAGTCGGCGACAGAGGCAAAGCTGGCGCGCTCAAACTCCTCGAAGCCCTTCGGGAAGAGGGCCGGTAGAAATGCGGGACATCTGGCGCAAACGGGCGCGTAGACACGTCGGGTTCAGTGCTGTAATGGGTTACAGCACACCGAGAAAGCTCCTGAATCTTCTTCTGAACAACCTTGAGCGCCGTCTAAGAGTCACCAGGCCACGGTCGCTCCCCTACCGGCTGGTGATTGACATCACCAACGTATGCAACCTGCATTGTCCATTCTGCCCGACCGGCATAGGGCTCAAGGGCAGAGACAAGGGCTTTATAGGCCTCGAGCGGTACAAGCGTATAATCGATGAGATCGGCGATTACATCTACCTGCTTGATCTCTGCAACTGGGGCGAACCGCTTCTGTACAAGTCGGTCTACGAGACGGTCAAGCTCGCCAGCGAGAGCAATATCTGCACCCGTATCAGCACCAATTTCAGTGTGCCATTCCCGGACGAGGCGGCGCAGCAGATGGTGGAAAGCGGGCTGGCTTACCTGGTGGTCTCCTGCGACGGCGCCGACCAGCAAACCTACCAGATGTACAGGCGGGGCGGCAGCTTCGGTCTAGTACTCGAAAACGTGGAAAAGTTGGTGAAGAAAAGGCAACAACTCCGAGCCTCCAACCCTTACATATTCTGGCAGTATCTCGTCTTCAAACACAACGAGAATTCTGTGGAACAGGCGCGCCGGGCCGCCGAGCGGGCCGGCGTTGATGCCTTCGTAACGTTGACCGGCGGAGTTTTCGATGAAGCTTGGGCGACATCGAAAACCCATCCTTTCATACCCGGTCTGGCCGACGACCCTTGCGCCTGGCTCTGGAAGCAGCTTGTGGTTCATCCGGACGGAGGTGTTGCGCCCTGCTGTGGTGAGTTCTGGAAGAGGGATGACTACGGCTGCGTCGATGACGGAACCATACGGGAGCTGCGAAATAACGAGAAGTTTGTGAGATCTCGTGCGCTTTTCAGACGAAACCCGCCTAAGTCTGATGAAACTGTGTTGTATTGCGCCGGGTGTTACAAGACCGGCGGCACCCGCCGTCCGTGGACCGAGTTCCAGCCTCATTCGCCGCGCGAGGGCCCCCGGGAGATCGAGTGATTCCGCCCACCGTGCCGTCCGTCGCTGATACGATCATGGGCAACCTATCACGGCGGGCTGAACCGGCGTAGCCGCTCGATTTCTTCGGCCGTGTAGACACGGCCTTTTCCCATACCGGAACATCGCTGTTCGGCTCTCTTCCAGCTGCGCTCCGTGTCCGTCACGTGATCCCAGAACGGCCAGCTCATGCACGTCAGTGGTTTGAACTCGTGGACCGTGCACCCATCTCTGTAAAACGGGCAGTATCCGTCCGGGAGAAGCTTCACGATCAGCCTGCCGCGCGAGTCCCGCGACACGTACTTTTTCTCGAACGACTCCGGAGCCATCCCCAGCCGCTCGCTTATTCGAGGTATGTCCTCCTCGTGCAGAAAAACGTCCCCGTACCACGTGGTACAACAGTGGCCGCATCCCTGGCATTCAAACCTCAACTTTGCCCGCTCGTAGAACGCTTTGTTCATGTTCCCACTTTATCCTCCAGTAGCTCGATCGGCACCGTTTGCACCAAAGACGTCATCACTCGCGTCCGCTTGCCCTGTCCAACTTCTAATTAGCAGAAACGCGGGGCCAAACGCAAGTCATGGAGGAAAACGCTATCGGGCGGGCAGCTCAATCAGGTTCAAATGGCGGTGTTCGCAATGATCGGCTTCGTGTCCGTGATCCAACCGCGATCGTGTACCCGAAAAGGCAGAGCGGCGAAACCCCATTCAAGGGTCTCGCCGCTCCGCTAAGAATCAGCTTCTATCAGAAGACGAGCTTCGCCTGGAGGTATATGCGATACATATCCTCTTTGCTCATGAACACGTCTTCGATGTACGGTCCGGCAAACAGATACGCGAACGCCAACTCAAAGCTCAGATCCTCCGAATAGGCGTAATCGCACACGAGGTCGAGCTCCGTGCCGATGGTGTCCGCATGGGCATTCGTGCCGTCGTTACCCACAGACGCCGTAGGTACCGCGAGCGGCGCAATCCGGTCCTCGTGTTCCACGGCAAGCAGATGCAGGGCGTGAAGCCCGACACCTATCTTCTCTGTGGGACAGGCGGTCGCGCTCAACTTCATCACGTTCAGGTTGCCCGACCCGAACAGATCCATGTACCCATAACGATGGTAGTTATCGGCCAGCGGGGCTATGAACGTCTCGATATTGTCGTCGGTCTCGTCATCGTCACCCGACATGAACGTGTACATGAACCCAAGCCTCGGTTGCATGTCCATGTCGAACGTCCAGCCGATACCGGCGTCTACAGCCCAGCTCTCGAAGTCACCGCCCCAGCCGTTGTCGCCGAACTGGAACGCGCCTTCCAGGTTGTAATCCAGGGCGTCCCACATTCCGCCTATCCTGGCGCCCAGAGTGTACAGTTCCGACGGATCCTGGTCCGTGGTTACCTCTGGTGGTAGCGGCGGAAACATGGGGCCCATGAAACCCCCGTGGGTCAGGTCGGCCGACCTCATGAAGAGGAAATACGCGTCGATGACGTAGTCCTCCATCCCCGTGTACGAACTCAACAGGGCGTAAAGGTCTATGTCGGCGTCATCTTCGGTGCCTCCCACGGTCATACCTTCAACGATCTTTGCCGCCAGCAGGATGACCGTCAGATCCTCCTGTCCATAAACGGCTGCAATCGCGTCGTGCGACAGACCCGGCCCGAAATCGTTGTTGCCGAGGATGAACTCGGTGCCAAACGTGACTTCCTGCCGACCTATCTTCAGTGCCAGACCCTCGTAGCCGCCGACATCTTGGATCAGGATGTACCCCTGGTACAGGCTGAAGTCGTCGTACATTTCGTCGCACAGCAGAGAAGGCACGCCGGTCAAGGGCATGCCGATCTCATCGGAGCCGGCCAACGGCCCGCCAGCTGTACCCCAGATCTCAATGTCCTGCAGCTCGATAAACGCTGACACTCCCTCTGTCAGCTCTGCGCCGATGTTCAGCCTGGTCGTCGTGGAGATGAAATCCTGCCCGGGATCGTTGTCGTTGAACAACCACGGGTCCATACGCTCGCCTCGGAAGCGGAGCATCCCACCGACTTCCACGTTTTTCAACTCAGCGTATGCACTCGTTCCCGCAGCGACGACCAGCGCAAACACGGCGAATAAGATGAACTTTCTCATCTTCATTCTCCCTCCTGTTCTGGTCAACGGGCTTGCCCCTAAGAACCACCGGCATCACCCACCCGTTGCTGCCTTGCCAAGTACCTAAAAACTTCCTATTTTATCGCGCATTGACACGCCTGGACATCACGGCCCGCCCCCGCGCGCTCTAAAAGTGACCTCCCCCGTTCCATCGAGGTTCTGATCACCTCGCATAACCCGTTGGTCACATATTGTGGCCCGCCTTCGAGAATACCCTCACTCTCTCTCGGCAGCGGGGCTGCATCGCTTCATTAGCTCCGTCCTTGTGCATCCCCCCTTTCACATGTGGAATCATCATCACTACACTATAAAACGGCCCCTTCGAGCAAAGCATTACCCTCCCTCCGTGTGCTCAGGTTCCGCTCACTACTCCGAGACCGCACTGTTCGCCATCGGAATTTTTCGCTAGCCGCGATTCAAACTGGAACTATGCACCCCCTCAAGATCTGCCAGTGTGATATTTAGGAATTTCCTAAGCCCCACTTCCTTCTTGACAAGTCCCCACACTTATGCCCCATTTTGCTGCATAGTCTACCACACCTTCCCGTTTTTGTCAAGCAATAAATTCATGTTTCAGACCCACTTCTCCGTAGTTCTTGGGAAGGCCTATATCACCTGTCGAGACGAGCGGCTAGCCGAACCTACCTCGCAGCCCTGCTCGTCCTTCACACGAGACACGCTAAATGCTTGATCAACCTGTGCTTATGTATACGCAGTGCCCTTCTTATCATCAATATAGCGCTGGGCAGCGACGGCAGCAACCGCCCCGTCGCCACACGCCGCCACAACCTGTCTGAGCGAGCCCTTACGCACGTCACCGCACGCGAACACACCTTTGACGGACGCCGCCATGTTCTGGCCGGTTATGATCCTGCCCGATTCGTCCGTGTTGACGTAACTGTTTACAAAGTCGCTGTTTGGAACAAATCCGACGAAGATAAACACGCCGTCGCAGCCGATAACCTCTGTCTCGCCCGTCTGCCGGTTCTCGACCGAGACCGACTCTACAAGTTCTCTGCCGGAGATCGCAGTAACGACCGAGTTCCACCTGAACTGAACCTTGGAGGCCAGCTCGAATATGCGGTCCTGCAATACCTTGGCAGCCCGAAGCCTATCCCGCCGATGGACCAGAGTGAGCTTGCCCACGAATTTCAACAGAAAAAGCGATTCCTGTATCGCTGCGTCGCCGCCGCCTACCACCACAACGTGCTTATCCCGATACAACGCTGCATCGCACGTTGCGCACGACGATATCCCCTTGCCCCAGAATCTGTCCTCCCCGGGCACACCGAGTTTCCGGTACGTCGCGCCCGTGGCTATTATCACAGCAACAGCCGAAACCGCTGAACCGGATGACGTATGAACCAACTTGTACCCCGACGCGCGATCCTCTTCGACACCCAACACCTCGTTGTCCGTCACGATCTCGACACCGAACGCCTCAGCCTGATTCCTCATCCGCTCGGCAAGCTCGTAACCGCTTATGCCGTCCGGAAATCCTGGGTAGTTCTCGATCAGGTCGGTCACAAACGCCTGACCGCCCGGATACTGCCGCTCAAAAATGGCCACGCTCAGTCCCGCCCGGCCCGCATAGATGCCGGCTGTGAGACCGGCAGGACCTGCTCCGACAATCACCACATCATAGCACTCGCTCATGGTTATTTTCTCCGTCTGGCTCGTTCCGTGATCCACTCGCCGTATCCCATATGCAGCAAGAATGCTCGTCCCTCAGAACCCAAGCAGATAACCCAGGGTACCCACGGCCAAACCTACGACGAACTTGATCCCCTTGATCTTAACAAAATCACTGCCCGAGTGCGCCAACAACGGCAGCATACCGTGCCCGTCCTGGACGATCGAGTTTGCCAGAAGTACCGAGAACGGGATCGATTCGTTTGCAAACAGTGTCACGAATACCAGATGTGGGCCGGAGTCAGGTATGAGACCAACAAGACAGGCGACCAGTACCACGATCAACGGTCTGTACTGAGCCCACTCCTCGACATCCAGATAGTGCGTGCACAACTGTACCACCAGCAACGCGCCAAAGGTCCACAAGAGTACTCTGGGCAAATGCTGTCTCGCGACGTGGTTCCAAAGGTGGTCCTCCAGAAAGTGCTCGGGAACGGTCGCCGCGATGAAAAGCCCGACCGCCGAGAGGAGCACGAATGTCGCCCTGATCCAGTTCCATTCCTCCGGTCCCACCTCGCCGGACACCAGCCCGAAAATAAACAGTGCCAGTCCGATCAGCAGAACACCCCTTTCAAGCGAGCATTTGCGCAGTTGACGCGCGATCTCCGACCGGCAAAAAAACTCGTCGAGGTGCTCTTCGTGAATCTCCAGGCCCGAACACCTTTCCACAATCTGAGATAGATCGGTCCCTCTGACTCTATCGGTGACGGGACCCACAACCAGCCCGGTGACCAACAATACGCCCGTCAGCAGAACCGCCTTGCCGGGGAACAGCGCCAACATGACGAACGCTTCATCGCCGCTCGTGGCGATCATACCAGCGAGCAGTGCACCAAACGAGAGCACCCGGTGCGAGTATAACGTCACGTTCGCAAAAGCACCGAGACACCCAGGCACTGCGCCCAGAAACGAGGCTACCGAGTACTGCCTCAATGCGCTGCCGCAGATGGCTTTCTGCCACGCGCCGCGCGTCACCACATTGAGATACTCGACAACCACCATCATCACGAACACGAACCCCGCGATCACGAGGGTATGTCTTATGACCTCATTCAGTAGCGACAAAGCACCTCACCTTTACCGTGCCATCGCAGAACCGCGCGGCCGGTATCTTCCCCGCAGGCACCCATCACCATTACCCTGTGTCCCTCATGGGCACCCTCAGGAATCTCGCCCATGTTGTCCGCTGCACCATGAAGGGCCGGCGCATCCTGAGTATAACCCATTGTAACACCCCAAAGAAAGCTACCGATTACGCCAACCTCGTGTTTCTCACATCGCAAATGTTCCTGCCGACCTTCAACCTCCCTTCGAGAAACGATTTGGCGATACGTCCAGGCTCGTCTCCGGGACAACCGGTCGCGACGCTGACATTCTTGTGCGCCAAAAACCTTCCCCGTCTCCATTGACCAAGCACTGCGACAAGGCTTATAATACAACAAGAATCACGAACGGCGCGATGGCTCTAGGTACGCACTGTTCGAAATGGGTTCCCGGTTGACCCCAAGGGGCTGCTAACGTCTTCTGAGAAAACGCCCGAAAGCGTGCAACATCTATCTGGTGGCGCGACCAAATACAACCAACAAGCTTCGTCCGGAAAAAGAAATTATGGAGGATGAATGACATGATGAAACCTGGCACGACTGCCGATCCTGACGGCCATTCATCGCAGGACGCTCTCTGTTTTGGAAGAATGAACGACCCGACCGCGGCGAGCTTTCTCAAAGGTCCCTGCGGCGACGAAATGGAGTTTTATCTATACATCCGCGACGGTATTCTCGAAGATGTCAAGTACTACACCGAGGGGTGCAACGATACAAAGGCTTGCGCACTGGCTGTTGCGAAACGAGCCAAAGGAAGATCGGCGATGGACGCCCTTGCGATAAACCCAAGACAGATAATCGACTCGCTGGAAGGCCTGACCGAACAAGGGCGTCATTGCGCTATCCTCGCGGTCAGTACGTTGTATCGCGCAATTGCCGACTATCTCCTGAAGCCATGAGCCAGGGTGCTGAGAACCACCGCGGTGGACAACTCTGGCGAGACCACTTAAGACGCGTGACCAAATGCGACGCTTGTGCAAGCTGCACTGAACACTACAAACGGG
>Ga0180438_10002544_pt1 | contig 29476 bp, 17 predicted proteins | sample SS_ome_12_FD_132455 | JGI IMG/M metagenome (GOLD analysis project Ga0180438, IMG submission 132455) | Hypersaline lake sediment archaeal communities from the Salton Sea, California, USA - SS_3_D_2 metaG | ecosystem: Environmental > Aquatic > Non-marine Saline and Alkaline > Hypersaline >...
CCAACGCCAACGCCTGAGCTGGTGGTCCGAGCGACCGACGGTGCGGCGCCCGCTGCGGGTTCGGACACGGTGGACGTGGTGCTGGACGTGATCGGAGGGCCTCTGCAGGTAGGCGTGGATGTAGCCGGGTTCAGCGTTACGCTGGAGTTCGACGACGGAGTGCTCGAGCAGCCCGTCACGGGTGACATTACGATGGGCCCAAGCTTCACCGGGGGACTCCCGGTGATAAACGTCGGCACCTCCGGCGAGGTGACGGTCGGCTTTGCGGAGATTCCCGGCCCCATGGTGGCCGATGACACGACGCTTTTCAGCGTGAGTTTCACCGTTCTGGACCCGCCTTCCTCAGGGAGCAGCCCGCTCTCCATAACGGACGTGGAATTGAGCGATTCCCAGGCATGTCCGATACCAGCGACGGCGGGCGCTGACGGGACCTTTACCGTCATACCTCCAGGGCTGCGGCTGAGGGTGACCGATGACACTGCAGGGCAGGGGGAAGATGCAACGGTCTGCGTGATACTGGAAGGCATTCCTCCCGGCGGAATATTGCTCAGGTCGTTCCTGGTGACCGTCACGTTCGACAGCAGCAGGCTGGAGCAGCCGTCACGCTCAGACATCACTCCCGGCGCGGGGCTGCCGTCCAGTTTCTTCAGCGCAAGTGTGGCTGGGCCGGGTGTGCTGAGATTCGCGAACCTGTTCCTTCGTCCGGTCGAGATTACGGAATCACAGGCTCTTGCCTGCATAACATTCAGAGTTAGAGATACCGCGAGCGGGCAGGCGGATGTGGCCGCGTCGGGTGTCTTCAGCGGACCCGGAGGGGGGGAGATTGACGTCGATGACGGTGTGGTGGGAACCATCACCATCGGCCAAGTGACGCCTTCGCCGACGCCGACCCCGACGCCGACCCCGACACCAACCCCGACACCAACCCCGACGCCGACGCCGACGCCAACCCCGACCCCGACGCCGACACCTACACCCACGCCTACACCCACGCCTACACCTACACCTACGCCGACTCCCACACCAACCCCGACGCCTACGCCGACTCCTACAGGGGAACGGCTACGGGTGACGGACGATCAGGTGGATGTCGGGGAGATTGCGACTGTCGACGTGGTTCTCGAAGGAGAGCTGCAGAGCTCGACGTTGCGCTCTTATCTCGTAGACGTGACGTTCGACCGTACCTTGCTGCGACAGCCTAGCAAGAGCGATGTGAGGGTGGGCGCGGGTCTGCCGGGCACGTTGTTCTGGCCAGATGTATCGGTGCCAGGAAGGGTCAGGTTCGGTGCGGTGTTCTTCCGCCCCGCAGGCATAAGCAGCGGCCAGGCCTTGGCGACGATAGACTTCAGGACGCGCGAGTCGACTGGAGTTGCGCTGGCATCGGTGACCTCCGCGAAGCTGGTTAGCGGTGGCGGCTCAAGTAGAACTCCCGCATTTGCCCCGCCAGGCGAAATTGTCATAGGGGGAATGTTCGAGACGGGTGAGCCGGAGCTTGTGCCCGACGCGAGTCTTGCCGTGCCGTTCTATAACAACGAATCGGACTTCGCCACGATGGTATCGGTGTTCAACAAGGGCGACGAGCCGGTGCGAGCAATGCTGCGGATGTATCCTACCTCGAGAGCGGGAGGGGCTGTGGGTGAATCAGCCGTCTACGATGTCGTGATAGGTCCCGGCGAGGCGGACTTGGTCAACACGCTGGAAATGGTGAGCGAGTCGGGATTGGACGCTTACGCCGCTGGGAACGTCAGCGGGACGGTCGGCGGAATTGTGGTGGACCTGTTCGGGATTGCATCGGATGGCGAGGCGATTCTGGATGACGTGTCCGTGGGCGCATTCGTAAGGGGTTCCAACGGCGCCATGTTCAAAGCGCCCGTTTGTCCGATTGGGACGGAAGGCGTTGAGCAATCGGCGCCGCTGTTCATCAATCGGGATGGCCTCGTGACCTACATTCTGGCGTTCAACACGAGTGAAGATTCGAGTGCCATGGGTGCGGTGGACTTGGTGAGCGGCGGGGGAGTGTCAGCCAGCATAGCTTTCGAGATTCCGCCGTGCGGAATCGAGATTGTCGACACCGCGGCAGCAACCAGTGCCGTGGGTAGGCCTCTGGCGATTTCCGGCACAGCCGGCGGCAAAGCGGGCGGGGTAATACTGGACGTGCCTGCGGGTGTCGTCGGCATGGTGAGCGTGTTCGACGACTCGGGCGCGGCTGTGGCGTTCAATCTGGCCGAGTAATCCGATGAACTCAAGGGGGCGAAGCTAGTCACACAGCTTCGCCCCTTTTGTTTCATAGAGAGCTTTCGCCCTTGTCGGACTCGTCTTCCGCTGGTTCCCTCTCCGGTAGACGGGTCTTGGGCTGTCTGGTGAAGAGCCGCTTGACCCCCTGGCCGATGGCCGCCAATACCCCGCGTCCTTCCTTCTGCGCAAGCTGTTTGTTCTCTTCCTGGATGCGGACATGCTCCTCGGCTATGGTCCTGAGGGGCTCGGTATCTCCCGCCAGATAAGACTTCCAGGCCTGGTAGTTGGGGACGACGGGTTCGTCTGTTAGCGCTGCAAGGGACTCGGCGGCGGAGAGAACCACGGATGCCTCCCCGTCGCGCAGCAATTCCACCAAGTGGGGTATCGCCTCCTGCCGGCCGAGGCTGCCGAGGGCGCGGGCGGCCTCGCCGCGCAGGACTGGGTTAGGGTCCTCTCGCGCTGCCTTAGCTAGAGGTTCGACCGCTCGGACCGAGTCGGTCACAGCGAGCGAATTGATCGCTTGCCAACGGACGAGGAAGAAGTCGTCGGACCGCAGAACGTCGAGGAGGGAAATGGCCTCGTCCGTCTCCTCCCAGCCCTGAAGGACTTCAGCCGCGGCCAGGCGTGCGAAGGGGTCCTCGTTGTAAGCAGCGTCCTCGACCAAGTCCCAGGTGAAGTCAGTGTCAAGCTGCGCGAGTTTTCTGACGGCGAGTTCCCTGCTTGCCGAATCGCCTTCTTTGAGTACGGCCTCCCATTCCGCCCGAGGCGCGTCTTTGCGAGGGGCCTTCGGCGCGGAGCTACAGCCCGCAGCTATAAGGGCAAGGACAACTGCGCAGACGTGCAAATATCTCATGTTTGGTGCTCCCCGCTAAGCTGGAGTGAACTGTCATCTGACATTAGGACGTCTAGACTCAGGAGGCTGACGCTTTTCAGGGGCGCCTCCAGGAAGCGCTCTCCGACCTGCCGGAATCGCTGAGGGTTGTCGGTGACATAGAAAGCGGGCTCGGCGGGGGCTCCTCGCTCTGCGAGAAGAGAGTGCTCGGCCAACAGTTCCTTGACGGCCAGAGCCGCTTGCGTAGCCGAGTCGATTACGCGCACTGAAGGCCCGGCGATTCTCTCTATCGCTTCCTTCAGCAGAGGATAGTGGGTGCAAGCGAGAAGGAGCACGTCGGGGTCGGCTACGAGAAGCGTATGGAGATACTCCTGCAGGACCGAGGTGACAATGGGGTCTGTAGGTTCTCGGCCTTCCTCCACGATGGGAACGAGCAAGGGGCAGGCCTTCTGAAGGACTTCGGCGTCGGGCTCCAGCCGCTTGATCGCTTTCGGATAGGCATTGCTTGCCACAGTGGCCTCGGTGCCGATGACGGCGATGCGCTTGCCGGGGGCCGCATCGACTGCGGCGCGGGCCCCGGGCTCGACTACACCTACGGCGGGCACGGGGAGTTTGACGCGAAGGGCCTCAAGCGCAAGGGACGAGGCGGTGTTGCAGGCGACGACGATGATCTTAGGTGCGAAGCCAAGGAGGAAGCGTGCGTCGTCCTCGGCAAAGCGGGTGACGGTGGCGGGAGACTTTATCCCGTAGGGCACTCGCGCCGTGTCGCCGAGGTATACGATCTTCTCGTAAGGGAGAACTTGTCGCAGAGCTTTCAGAACGGTGAGCCCCCCGAGGCCGGAATCGAATACGGCCAGAGGACGGACGTTACTGGTTGTTGAGGTGTTGAATAATTCCTGCTGCAATGGCCCTCGCCACTTTTTGCTGAAAGAACGGGCTAGAAAGGAGCTTCTCGTTAGAGGGGTTGGATAGGAACTCGGTCTCCACCAGGGCTGCGGGACATATGGACCCTCGAAGGACGTGGAAGTTCGCCTCCTTAACGCCGCGGTCAGGGGAAGAATCCAGCGAGTCGCAGAGGGACTCCTGAATTCTTGTCGCCATCTGCCGGCTCTCGCGGCGAAGTTCCTCGTGCAACACTGTGTACAGCATCTGACGAGTGGTCCCTGAGGGTACTGCCGGAGCGCCCATGAATTTCTCGATCCCTTCGGGCGTTAGTGAGGCCTTGCCGGCACGCTCGACGTCGTCGATCTTGTGGGTGATGTAATAGGTCTCGATTCCCTTAGCCGAGGAGGACGGGGCGGCGTTGGCGTGGATGGATATGAATGCGTCGGGGGATTCGCGCCGGCATATCTCCGCCCTTCCCTCGAGGGTTACGAACACATCGGCAGAGCGTGTCATCACGACCTCGACTCCTTCTGCCTCGAGCTCGGAACGCAGCTTGAGCGCGATGGCCAGGTTCGTGTCCTTTTCCCTGGTCCCTCGCGGGCCGGTGGCGCCGGGGTCTTTGCCGCCGTGGCCGGGGTCGACGACCACTTTCCAGTATCCGCGCTCGGGTTGTTTCGGCTGAGGCAGAAGCTCTGCAAGGGCGTCGGCGACGCTTGCAGGGGTTCCCAGAGCGCCCGCGTATGTTGAGATTCCCGGCTCGGGAAGGTCGACGAATTCATCCGCCACAAGTGCGCGCCGCGTACGCGGCGCGAGGACGATAATCGTCTCGTCGCTTCGGAGAAGCAGGAGTCGGCCCGTGGAGTGCTCGAGCTTATAGTCCATGCCGAGCCGCTGGGCCAACTGCCCGGGGAGGAGGTACGATTGGCCGTTTGCGCCAATAGGGAGCGCCAGGAGCGCGCACGCTATCGCGAGAAGTACGGGACGGATCCGCATATTCCTGTTCAGGTTCGGCATAGGGCTAGCTCCCAGTCTATATGAAGCTGCGGTTACGGTCAACAGTTGCTGAGGTGCGCAGGCCGCAGTGGCCCACAAAGAGTGTATCGGCAGGGAGCGGGTTAAATTGAACACAAGGTGTGGATGCCGGGCTGCGTCCTAGCCCAGCGGGGTGGATAGGTCTCTTCCGTTGACACTGAAGGTGGCGCTGGTAGAATAGCTTCTTCTTGGGGACAGCCCTGGCGGGATCCTTGGGGGAAAAGTCAATCTTGTGGCAGTGTCGTCCCGTCCCTCGCGTGCATTGTGCCAGCGGGCCGGGAGGTAGCGCCAAATAGCGAACGGGGGAGAGATAATGCTCGGCAAGAAGCCTACTCTGGTAATGGGTGTTTTTTTTGCATGTGTGTTCGCGGCGGCGGGCCATCTTCTTGGCCAAGCTGAGACGCCGGCGCGCGAGCGTGCCAGCGACAGCAGCAGGCAGCAACAGGGAGCCCGGCAAGGGCGGCCGGTTGTGCCGCCTGAGGAGCTTTTCCGGGGCGATGATACGAAGCTCTTGACCTACACCCTCCTGAGCGATGAGTACGCTTACGACGATTTTCCATCCGTGGCTGTAGGTCCCGACGGGGCTGGGTGGGTTTGCTATACGTCCTTCACGGGTATGGAGGACGAGCTTCGGGTACGCAAGTGTGAGGACGGCAGGTGGAAGACATTCACGCGAGTGCCGGGGGTGTCCGGCGATGTGTGGATGCCCAAGGCGCTGGTGGATGGCGACGGGCGCCTTTGGGTGATCTGGTCGCAGCAGGAGAAGGGCAATTGGGACATTTGGGCGAGGGCGCTGGAGGGGAAGAACTGGCTTAAGCCCCACAGGCTGACGACCTGTCCGGATTCGGACATAAACGCTGCGGCGATGATTGACGGGAAAGGCCGCATCATCGTGGCGTGGCAGGGCTTCCGGAACGGGCAGTCGGACATCTTCCTGAAGATCATGGAGAACGGGAAGTGGTCCGACGAGATAACGGTTTGTGATGACCAAGCCAACGACTGGTTCCCGACTGTGGCGGCGGACAGCGAGGGGCGCATTTACGTCGCGTGGGACAGTTACCGGAACGGGAACTATGACATCTTTCTTCGTAGCTGGTCCGAGGGCGAGCTGGCGGAAGAGATCGCCGTCACCAGCGAACCCAACTACCAGGTGAACGCTACGCTGGCGTGCGACGGCGAAGACAGGCTGTGGATAGCTTGGGAGTACGGCGACGCGAACTGGGCGAAGGATCAGGGCTTCACGATCCGAGAGCAGAAGGTCGGCAGTCCCATCTACAACGTTAGGGACATCAAGGTGCAGGTGCTGGGAAACGGTGCGGCAATGCAGCCTGTCGGACGTGTGGCTGCGGAGCTTCCCTCGGCCGAGCAGTGGATGGTGCACGCGCCGGTGCTGAAGGCAGGGAGTGACGGGCGGATGTGGATGCTTTTCCGACACAGAAGGGGAGCGGGCGGAGGTCAGAAGGCCCGTTGGCTGGACTACGTGACGTGGCACAAGGGGGATGGTTGGGCTGAACCGATGCCGCTGCCGGAAGCGCTGGGCAGGCTCAGCTCCTATGGATCGTTGGCAGCAGCGCCTGACGGTAGGATGTGGGCCGCGTGGCAGACGGACAAGCGCGTGGCGGCGAATTTCCACAAACCCGTGCATGATGACGTTTGCGCAGGGCTGATCGAGGCCCTCTCAGAACCCGGGGCGACGATGCTGGAAGAATACGCCGAGGTGCGGGAGAAGCCCGCTCGACAGGGTGACCCGGACGAGGCCGCGGATGTTTCTGCGATTCGCGCCTACAGGGCCGAAGTTGACGGCGCGGAGTGCCGGATTGTGAGGGGAGATCTCCATCGTCACACGGAGTTCTCCTGGGATAATGGCGGGAGGACGGACGGCTCGGTGATCGAATTCTACCGTTACATGATGGACGGGGCGGCGATGGACTTCGGCGCGGTTACGGACCACAACGCGGGCGGCGATTACCTGTACTGGTACTGGCTCACGCAGAAGTCGGCGGATCTTTTTCACGCGTCGGAAGGTTTCGTGCCTCTCTATGGCTACGAGCGCAGTGCCGTCTATCCCTGGGGGCATCGCAACATATTCCAGGCGAAACGGGGTGTACCCGTGGTGTCCTTCTTCACGGAGGCGGATTTCAGTGGACCGAGGCCGGGTGTGGGATCCGGCAAGCTGATGGAGAACGACACGGAACTCCTGTATGGAGAGCTCGAGCGAACGGGCAGCATTGCCATATCCCATACGTCCGCTACGAACATGGGCACCGATTGGGCGGTGCAGAACAGGGATGGCCTGGAGCCGGTGGTGGAGATCTTCCAAGGGTGCCGAACGTCGTACGAGCACGTTGGCGGGCCGAAGGCGGCGGAGTCGCAGAAGAACTCACCGGGCGGGTTCCGGCCCGAAGGGTTTGTGTGGAATGCATGGGAGAAGGGATACAGGCTGGGCGTCATCGCGAGTTCCGATCACGTCTCCACTCACATTTCTTACGCCATGGTGTATACGGACGATTTCTCGCGGGAGGGCATCATAGACGCCATCCGCAAGCGGCACACTTACGGAGCGACGGACAACATAATCTTGGACTACCGGATCGGCCAGCACTTCATGGGTGATGAGTTCGAGACATCGGAGCAGCCGGTGCTGGCCGTCGCCATTCGCGGAACCGACGAGATTTCCAAGGTGGATATCGTGAAGAACAACACGTTCCTCTACAGCGTGGAGCCAGGCGAGCAAGAAGTCGAATTCTCCTACAAGGATATGCAGACAGAGCCCGGCACGAGCTACTACTACGTCCGCGTCGTCCAGAATGACGGGCAGGTCGCGTGGTCCTCGCCTATATGGGTCAACTACAAGCCTTAAGCGTGGCTTGTTCCGAATGTCCTGACCTGCTGTAGGAGCTTCGGCAGCCATGACAGAGCATCAGCTACGACCTGCGCGGGTCGCCTTTGTCTCGCTGGTGGGTCTGTTCATCGTTCTGCGGCTGGTGGGTGCAGTCCGCAGCGTTGGGGGGATCGATGCAGCCGTGCTGATCGCTCTGATCGGCGGCGTTCGCATTTACTACGATGCGTTCGTCGGGCTATTGCGCAGAAGAATCTCCGCTGATCTTGCCGTTTCCATAGCCGCGCTTGCGGCGCTCTACATAGGCGAAAGCTTGGCCGCCGCGGAAGTGATATTCATTATGCTCGTCGGCGAGCTGCTGGAGTCGGCGGCAGTTCGGCGGACGGAACGTGCTATCGAGATGATGGCGAAGCTGGCTCCTCAGAAGGCGCTGGTTGAGCGCGACGGCGCTGAAGAGGTCTTCCCGGTTGATCAGATAGCGCCGGGGGACACCGTGATTCTTCGTCCCGGCGAGCGCGTTCCCGTGGATGGGAAGTTGACTCAGGGCAGATGCGCGATCGACGAGAGCGCGCTGACTGGCGAGTCAATGCCGGTTGACAAGCTTCCGGGAGACGAGATGCTCGCCGGCACGTTTGTGGTGACGGGCACGGGGCGGGTGATGGTGGAGAGCGTCGGGCCGGGATCGGTGCTCGGGAAGGTGGTGGATCTCGTAAGGGAGGCGCAGGAGAAGAAAGCGCCCACCGAGCGGGTGGCGGACCGTTATGTGAAACTGTTCGTTCCCGTCGTCATCCTTGCGGCACTGGCGACGTTTCTCGTGACTCGGGAGCCGATGCGGGCCGTCGCCGTGTTGGTCATCGCGTGCCCGTGCGCGCTGGTTCTGGCAACTCCTACCGCCGTTGTTGCCGCCATAGGCAGGTTAGCTCGGGAGGGGATACTCGTGAAGGGTGGGGAGTACCTGGAGCTTGCAGGCAAGGTGAACTGCGTGATGTTCGACAAGACCGGCACTCTCACGGAAGGCAAGCCGAGAGTGCGGCGGATTGTGCCGGTGAATGAGGTGAGCGAGGAAGACCTGCTGCGCGCTGCCGCTGCCGGGGAGCTGAGATCGGAGCATCTTCTGGCCGCGGTCGTGGTCGCTGAAGCCCGAGAAAGAGGCATCGAGGTTAAGGAGCCGGAGGAGTTCACTTCCTTGGTTTCCAGAGGGGTCGTCTCGAGCCGCAGCTCTTCGAGAGTGGTGGTCGGGAACGAGGAACTGATGAAAGAGTCGGGAGTGTCGCTAACCGAGGATGTGATGGAGAAGGTGGCGCATCTGGCGGGGCAGGGCCTGACTGTAATTCTCGTTGCCGAGAACGAGAGGCTGATGGGCTTGGTGGGAATCGGTGACAAGCCCAGGCCGGAAGCTGAGGAAGCGGTCCGGTTGCTGGGGGCGGTCGGGGTGTCGCGGATCGCTCTGCTCACGGGCGATGCCCCGGGCACCGCGCTCGCAGTCGCGAGGGAGGTCGGCATTAAAGAGGTGTCGTCGCGCCTCCTTCCGCAGGACAAGATCGACGCCGTCTCGGGCGCTCAGAAGGCTGGCTGGGTGGCCGCGATGGTGGGAGACGGGATAAACGATGCCCCCGCGCTAACGCAGTCGAATCTGGGAATCGCTATGGGCGGGGTGGGGCTGGACATCTCTATAGAGGCCGCTGACGTAGTAGTGATGACGGACCAGTTGACCAAGATCGCCGATCTGATACGTGTTGCCAGGAACGCGCTCGCGGTGATCAAAGAAAACATCCTGGTGTTTGCGATAGGGTTCAACGTGGTGGCGATGGCGGCGGCTTCTTACGGCTTGGTGCAGCCCATAGCGGCGGCGGTGGTGCACCAGGTGAGTTCGCTTCTGGTGGTGCTCAACTCGTTCCGGCTGCTCTCGAGTGGGCGGTTGGGACGGAGGAGTCTCTTGGGATCGCTCCGGCGGGCCGCGAAGGCTTCCCGCCGGACTTTGGGCCGACTCAGCGAATTCTCGTGGCACGACATCAGGAACGCCGTCTTGCGACGCCGGAGAAGGATCGCTGCGCTAGCGTTGATCTTTGTGGTCTTGGTCTACTTTCTGTCCGGCGTTTACGTCGTGAAGACCCACGAGACTGCCGTTGTGTTGCGCTTCGGGAAGGTGTGGAACGACAGCGTGGGTCCCGGCTTGCACTATCGCGTTCCGTGGCCCGTGGAAGGCGTCAGGGTGATTGCCTACAAGGGCCTCCGGAGAGTAGAGATCGGCTACACGGCCGGGCAGGCGGAGGAGTATCCGGCGGCGATAGACTGGAGCGTACCGCACGGCACAACGCAAGCCGTGCTGGAATCTACGACGCCGACGGGCGACGAGAATCTCGTGCTGATGGCGATGACCGTGCAGTACAGCGTCGCGGATGCAGTGAAGTTTCTCTTCAAGGCTGCGGATCCCGATGGAATGGTCAGACGGTTGGGAGAATCCGCCCTCCGAACAGTGCTCGCTGGGATATCTCTGGAAGAGGCGTTGACCGTCGGGCGATCGGATATCGAGCGAGAAGCCGCCGATATTCTTAGGCGCGCGCTGGATGACGCTGACTTGGGTGTGCAACTCGAGCAGCTGAGGCTCACGGAGCTTCATCCGCCCCGCGAGGTGATTGAGGCCTATCGCTACGTGGCGAGCGCTTTTGAGGAGAGGGACAAGACGATCGATCTGGCCGAAGCATACCGCAACCGGTGGACGACAGTGGCCAAGGGGGAGGCGAAAGCGGAAGTGTCTCGGGCTTTGTCCTTCGCGGCGGAGCGTGTAGCCAGGGCGGAAGGCGAGTCCTCTCGCTTCGGAACGGTGCTCAGTTCGTATATCGCCGTGCCGGAGGTCACAAGGACGCGGCTCTACATCGAGGCGATGGAGCGCTCGCTCGTGGGGATGGACAAGTACGTGCTCTACACGTCGGGACCATCATCGGCCGACGTGATCTTTTTTCCGGGGATGGCAAACATGATGGCGCCGTTGCTTTTGAGCGAACCGGCGCCGACGGGACCATGGGGGGAATTCGAAGATGAAGAATAAGTTACTTCTGGTCTTGGCTGGGGCGATTGTCGTCATCTTGTTTCTGAGAAGCGTGTTCGTCGTCTCGCCGACCGAACACGTGATCGTTACGCAGTTCGGAGAGCCCAGGCGGACGATCACCGAGCCGGGCCTCCACTGGAAGGTTCCGTACCACAGCCGCATATCCTTCGACAGCAGAGTGCAGATTTACGACCCCCAGCCGTTCGAGCTTTATACTCTGAGCAAGGAAGAGCCGCGCCCGGGAGAGCACGTCAGCGTGGGAGAAAACATCGACGTCGATGTTTTCGTGGCATGGAGGATAGGGGATCCGCTCACCTACCTGCAGCGTGTGCTCGCTTTCGGGAAGCCGGAGTTCTATCTCTACGATGTTGTGAGATCGGAACTGTCGGCGATAGTGGCTACATTTAGGCTGTCTGATCTGCTAACCGCCGATGGCGTCTCGAGGATACCGGAGATCAGCAGGGAGGCTACCGCGAGCTGCAAGGCGATAGCGGAAGAGAGATATGGCATGGAGATCCTGGACGTGCGCGTGAAGCGGCTGGACTTCCCGTCTCAGAACCGCCCCAGCGTCTTCGAAAGAATGCGCGCCGAGAGGGAGCGCGAGGCTGCGCGCTACCGTGCCCAGGGAGAAGGTGAGGCCCAGGCGATCAAGGCGGATGCGGATCGACAGGCGGAGGAGATCCTCGCCGAGGCCAGAAAGAATGCCGAGGTGATCAAGGGCGAGGCCGACGCCAAGGCCATAGAAATCTACGGGAAGGCGTATTCGCAAGCCCCCGAGTTCTACAAGTTCATCAGAACCCTGGATGCGTACAGGGAGTTCCTCGACGAGAAGACGACGCTGGTGCTGTCGGGAGATTCGGATCTTCTTCGGCCGCTTCTGGGGCCCGATCTGTCCACACCCGCGGGGAGCGCGGAAGCCAAGGTGGAGGAGGTAGCCGGCGATCCTGTGGCGCAGGTCGAAGGGAACGATTAGTAATGGAATCAATTCGTGGTCGACATATTGCAGCAGGCGTCATCGCGGTGGCGATCGCCGCGTACGTGCTGGCCACAGGCATATATATCGTCGATCCGCAACAGCAGGCCATAGTCCAGCGCTTCGGGAAGGTCGTGAGGACAGGGGTGCTGCCAGGCCTGCACATGAAGATGCCCTTTCCCGTCGAGCGGGCGCGGAAGGTGAACATTGCGGAAGTGAAGCGGGTGGCGATCGGGTTCGAATTGGCGGATCAGATTTCGGGACGCATCCCGCAGCCCGAGCGCCTTCATTTCCTTACTGCTGACAGGAACATTATCTCGGTTCAGTCGATGGTGCAGTACGCGATCTCCGAGCCGGTCAGGTACTTGTTCAACACCCAGGATCCCGGTAGGCGGGTTCGCGCTGCCACGGAGGATCCGCAGGAGCTAGTCCGTGCTGCGTCCGAGGCGGCGCTTACGGAGGTCTGCAGCGCTTATCATGTCGAGCAAGCGATCACGGTGGCGAAGTACGAGATTCAGGAGAAGACTCGGAAGCTGGCGCAGGACCTTCTCGATTCGTACGGAGCGGGAGTGAGGGTGACCGCGGTCAACCTGCAGAGCGTAGGCCCTCCTCCTGAAGTTGCGGCGGCGTTCAAGGACGTAATCGATGCGAAGACGGAAAGGAAAAGGTCGGTTAACGAGGCGGAGAGTTACCGAAGCCGCGTGGTGCTGAAGGGGGAGGGGGCGGGGAAGAGCATTCTAAGCGAGGCGCGTGCCTACGAGGCCCAGATCGTGAAGCGTGCCGCGGGGGAGCAGGAACGCTTCCTGAGAGCGTTGGAGGAGTATCAGAAAGCGCCCGAGGTCACCGCCCGAAGGCTTTACCTGGAGATGGTAGAGGATGTCTTCCCTAAGCTTCGGAAGATGATAGTGGGGCCCGATGGGAAATTCACACTTGGCGTCGGGGGGACGGGCCGTTGAACAAGGCGCTGGCGGCGGCGGGTGTGGCATTGGTCGTGGCACTCGTCCTTTTCAATGTCATGAGGCAGCGGCGGGAGACGCCGCGGCCGCGCGAGGTGGTCCTCGCAGTGATCGACAGTGCCAGGGCGGGCGATGTGGACGGGTATCTGGACGGCTTCGTCGGGGAGATGAGGGATAAGCTCAACGATGAGGTGCGAAGAGACGGCAGGGAAGGATTCTCGGAGTACCTTCGGCAGCGCACGAGCGAGATTGCGGGGGTGTACATTCAGAGGGAGGAGCAGCTTGATGATGGCCAGGTGCAGCTTGATGTGGAATTAGTATTCCCCTCGCGCGCGGAGAAGCAGCGATACGTGCTGGTAGAAGTGGGGAGGGCGTGGAAGATCTCCGACATTCAGATTGCGGAGTACAGCAAGCCACTCGAAGAGTACGGGGCGCATATCTCCGATCTGATTCCGCGTGAGGAGGAACTTGGGAAAGGTGACTGAGGAGGCACTGGGCGGTCATTGCGTCCCCGTGATTTCAGAGAGGAAATACGTGTTCTGTCGGCCAGGGGGGCGGATTTTCCGTTGACATTCGCGGCGCGGCGGGCAAAATCTCTAACTCTGAGGCGGACAGTTGCAGGCGGTTTGGGGAGGTAACGAGAGGGAGGAATGGTGGAGGAGAGAGAGCACTGGCGAGGCCGGTCCATATTCATCATGGCGGCCATCGGGTCTGCGGTAGGTTTGGGGAACCTGTGGCGTTTCCCCTACGTGTGCGCTGCCAACGGCGGCGGGGCGTTCTTGATTCCGTACTTCATCGCGCTGCTGACGGCCGGCATTCCCATAATGATCATCGAGTACGGATTGGGCACGCGCGCCCAGGGGTCGGCGCATCAGGCGCTTGCAGAGATCAATCCGAAATTCGCCGCGATCGGGTGGGTGGCCATTCTCGGCGCTTTCGTGGTCAACATCTACTACTGCGTTGTTATGGCGTGGGCGTGGAACTTCCTTTTCCAGTCCTTCACGATGACTGAGTGGGCGGCCACGTTGGAGAAGTCCGGCAACCACTTCATGGACCAGGTGCTGGGGATATCCAAGGGACCGTGGGACTTGGGGGGGATTAAGTGGCCCCTTTTCTTTGGGCTGGTGGGCACTTGGTTCTGCATGTGGATGATCATACGCGGCGGGCTCGGGAGGATAGGGAAAGTGCTGCTGCTGACGGTGCCGCTGCCGGTGATTCTCGTGGTCATCCTCGTGATCCGGGGAATCACGCTGGAAGGTGCATCGGTAGGGCTGAACTACTACCTAGCCCCTGACTTCGGCAAGCTGGCGGACCCCGCCGTGTGGCGAAACGCTTACGGGCAGATCTTCTTCTCGCTTAGTCTGGGGTTCGGCACCCTTCTGGTGTATGCCTCTTTCATGCCGAAGAATACGGAGGTGCCGAATTCGGCGTTCATAACCTCCTTCGCCAATTGTGCATTCAGCTTTCTGGCCGGCTTCGCGGTGTTCAGCGTTCTCGGGTACGTTGCGTATGGTGCGGCTGTGGGTCCCGATGGCACCGTTGACCTCACCGCCGCTGCGGAGAAGATGAAAGATCTCGGCAGCAGCAGCGGGCCGGGCTTGGCCTTTGTCGCCTACCCCATGGCGATAGCTAAGCTCCCGTTCTGGGTGCCGCTGTTCGGATTCCTGTTCTTTCTGACGCTGCTGACGCTGGGGATCGACTCGGCGTTCTCACTGCTCGAGACCACGTCTGCGTCTCTCATGGACAAGTTCGGGTGGAAGCGGCTCCCGTCGGTGACGCTGGTCGCGGTGATCTCCTTCGCACTGGGGCTGCCGATGATAACGGGAGCCGGGCTTTACTGGCTCGACATCATCGACCACTACGCCTTGGGGTATATCATCACCACGTCTGCGCTTCTGGAGTGCATCATTGTGGGTTGGGTATTGGGGCCCAAGACGCTGGCGAAAGAACTTAACATAAACGCCGAGATCAAAATCGGCCGCGTTTGGGGTTTCATGGTCAAGTTCTTCACGCCATTAGCGTTGGGTGGCATACTGATTTGGAACATCGTGGACGAATTCAGGAAACCTTACGAGGGCTATGCTAAGGGTGCCTTGGTATTGGGCGCCGTGCTTGCGGTTGGTGTCGTTTTCGTATTGGCGTTTGTGCTTTCTGCAATACGCGGCCGCAGGGCTCTCGCGGCTTCCACGGGCGAGGGACAGCCAAAATGAATGCCTCGGCCATCATAATGATGCTTTTCGGATTCCTTCTGCTCTACGGCGGATTGGGCGTGTGTCTCTTCATAGCGTGGCGGTGCCACACAGGCAGATGCACACCCCGAGTGCAGCGTCCACCGGGAGAGAAGGCCTCCTGAGCCTGTGCTTCGGCCTTTCCTAAAGCGTCCTCATTCTCCCGAGAGAGGAATACAGACGCGCTTTTTCCGCGTCGTCGGTGAGAACGAGATAGCAGAGGAATGTGCGCTTCTCGCGCGGCGGCACGTGCATCTCGGCATTCAACGTGAGATGCGCTCCTTCCTTATGGGCGTCTTTGATGCCTATGGATGAATCCTCCGAAGCATTGACCATCACCAGGCAGCGTTTCCGCTCCGGGTTTTCCACGGCGGCGCAATCCCTGTCGCCGATGAAGAATCTGATGTCGGATCGTCGCCTCGTGCGAGGGCGTCCGCATTCGTAGTGGACCACCGCCTTGCTGCGGTCGCCGCCGACCTGGAGGTAGCAGCGGGCGATGCCGCCGCTGCGGAAGTCGGCTGTGCCTCTGTTGTGAAGCCGCGTTCTGACGGCGACCACATTGCTTTCAGGAAGCGTCAGGTACTCGATGCGCAGGCCCACCTGCTTGCACCCGCGGCGATTTATGTTGGCGGAAAGCCTGACACCAGACCACCCCTGTGAGCCGATTCCGCCGACGGGTTCGCAACGGAACTTCTCTTTGTCCAGCATTCCCTTCGGGAACCATCTGCCGTGAAATGACGGGTGGAAGCCTCCGTACCACGGCTTCTCCCAAAGCCACTCGCCGACCTCGGGAAACGGTGAGAACAGGTGGTTCACGCCGTTTTCCTCCAGCGCGTACATCGAGCCCATGAAACCTGGCGCGACGCGCAGGGTCAGGAGACCGTTTTCGATGGCAACCACTTCGTGATTCGCGACGCGTTGCCGCGACACCTTTGGCCTCTTGCCTCCCGGCCCAAGGCAGATCAGCGGGAGCGAGACTTCCCGAGCCTCACACGCCTCGGAGCAGGCGACGAGCATGCTCGCGGCGTCGGCCTTGGGTTTGCGGGTTGCGGAGAGAGACACTTTGCCCTCGAACGGATTGTGCGCGGTCACGGCCTGGAACTTCATGCGCGTTGGGGAGACGTGCCAGCCGCCGGGGGCCTTCAGCTTGAGGCTCCCGGTGCGGGGCAGCCTTCTCAGCGCGCTCACCGAGACGGTTGCCGTGGCGTTCTTCCCCTGGAACGCTATCGGGTCGGGGTCACTGGTCAGCGTGCACACGTGCCGTGTCTGTGGTGGTTCTGAAGGTTTCGAGGCGGGCTTCTGGATGTATCGTTGCCACATGGAGCGAACTGCGCGCCAGTCACCGGGGCCGGCGTAGATGTAGACGGGGGCGTGGCGCACCTGGCCTCCGGGAGAGACCTTCCCAAGGGGAATGGTCAACGCGGGGCCGTTAACGTGCAGCTTCTCGCATTCCTCCCACATCAGGCCGAAGACCATGCCTTTGGACTCATATGCCAGCCACGTTTCCTTCATCTCCTCCGGCTTCTTCGGGTACTCTTCCGAGTGCTGCGGGTAGCCGCTGGCGCGCGCGTGGTCCGAGACCAGACCCTGAGCGGTGGGTACGGTGACGTTCGGATCCCGTCGTCGAGTCCAAGTGCTGATCATGGTGGCCAGCTCTTGAGGCTTGCTTTCTCTGTTCTCGATCCGATGCTCGACCTTTATCAGCGGGCCCGCGCCCACGGTGACCGTGCGGGTCAGCGTTATCCCGGGGTACTTCTCCGACTTGGCCGAAAGCTCGATTACCGCTTGGTGGTTGGAGTTGATCAGCTGAATGTCGAACCTCTTTGGCTCGAACTCAGAGGGGTAAAACGGGGGCCCGAGCGACGGGGAGCCAAGGTACCCAATGGGTTCTGCGGCCATCTTCTCGGTCATGGCGAAGGACGCGCCGAACGCGTTCGCAGATAAGCGAATCAGGTCGTTTTCAAGAACTGCGCCGTCTTCGCGTTCGTAGCAGACGACGTGCCCGGGATTGGCGGCTGCCACATAGATGTTCTCCATCTTTGGGCGCAGCCGCCTTCCGTCGAGAGATAGATCGGCCTGCGCTTTGAGGACGAAGACCTCTTCGCGTTGCGGTGTTAGGCGCACGGGGACGCCCGCCATGGCCTCGGCCGGGATTGTGAATGCTCGGTTGGGACACTCCAGCTCCAGTCCCTCCGCCGGTGCGATGTGCAGCTTCCCTCTAGCTTTCTTCTTGAGCGTGCTGCGCATGCAGATCCGTACGTCAGCCACTTGCCCCGGAACCAATGAGATTTCGGTGGGCTCGGTGAAAATTGTGACCGCGTTCTTGGGGCGGAGGCCGGTCCCAAGCTCGCTCACCTCGCCGCCGATGACGATTTGGGAACTCAGCTTATGGGCGGTCCTGTCGTCCTTTCGCTTGATCTCGGGATCGATGTCGAAGGGCGCGTCCAGCTCCTTCTTTCCATCAAGTGTGAATGACTTGCGCAGCGAGAGCTTAACCCCATCCTCCCCGTGGGCGATGAGCGTGACCGGCACGGAGCCTTTGGAGCGCTTGCGCATGCGCCATTTGATTTCATGGGGCATGCCGATTATCGGCTCTTGCTCCGCCGATGTGGCGAGGGTGAGGTCGCCGTCGGTGATTTCGCATATCGAGCCTGACTCCCGGTCGATGAGGACCTTCAGCCTGTCGCCATCGGCGGCCCATTCGTAGACGAACACTTTTCGCCCGCGAATCTCGGTCTTGTCCTCCTCCTGTTTCAGCTCGCGCTGGAACGTCTCGTACCAGTCGTGCTTGGCGAAGTAGCGCTTCGCGATGGGGTCGGCCAGGATGGTGGGTAGATAGTTCTGCATATAGACCTGGGAATCGGGCACCCAGAAGAAACCCGTCTTCTTGTAGAGGGGCACGGACTTCAGGTTCGCGGGCCACGTGTGGAGGTCTATCCGCTTGTAGCCCATGTCACAGCCTGTGTTCACGCAGGCGAGGAGCAGGCGCTTTCCGAACTTCTTCCCGTGGAAATCCTGATGCACCGCGAGATAGGCCACGTAGCACGTGTGCTTCTCGCGCATGTGTTCCTGGAGCACGCCGACCCCGATGATCCGCGTGGGGTTCGCGGCCACGAAGTACTTCAGGTAGCCCCAGTCGCGGAGTTCAACGCGCACCGATTCCTCGGTGTCTTCGACTCCGCCGAACTGGCCCGGCCATGCGGCGCGCGACTCGTTGCCGAATCGCGCGAGCATGGTGGCGTCCTCCAATCTTACTTCTCGAATCTCGAACTTCTCCATTGTCGCTCTCCGTGTGCTTGATTATGCTGCTGATTTATGAACGTCCGCGACTTCGACTCGCGGTAACATCCGTCGGGAGAAGGCGGCCCTGCCGATCTGCATCGCGACCGACAGTGGGGGCCGAAGAGGTGCCTGGTATGCGCGTCGAGGGAGACTAACTCGGAAGGGTCAAGTGTGCTTGCCGTCCGCGAAGGTGCAACGGCGCGCACTCACCGGCCCCGGCCTCAATGGCCTGACCTTCATCATTCGGTTGTGCACGCCTTCACCTCCCTGCGGACGCAAAGCTGAGTTGACTGGACGGCTCAAAAGTGAAAGAAGGTTAGTGTCGTGATGGGATTCTGTCAAGCGCAATTTGAAAAAACTTTGGGCCGCAGAAAAGGCACACGCAACTCGCTCAGTAGCGGCTAGCTCTCCGCCCTGTCTAAGATGCCGCTCAGAATCGCGGCCGCAAACTCGCGCGCCTTCTCCGTTTGACCGTCGTTGAGCGGCCCCTTCATGCCGCGCACGGTTGCGCTGAAGTGGGGCGAAGTGATCTGGAAGCCGAGTTTGGCGAGCGCCTTCTCGATTTTCTTCGCAGCGCTGCCCGAGAGCGGCAGCGAGAACTTGGTGTCGAAGGCGGCCGCGTGCTTCCCGTTGCACAGGTCCGGCGCAAGGCTTTCGAGAAATTCCTTCGTCTTGGGGGTGGGGGACCAAGCGTGGGTGGGGCAGCCGACCACCAGCGCGTCGGCATCGGCGACGTCCTGGGGTGCGGCCTGCACCACGCTCTTCAGATGCACCTGATGATCCGTCCCGAGGGCGGAAGCTATCTCCTCGGCGATCTTCTGCGTATTGCCGTGCTTCGTGTCGTATACGACCAAGAAATTCATTTCGTCCCCCCGTTCCTCCTGGACTTCGCTTGCCGCAGATAGTGTCGCAGATGCTGCGTCCCATTGCCAGCGCCCGGTTGAGCCCCTGGGGAACCGTTTGTGGGAGCACGCAGCGCCGCCGCCTCCAGAGCCGAGGATTTTCCTTCCAGCGGGAAGACGCCCGGCTATCATGCGTAATACAGTAATAGAAAAGGGAGCCGTTCACGTGACGAGTATCGGGAGCGAGGAGCTTCTGCTGCTGGCGGGTCGCGGCAGCAGGAAGGCGATGGGAGAGTTCTACCGTCGTTACAGGACCAGGGTTCTCTCGTTCCTGCTCCATATGGGAGTCGGCTTTGAGCAGGCGGACGACATGGCTCAGGACGTCTTTCTTCGAATCTGGAGAGGTGCGGCAAGATATCGGCGCACGGGTAAGTGCGAGTCTTATCTGTTTGCCGCCGCAGCGAACGCCTGGCGCGACCACCGGCGGAGAGAGAAGCTTCGCAGCGCGACCAGCTTGGAGGACCAGCCCGAGCCCACTGACAATTTGCAGCCGCTGGATGGGGGAAGCGTCAGGGCGGAATTTCGAGAGGACCTTTATCAAGCCTTGCTCGAGCTTTCGGACAACGAGCGGATGGCGTTCGTGCTGAGTGAAATGCAGGGCCTCTCATATAAGGAAGCCGCAAGAATCATGCGATGCCGCGCGGGCACCGTCGGGTCGAGGAAGACAAGGGCGATAGCGCGGCTGCGAAAGTTGCTCGTCAAGCACGCGCCTGAGAGTTACCTCAAGGAGGCAGCGAACGATGAAATGTCCAAATGACCGAATCCTGATTATGTTTCTGGACGAGGAGCTGACGCCCAAGGACATGGGGCGGCTCCGCGAGCATGTCGAGGGCTGCGACGCCTGCGGGAAGAGAGTGCGGGAGCTGCAAGCTCTGAGAAGTCTGGTGCGTGTGGGGGAGGCGGCGGCTTCGGCGGATGAGGTTGCGGAGTTCGTGGCTTTGCTGCCTGACCTGAGGGGAAAACCTCGGGGCGTTGCGAAACGGCTTGTGGTCGTTTCAGCGGTCGCGGCGGCGGTGCTGGTTGGAGTGTTCATCGGCTCGGCGGTCAGACCTCCGGCGGAAGTTGTCGAGATTCACAAGCTGGCACCGCTTGCGGCGGATGAGGTGATGCCGGCACTGGTTTCGCTTCAGCGCCTGAAGCTGGCCGGGTCTTCTGGGGCCGCAATCCGGGACGTTGAAAAGCTCATATGCGGCGCGGTTTCGGACGACGGGGGAGGAACCGTCCGGGCGGTTCGATTGATCGAGGAGGCGGAGGATTCGCTGGCGGCTGGCGATCTCGCGAAGGCCGTCGTGCGCTTCGGCAAGGCGGCGGAATCCGCGCCGGGAACCGAAATCGCCGGCCATGCCAGACTTCTCCAGGCTCGAGTGCTTGCCGAGGGCCTTGGGCTCTACGAGGGCGCAATTGCGAAGCTGGTCGCGCTGCGGAAGGACACCGAGAACGACGTGATTCTTCGGGAGGCGGGGCGCCTGTTCACAGAGTGCCAGATGGCGCTCGGCGACACGTGGGGAGCGGGGATGATGTTGGACTACCTGGCGAGAACGGAAGGGCCAAGCAAGCAACTGGCGGTCATGGCCGCGCAGTTGGGTGACCACTGCTACGACGAGACGCTCGATCTCGAGACCGCGCAGGCGGCGTACGGGATCTGGCGCGACGCAGCTGCCGACGAGGAAGATCTGCTGAGAAGTGTGAGAAAGAGGGACAGACGGCTGGCGCTGCTGGAGGAATCGTCGCAAGAAGACTGGAAGCCGCTGGAGCTTTACCTGCGCGCGGAGCGCGCGCATCCGTACGAGGCGCAGCGCCTCTATGCCGAACTCGTTTCTGATTATCCCGACAGCAGCCTGGCGGATTCGGCCTTCGTGAAATGGTACGGATTTGAGCAAGGCCGCGGCATGAAAGAAAGTCTCGATCGCGAATCTCCGACGCCGAGGGGAGAGACGCAGATGTGGGACACGGTCGCAAGGTCGGATGCGCCCGAAGAGCTCCGGGCCTACGCGCGGCTGAAAATAGCCGACAGGCTGCACGCGGAGCTTGACGGGGTCGAGGAGGTCCTGGTCGCATATAGCGACGTCGAGCGGGATTTCCTGCTGACGCCGGCTGCCCGCATCGCGGGAGAGAAAGCGGACGAGGTGCGTGAGGCCATTCGCGAGAAGGGGTCTGGATTGTAGTCGACGCATTGCGTGTTGGTTCGCGAGCCGCAGCGTTCAGAATATATTGACGAGGCCCATCCAGCAGGCTGGGCAAAAAAGGAGGACGAGATGAAACGGGCAGTGGTGCTGACGGTGGCGCTGGCTGTGTGCGCGGGGTACGCGTTCGCGCAGACCGACGACCCGGCGCTGATCGAAAATGCAAAGACGTTCGCCGAGATTGGCGATTGGGAGAACGGCCTGAAGCTCCTTGAGCAGTACATTCTGCGGCACCCGAAGGACGCCGAGGCCCGGCTGTTGCTCGCAGAATGCTACTACAACTGGCCGGACAAGCAAACGCAGGGGGAGAGAGTCGTAGATCTGAACCAGGAGCGAGGTAGAGCTCAGATTCGGGTTCTGGGGAAGTTGGGGGATGATGGATTGGACATGCTGGTGCGCGGATTGCGCTCTAATACCCACTCGGTGTACCTGCACTGCCTATACGAGCTGGAGCGCAACAAGGACCGGCGCGCAATAGGATCTCTAATAGAACTTGGCAAAGAGAAGCCGGATCGGGCCGGGAAAGCAATCTATGCCCTGGCGAGCATTGAGGAAGGGCGCGAGACGATGGATAAGCAGGTCGTGGACTTCCTGGTTTCGCTGCTGGCGAATGGGAAAACCGACTTCTACGTGAGGGCGGAAGCAGTGCGCGCGCTTGCCATTTTGAATGCAAGGGAGTCACTTCCGGTCGTCAGCAGGGAGCTGCAACGGGTTACGGCTGAAATTCCGAGCCTTCCCAGTGGCGAAGCGGGGGAGGCCGCAAGGGAGGGCCTTTACGCTCTGGATCTCATGAGCAGGGCCTCCGCCCCTGACTTTCACGAGGCGCTGAAGGGACTTATAGCGAAGGTAGGCAAGTTCGCTTTCTTCGCAACGGCGTATCAGGCTAGCTCAGATCTGGCGACTTCTACACGTGTGCTACTCACGGCAAAGGCTCTCGACATGATTAAGGCCGACCCAGGGGGCGCGTGGAACAGGCGGGGTCCGCGTGATGTCGAACGTTTCTTGGAGGAAATGGCATCCGATTACCCAGGGGTATTGCTGGAGGACGACAACAGGAAGCGCCTCCACGAGCTTCTGGATTCTCCTCTACCCGTGGACGTGCGGGTGGGGCTGGCGAGATTGGCCGGGGAGATACGAGACGAAGACGCCTTGCCTTTTCTCTTCGCGAAGCTTAGTCCGAGACTTGACGTGAAGAGCGGGCGCTCCTCCTGGGCAGACGATGGGTCGAGCTTCGTGTGGAAGGCGGCGCAAAAGATTTCCGGGGAGAAGGCGTTGGCATTCCTGGTGGAGAAGTTGAAGTCGGATGACATGGCGTGGGTTGCGATGGCGGCGACTCTGCTTAGGGATAGGGGTGATAGAAAAGCGGCGGAGGCGCTCAAGCAGCGGTACCACGAGTTAAAGGCGCAGCCAGATGCCGAGGCGAAGGCGAAACCTCAGGATTCGGGCCGACGCCAAATGACACCCGAGATGCTGGACCTCCAGCGGATGCTTGAGGCGGATGAGATAGATTTCCAGGAATACCTGACAAGAATGATGCTTACTCAGCAAGGAGCAAAGGGGGCGGCTGGTAAGCCGGCAGTTCTTGACATCATCCGATCGGCCTACAAGGCGCTGACCGGTCAAGACATAGACGGTTAGAGAATCGAGCGAGGAAATCAGCACGAAGAGATTGGAACTGTTGTGGTCATAGGCCTCCGATCCGCTTCTGCATGACGGTCCTAGCTCAGCGGGCGGGTGCGAACGGTGAATGCCTCACGGGGATTGGTGACCGTGAGTTGGGTAATCTCGGCCTCGGTGAAACCTTCCTCCTTGAGCGCGGGAATGAACTTGGTGAAGAGGGTGTCGAAGGGACGGAATGAGCCGCCGCGCGGCTCGCCGATGCTGTACCATCCGGCGTCGTGCGAGAGCAGCACCTGATCGAGTAGGCCGCGCTCCTTCATTGACTTCACCAGTTCCAGGTGTCGCCGCATCGGCTGAGGCTGGGGGCGGATGGCGTCGAACTCGAGCCACGCGCCATTTTCGGCGGCCTTGAGGTGGAAGCTCCCGTCGTTCTCGCTCTGCGTGTGCACCCAGATGAAGGCGCTGCCGTGAACTCCCTCTTCGCCGAGAATCTCCAGCTCCTCCACTGCGGCGATGCCGCCTGAGGTGTGCGATGCGATGGTGAGCCCAGTGGCGAGGTGGGTTCGCGCCGCGGCGCGAATGAGCTTCTTATTGATCTCGGCGAGCGGGCCCGCGTCGGTGCCGGTCTTGAGAAGTCCCGGGCGAATCCCGGTTCCCTCGATGCCTTCCTTCCACTCGTCTATCCAGCGCGAAGCGAGCTGGTCGGCGGTTTCGGAATAGGCATGAGCGGGCACGAACTTCTTGGAAGCTGCGCCGTAGTAGCCGGTGGGCGTGAGAATGTTCACGTCGCTTGCCTCGGACAAGCGCTTGAGCACGACGGGATCGCGGCCGAGGTAAGCGGGCGAACACTCGGACAGAGACTGAACCCCAAGCTCACGGGCCTGCTTCAGATAGGGCAGGACGACTTCGACTACTTCGTCGGGATCGTAGCGGCCCTTGCTGGGAGTATCCGCGCCGCTGAAGTCTACTAAGAGATGCTCGTGGGGAAGGGTGACGCCCAAGGACTCGGGCGGAATTCCTCCACGGACGGTCATGATTTCGTGCTTCGCTGGTGCGCTTCGGCCCGGCCCGGTCATAGCTGCATACCCCACGATACCGACTAATGCTTTCAGGAACTGGCGCCGTTTCATTTGGAGGTCCCCCGGTGAACTGGCAAGTGACTACATGTATCATAGCAGGCGCAAGCGGGACAAGTCGAAGGGGAATAGTGCGTAGCTTGCGAGACTACTGGGCTGTTGGGCGAAACCTTCGTAAGGCTGCTGCGTATATATATTTGGGTACTAGTGGGGGACGGAGCTGGCCCCTGTCGCGTCGGAGCGGGGCATGAAAGGAACAAGAGGGGAAGAAGTGGTAACAAGGGCGTAACATAGGACTGGTATAAGTTCCTTCATTGATAGGATATTCTCTGGTAAATTACGGCGTGTGGCGCTTGAGTTCGTCCGCGAACAGGGAGGGTTGCTATGTTGGACCCGCTTGTACCAACCTTACGGAGGCTGAGGCGAAGGCTGTCGATTCAACGCTGGCTGCGGCTTAACCTCGAAGGCCTCTTATTCTCGTTGTCGGCGTGCTGCGTGTGGGTGTTCGCCTCGAAGCTGTTTCCGGTTCTGGGCAATCCCATGCCTGTGTGCGGTGGATTGGTGGGATTGGGGATCGTGGCGCAGACTGTGGTGGCGATCAGAGGGAGACCGGGCCTGATTGACGCAGCGCTTGATGCGGACGGGCGTCTGGGATTGAAGGAGCGGCTGACGAGTTCGCTGGAGCTTGCGGGCGCGGAAGGGGAGATGGTGGCGGCGGTGCACACGGACGCGCGGAGGCATCTTGGCCGGCTTGACGTGGGAAAAGATTTTCCGTACAAGCTGCCGCGATCATCGCGAATGCTGGGGATCCCGATTCTGCTCTTCGGTCTCGTGAACATTCTCCCTTCGCTTGATCTGCTGCATTACCAGGAGCAGAAGGACAAGGAAGAGGCGCGGCAAAAGGCGGTGCGGGTGAGCGCGGAGAAGCTGAGGGCCGCAATAAGCCCGCTACGGAAGCCTTCCGAAGAGGAGATAGGTGATCTGGCGGAGGTAACGGGCGAGATTGAGCGCGTGGCGGAGGCCCTGGAGAGCCAGGAGATAACTGAAAAGCAAACGCTGGCGCAGATGAAAAATCTTGGCGCCAAGCTGGTCGAGCAGCGCATGGCTATGGCGCGGGAGAATCCAGTTCCGAAGCTTGCGGGGGACACCTCGCAGCTTGGAATGACTCACGACCTGGCGAACAGCATCCAGCAGGGCCAAATGGGAGATGCGGCACAGAAGGCCGAGGAGCTGAAGAAGAAGCTTAAGGAAGGTGGACTGGGCAAGAAAGAGCTGGGCGATCTGAAGAAGGAGATGGAGCAACTTGCCGAGATGCTGGGTGGGAAGGATACGGCGCTGGGCAAGGCGCTCGCCGAGGCGGCGCAGAGCTTGAGCGCCAATGATCTGGGCGCTGCGCTGGCGGGCTTGGATATGGTGGAGCTTTCGCTTGAGGACATTGCATCCACGCTGGAGCAGATGGAGAAGATGAACCTGGCGCTTAAGGACCTCGCCAAGTGGCAGGGGGAGCTGCTGGGCCCGAGCGATTTCTGCCGGTTCTGCGGGATGCCCCTGGAGCCCTGCGAGCTCGGTCCGCTGTGCGAGGGGTCCTGTCTAGGACACAGTTGCAGCGGGATCTGTTGCAGGTGCGCGGGAATCGGGGGAGCGTTCGCGAGAGGCGAGGGGGGCTTCGGTGGAGGGATGGGGGGGCCGGGTCATGGTACGGGAGGGATGGTGGGCGAGCTACCGGAAGGCGATGTCGGTTTCAAACCTACATTGCTGCCCGGGGAGATGACCAAGGGGAAAGCTCTGATGGGAGTTCTGCAGAAGGGAACGCCGGACGAGGGCGCCGAGTCGGAGCTGGAATACATTACGGAAGCCTTTGTGGCAGTCCGGCAAGAGGCGGAAGAGGCTTTGACGAAAGAAGAAATCCCTCCCGGCTCGAAGGAATTCGTGCGCCAGTACTTCGGGTCCCTGGAGCCACGCCCGACCGGGTTGGAGAGTTCCTCTACCGGCTCCGAATAGGGCACAACGCCTGGAGCAGCAACATGCCGTTGACGCGGCGCGATTTTCTGGCTTTGGCCGCTGCATCGCTGGTCTCCGGCTGCGGGCGGATGCCGACCGCGGGGGGAACTGGATATATGGCCTGGGGACAGGCGGGGAGAAGCGGCGGCGCATTCATAAAGCCCCGCGCCGTTGAGGTGATCGAGGGGGAAGTCTACGTCATAGATACTACCGGCCGCGTCCAGGTGTTTGACTTGGACGGGCAGTTCACAAGGAGCTGGAACCTTCCAGCGTACGAGAACGGGACGCCCACGGACCTTTCGCCTGACGGCAAGGGGCGTCTGGTGATAGCGGACACGCACTACAGCCGGATCCTGGAGTGCACGACGCAAGGCGAAGCGCTGGCGAATTGGGGCGCGTACGGCACGGGGGAAGACCAGTTCATTTATCCCACCGGCGTTGCACGCACGCCGGACGGGACTTACTACATATCGGAATACGGCATGGATGCGGAGCGGGTTCACGTTTTCGATCGGGAACGGAAGTTCCTGCGGCAATGGGGACGTCAAGGGAGTGGAGAGGGGGAGTTCTCGCGAGCGATGGCGATTGGCCTCGACGACGAGGGTACGGTGTATGTGGTGGACACAGCCAACCACAGGGTGCAGTGCTTCGACGGGGAGGGGAAGCTGCTGCGGATCATCGGCGAACCCGGTGGAGCCCCCGGGCAGTTGAGGTACCCGCACGACATCTCCTTCGCGCCGGACGGGAGCATCTTCGTGTGCGAGTACGGCAACCATCGCGTTTCCAGGTTTCGCCGCGATGGGACTTTCATCGCATGCTACGGTCGACCCGGGCGTAAGCTTGGCGAGTTCAACGGGCCGAGGGGCGTGGCCGTATCTGACAGCGGCCACGTGTTCGTGGCGGATACTGACAACAATCGCATGCAGCGCATCGAGGTGAGGGGACTAAGGTGAGCTACGTTCCGCGCTTCGCGTTTCCATGGATGCTGCTTCTGCTGGCGCTGGTGCCGTGGGTCGTCTGGGCGGGGGTCCGAATACGCTCGCTGTCTCCGGCCCGGAAGGTGATGGCCGTGGTGCTCCGCTCGCTGATGCTCACGGCGCTGGTCGCTGCGCTTGCGGGCGCTGAGCTCGTGAAGAAAAGCGACAAGCTGGCGACTTTCTTCCTGCTCGATCAATCGAACAGCATCCCGGAGTTGGCGCGCGTAGGGTCGGCGCAATGGGTGCGGAACTATTGTGAGGAGTTCATGATGCACAACGACGAGGCCGGGGTGATTGTCTTCGGCGAGGAGGCAAGCATCGAGACGAGTGTGGCGCCAGCGCTGAAGCTTGAGGACATCAAATCGTTCGTAGGAGGCGAACAGACGGACCTGGCGGGCGCGATTCGTCTGGCCACGGCTGCTTTCCCGCAGGGATACATGAAACGCATGGTGGTTTTCTCGGATGGGAACGAGACCCGCGGCTCGGCGCTGGAGGAGACTAAGCTCGCGCAAGCCGCGGGGGTCGAGGTGGACGTGGTTCCGCTGATGGTTGGGGGAGGGAGCGAGGTGCGGGTGAGAGATGTGACAGCCCCGACCAGAGTCAACGCCGACGAGCCTTTTCAGCTTCGGGTGGAGGTCGAGGCGGATCAGGACTGCGAGGCGACGCTGCGGCTGTTTCAACGGGTGCATAGCGGCAAGCGACTGATGCGGGAGCAGAAGGTCACGCTGCACGAGGGGGTCAACCCGTTTCTGATGGCGCAGGAACTCCGCGCGGCGGGGTTCTACGAGTACGAGGCGACGGTGGAATCTGAGGCCGATACGATTCTGGCAAATAACGAGGGCCGCACTTTTTCGGTGGTGCGCGGAGAGCCGACGGTTCTGTACGTCGAAGGGGCTCCGGAGCACAGTACGCATCTGGGTCCCGCCCTCGAGGCCGAGGGAGTCAAGGTCGTAAACGCGAATCCGGCAGGAATGCCGACTTCGCTTGCTCAACTGCAGAACTTCGATGCGCTGGTGCTTTCCGACGTCAGCGCCACGGACCTGTCGAGCGACCAGCTCAAATCAATCGAGCTGACGGTACGTGACTTGGGCGTGGGGTTCGTTATGATCGGCGGCCCAAATTCGTTCGGTGCGGGGGGCTACTTCAACACGCCGGTCGAAGATGCACTTCCGGTTAGCATGGACATCAAGCAGCGGAAGATCGTGCCCCGCGGCGCGCTGGTGCTGATCATGCACACGTGCGAGATGCCCCAAGGAAACAAGTGGGCGCGGGACATAGCGATCGCGGCCCTGGACGTGCTTTCTTCGCAGGACCTCATGGGAACCCTGGCGTACCGCCACGGCACTGGTCACGACTGGATATTCGGGCTGCAACCCGTGCGCGACAAGACCATGATGAGGAACAGAATCATCCAGGCCAGCACCACCATTGGCGACATGCCGGATGTGGGCACGACGCTCGAGACAGCGTATGGCGCGCTGAAGGGTGCTGACGCTGCGGTCAAGCGCGTGGTGATCATCTCCGACGGGGATCCCGCTCCGCCGTCTGCTGGGCTCCTGAATGCCCTCGCCCGAGCGAAGATAGCGGTAAGCACGGTATGCATATGGCCACACAGCCCCAACGACGAGAACATGCTGAAGTGGATCGCGACGAAGACGGGTGGGCAGTATTACCTGGTGCGGGATCCCAGCAAGCTGCCGCAGATATTTGCCAAGGAGGCTGCGGTGGTCAAGCGGGGGCTGCTCAACGAGAAGCCCTTCCAGCCCGTGCTTCACCATTCCTCGGACATTGTCCGAGGGTTTGTCGAAAGCCCTTTCCCGACGCTGCGTGGCTACGTCGTGACGACCCCAAAAGACAACGCGACGGTTCCGCTGGTGTCCCCGGACGAAGACCCGGTTCTTGCCCACTGGCGCTACGGGCTGGGGAAGTCGGTAGCTTTTACGTCGGATGTTACGAGTCTGTGGGCCGCAGACTGGCTGAAGTGGGAGGGGTTCAATCGCTTCTGGGCGCAGACGGTTCGGTGGGCGCTGCGGGAGGTGATGCCGACGGATTTCCGGGTGGATACCGAAGCCACCGGCGGCGTGGGGTACGTCAAGATCGATGCGGTTGACGAGGAGGGACGCTTCGTGAACTTTCTGCGCCCCAAAGGGGTCGTCACGGGGCCACCGCCCGCATTTGAGCGCCAGGAGCTGGAGCTTGCGCAAACCGGCCCGGGCATTTACGAGGGGAAGTTCCCGCTGGAGCAGCGCGGCGTCTACATGATGAACCTTACCTACTCGCTTCAGGACGGGTCGCAGGGGCTCTTCACCACGGGCCTTTCCCTGGATTACTCGAAGGAGTACGAATACAAGACCACCAATCGGCCTTTGCTTGAGCAGGTCGCCGCGACCGGCCGCGGGACCATCC
>Ga0180438_10002545_pt1 | contig 29471 bp, 46 predicted proteins | sample SS_ome_12_FD_132455 | JGI IMG/M metagenome (GOLD analysis project Ga0180438, IMG submission 132455) | Hypersaline lake sediment archaeal communities from the Salton Sea, California, USA - SS_3_D_2 metaG | ecosystem: Environmental > Aquatic > Non-marine Saline and Alkaline > Hypersaline >...
ATGTCGCGTCCTTTGTAACCAAAAACCGGCGGGCTTGCGGGATTCGAACCCGCGCCCCGGGGATATGAGCCCGGAACGTACCAACAACCCGCCGGTCCCTCCAACACCAAGCGGCAAAGGCTTGAATCGTTAATAGTATCCTTGCGCCATAATATGGAATTCGACCAACCCGGTGTAATTTTGGAAATACAACCGGCGCCGATTATCGCCGAACATCGCCGAACGGGTCAACGCCGGTCGCCGGGGTCAATATACGCATTCCTCGCGGTCGATCGCCAATTTGGCCAACCCATGAAACCGGCCGCCCGGGACCGACCAAAGCGACGTTTTGTCGCGGGGGTCGCGGGCAATGGTTTCCTCGACCCGAACGCCGCCCATAACGACATACCGACGCCAAATCGGCGCATCGCCCCGCGTACATGGTTCCCATTTGGACGCCCCAACGACGTCCAACCGCGACCGAACCCGGCGAATAAATCCAATCAACCGGCCCGGGAAATCGTTGCAATCAACCCAAACGGGCGACGTAACGTCCGAATATACGGGGTCGCCGTCGGAAAAATCCCCCAATACAACCGCCGCGTGATCCGTTTCCGACCATGCCCGGTCGGCCGTTCGTTGGCAATTGGATCGGATGAATTCCCGGCGGCGTTCGGTCGGCGAATCGAACGACGCGGACCACCATTCTTTGTACGAATAATCGTATTGGTTCGCCTCGACGATCCCGTCCGCAAATCGCAATTTCCGACGCCGTTTCCGCATGTTGTAAACGTACGTGCCCATTTTCAAATCTCCCGTTTTGAAATTACCAACCGATCAATCGCCCGCCAATGACGCCGCCGCCTCGCGGGCGACGTCCAACGCTTCCCGGGCCAACGATGCCGCCGTTGCGATGTCGGACCGCAACGTCCGTAAATCCCGGATTTGTTCGACCGTTTGCGCCCGGTCCGACATCCCGCCAATTTTAATCAACGCGTCGTCCAAACGGTCGTCGATCCGTTTCAACCGCGCGACCGCCCGGGTTACCGTTTCGCGGCCGTCGTTTACCCGTTTGCAATTCAACAGCGCGTCGGATTTGGCCGCAATCAACGCTTGCCGTAATTCGACAAAATCGCCGCCGCCGTCGACGTCTTCGGGTTGTGACAACCCCAACCGCAAACGGGCGTACGCGTTGCCCGACAAATGGACCATGTCAGCCGACCGCGACAATTTTTGCCGTTCGTCGTCCGTTCCGCGTACCGTCAAAATGATTTTTTGGCCCAACGAGGGTTCCGATTCCATGTCCATTAATCCGACCTCCGTTCGTCGAAATCCGAAAAAGATAAATAGCCCAAAAATTGGGCCCGTTCCGCGTCCGTAATCAATTCGGCAACCCAATCGGACACAAAGTCCTCCGACTGGACGCCGACGTCCAACCCGTCCAGCGCATGGACCGCATTTAATGACGCATTAACAACCGCATCGCATGCCGAAATAGCGTCGGCGTCGATAAATGATTCGCCCGCAAGTTCGGCCAAGACAGGTTCGCCCCGCAAAATCAAAACGACGTTGCCGGGCGTAAACCCCCCGACGACGTCCATGACGTCCAACCGCCAACAACGTTTTACTTCGGTCGCGTTCATCGTCGGCCCCCGGTTCGTTCGACGCCGAATTCCCCGCCCCGCGCCCGCATCCGGATTCGGAATTCGTCCGTTCCGACCGCCGCCGCGATTTGTTCGCGGTTGGGCATTTGCGACCGCCAAACGATGATCCAACCCCATTTCGTTTCGGTAATTTTCCAAATCATCCCGATGCCTCCCGTTTTCAATCGGTTTTTTCCGACGCCAACGCGAACAACCGCATTGATTCATACGAAACAACCATTTCGATCGGGTCGCCCCAAATGACGACCGGGCGTCCCGCAACAACGGTTTCGCAATGCCGACGGATCGACGCCAAAACATCTTCCTCGGCGGGCGTCAACCGTCGGGGTCGCGGGGCGTTACCATGGGACCAATGACCGTTCGGGCGAACGCGTCGCGTACGCCCCGTCGGGGACCGCATCGTGTACGTGTCGTCCCAATCCCAACCCGTAAACGAAACCCGAACGGTCGTGGTTTTGGCCGATGTCGTCATTTGGCACACCCCCAAATCATTTCGCCGGTTCATGTCGTCCCCCGTTTCGTTCATGTCCTACCGTATTGTACCGGCAACGGAACATGATGCAAGGGGAATATCGACAATGGACCGGAAATATTTGAGGTTTTTTTGCGGGGCGGGTCAAACGGTCGGGACGGCAACCGAAACGGTCGGCAACGCCCCGGTCGGGATTCGTTGCGAAAACGGTGCAAGGTCGTTCGCCGGGACCATGCCCAACCGCGCAAACGCCCGGTTCGCGTCGTCGGGTAATTTGTCGCCGACGGTCAAAACAAACCTGTCCACTGGTGATTCGGAACCCATTGGCATGGCGACCGGTTCCCCGGCGTCCAAATGCCGGAACGATTCGTCCGTCAATAATAGAATATACCGCGCATCGGCGAAAATTGGCCAATACCCGTACCGCATCGTGGCCAACGTTGCCGGTTTGACGTACGCGACCAGAACCCGCGTCTGACGATGCCCAATCAATCCGGCATCATACAACGAAAACCCCAACGAACGGTCGTTCCGTAGCGTCTGGACGTCGTCGGGCGACAATACGACCGCGACGTTGATCGTATCCGCCGTATCCAATCGCGACAAAAACATCGTTTCGACCCCACAAAAAAAACCGCCGACGAAGGACGCGACACCCCCGTCGGCGGAACAAAACGGGAGGCGTTGGGCGCCGTAAGAAACGGCAGGAAAACGCCCCATTTGACGACGCGGGAATTATATCATTCGATTGCCCAACGGCAAACCCGGTAAATTGCGGCAATTGCGGTCGCAATGATGACCGCAACCGCCGCAAATGCCGCGATCAATGCGAACAAATACGCGATCGCCTCGCGGCCGTCGTCAAACGTATTGCGGCGTCGTTCCGCCATCGTTACGCCCGTTCGTATTTCGGGCGCAACCCGCCCTCGGCCAAAAATTCCAACAAATCCGTTTTCGCGATCTGATGTTGCGTTCCCCATTTTTTCGCGACCAAATACCCGTCGCGGCAATACCGCCGGACCAACGAATCCGTCAAACCCAATACGGCCGCCGCCTGGGGCGTCGTAAACAATTCCGTTTGCGCGTCGACCCCAACGGATTCCAATTTCCGACGGGCGGCCCGGACGACGTTGACCTTGGCCCCCGCCGCCCGGGCAATCGCCTGATCGCGCCGCCCGGACAAAATGCCGGAATGGATGTCGCGAAATGTATTCCTATCCAAATCGTTCATCGTTCAAAACCTCCCGATCCCCGCCGCCGTTTGTAATGTACCGTCGGCGGTCATTCTGTCAACCCGGATGCTCGCCGCCATTCGACGCGTTGTTGGGTTTCGTCGTCCCAAAAACCGCCGAATTCGGCTTCCCAATCGTCCAACCCGACGTCGTTAACGAACCGGCGAACCATGGAAAGCGCGACCGGGTTCGCGACCATTTGTTCCGCCCGTTCCATAATCGCAAACATCCGTTTCGTTTCGTCCGACGGCAACGGTTCGTCCGGGGCGATCCCCGCCCGTTCGGCCGCCCGGCGGACGACCCGATAATGGATTGACATTTTCGGCAAATTGTCGAGCGGAATCGATATCGCCCGAAATATCCCCAACCCGATTTGGCCGAACATTTCCCGTTCGTTCCAACAATGGATTTCGGGGATTTTGCCGCCGATCAACCGCCGCAACGGGACGACTTCGTCGACCCAACATTGTTCGCCCGTCATTTGCCATGTGTCCAAAAACGCGATGTCGTATTCGTCCGGGCCGATTTCGCGAACGAAATTGTATATATCCGCGACGATAACCCGACGCGTCGCATATTTGGCGACCAATTCGACGATCCGTTCGTCCCGTTCAACGGTCGTAACAATCCCGCCCGCGTAAACGTCGGCCAACCGGGAAAACGTCCCCAACCCCAACCCGCCGACCAAAACCGACGGGTCGTCCATGTCGGCGATCGCTTCCAACGCGTCGTACATTTGCCAAACTTCCTGCGGGTCGTCGCGGAACCATTCCCCGTGGTCGACGTCGCGCAACGCCCGGATCGCATGGTCGCATTCGAACGACATGTCCGTTACGGGTTCGCCCCGCAACAATGCGTTTCGCATCGAAACGACCGTCGTTTTTTTCCCGGCGGGCAACGTATCGACGACGATCGAAATTCCGTCGCGTTCCCCGGCGGGTACGTCCGGGCGTTGGTTCATCATGTCCCGCAACCATTCGAAATCAATATGATCGTTCATTCGTCGCGTCCTTTTCAAACAATGGGGATTTCGCCCAAAACGGAACCGGGGTCGGTAACGGCAACCGACGGCCGGTTGTACAATTCGTCGAACCAATCCGGATGGCATGTCGACGAATCCAACGGGCAACGACGGTCGCGGGCTTCGCGGGTCAATTTATTCCATTCGTCCGGGGCGCATTCGACATATTTCGATTCGCCGCCGGTTGGATGGTAAAAATGAACGAACCGGGGCGCGCGGCCCGTCCGCATGGCGTCCCCGTATTTTTCCGTATGGACGGCGTCGCGCAATTCTTGGGAATCGTCCGCCGGGTCGGACATGACCCGGAACGATTGCGGGTACATTTCGACCAACCGTCCGTCGTCCATCAAAACGGAATATTGCGGGGTCGAATCCGCGTCCAAATAAACCGACGCGATCCGTCCCGCGTCGCCCGGTTCAACGTTTTGATAATGGACGTTTCCGCGAACGGACCCGGAAACGACGATCCGTTTGTCCAACAATGTCGTCGCGATTGATTTTTTGGCCATTTGGCCGCCTCCCGTTTCAAAGTTCGTTTTCGTTCAACCATTCGATTTCGGCCCGGATCGCGGCGCGACGCGACCAAAACGGACCAAACGTCGGCCCACCAACGATCGCGACCCGCCAACGAACGGGCCAATACCGGGTGAATGTCGCCAAAACGGAATCATCCCGGACCCGGCGCCGGATCGCCCGAAATAACGTCCGCAACGGGGCGCAAACCGGTTCGACATGCGACGCCCGACGTTCGGCCCGTTCCGCCCCGACCGCGTCGTACGCGGCCGCCAGGGCGTCCGAACGGACGAATTCGATTTGGCCGTCGGATCGAATCGTAATTTGCATTGGATCATTTCCCCGCCGATTGTTGGTTGGCTTGATCGGCCCGTTTGTAATATTCGGGTTTTTTCCGGTCGGACGTTTGTTCGCCCAACCCGTCCCGAAACGCCTTGGTCAATTCGCCGCATCCGGACCCGACGACGCCGTCGGCCTCGACCGTAATTTCGCCCGTCGGCCCGACCGTTACGATTACCCGTTCCGCCATGATATCCCCCAAAACAAATTCGTTACCGTGAACAACCCGTTACCATTTCCGACCGGCGCCCGCGCGGGCCCATTTTTTTTGCTTCGGTTGGCAATAACAACGGACCGAACCGTCGCGTTGCGTTTCCGTTTTGAACGACCAACCGTTCCGTTTGGCGATCGACCGGGTTTTTTCGACCCCGTATTGTTGCATCAACGCCGAACATTCCGGGCCGACTTGGTCCATCATGCCGTTGCCCCGGTCCCAATCGTCGAACCGCAATTGACATTCGTTCCCGTTCGGATCGTCGACGTACGTTCCGTCGGATTGTTGCCGGACGCGGACGACGCCGATTTCGTACGCCCAGCGGTTCCCGGTCAAAACGATCGCCGCGTCGCATGGACGTTCGACGTTGCCGTACGTCCGGTACGTTTTTTGGCCCAACCGTAGTTCGACGCCGCATTGGCGGCAACCCGCCGCCAACGCGTCCATATCATCCAACGTCAATCGAACCGTCGAAATATGCGACATTTTCAACCCCTCGCTTTTGCCTGATTGCGGTTTCGTTCCCCATGCGAATGATGGTGATGCCGTTTCCGTTTTTTGATAACGACCGGCCCGCCCAACATGTCGCCCAATGTTTTGACGAATTCGTCGGCCGATTTGTGGACCGTACCGTCAAACCCGTCCGTCGTGACGGAAATCGTCCCGTCTTCCAAAATTTCGATTTCAAATTCGTTTTTCGCCGCCATGGGATCGCCCCCGTTTACCATTGTTTTTTTCGTTTGACCGTTGCCCGATTGCCGTCGAATTTGACCGCCCATTTGGCGCGGGCGGCGGCCGTTTTGACCGCTTCGCGGGAATACGACCGTTTTAATTCGTTCAAATTGTTTTGGTACCCGTCCCGGACCCGGGCCGATTTCGATTCCGTATCGATTTGGATCGCCCCGCCGTACAACGAAACAATCGACCCGGTCCAAATTGCGGTTTCGCCAACGGCCGCGATCGCCCGGTCCAACATGTCGCGGTTTTCGGCGTTGAATTCGACCGACATCGTTCGAACTTCCCAACATGGCATCGTTTTGTCTCCCGTTGCCATGGGGCCCGGCGAACCGGGCCCCGGTCCCCGTTTCATTCGGCGCCCGTTCCGAAAAATTTGTAAACCCGAACGCCGCGTTTCCCGGCGTATCCATGCGATTTTTTCCAATCGGTCGCCGCTTTGCCTGTGATTTCAACGCAAACGCAACGGCCCCATTTTTCGTTTGCGACAACCGCCGCCCGACGGATCAACGGAACGTCGTGATCTTGAATGCCGCGTCGTTTCAAAAACGCCCCTTCAGGTTCGAAAACGCAATCCCAAACCCAACGTTCGAATTTTTCGACCGACAACCGGGGCCGCAATTTGAATTCGACAAAACCGTTTGTCGTTTGGATGTCGCCCGAATACCCGTCCTGGTGCCCGTTGTAATCCCGGGCCATTTCGTTGGCGACCCGATACGCCTCGTCGACCGTTTTCGCCGCAACCGTCATTGAAAAGTTTGTCGCGCCCATTGTTGTCCCCCGTTCGGATGTTTGAATGTTACAACCGTATTGTACCGTCGCCGGTACATCATACAAGGGGTATATCGGCCGTCGGGACCAATAATTCCAAAAAAAAATCGGCGGGCCGGATAATCCGAACCCGCCGCGTCGCGTCCCCGCCCCGACCGGTCAATCGTCCGCGTTGTCGTCCAATGAAATACGACGGTCCGGACGGTCAACCATTAACGACGTTAAACGGTCGTAAACCGCCGACAACGATTCGCGAACCGACGTCCGTTCGTCGGCGTCTTTGCGGATTCCTTTGCCGGTAACGCCCGCGACCGCGTCTTTGGCGGCGACGACCAATTGGTCCAATTCGGCGTTCGACCCGATGTTCAATTCCCGGAACCGGTCGAAAAATTCCCGCAATTTTTCAACGTTCGATTCATGGAACCGCTTGACCTTGCCGTCGGGCGATGGCGTCAATTGGTCCGTTATTTTGGCGACCAACGACCCGAATTCTTCGACGAACGATTGTTCGGTCGCGGCAAGCGCTTCCTCGAACCGGGCGCGAATTCTAGCCTGTTCGGCCGCAAATAACGCCGGGTTCAGTTCCTGCAAATAATCCGGCGGTTCGATCGACGGATATTCCCAATCGAAACCCCACCCCCCGATCAACGATTCCGGGTAATCGGACGCGTCGAACAATTCGTCCAAATCGGCCCGCGCTTTGTCCAAAACCTCAGCGTATACCTCGTTTGCGGCGGCAACAGCCGACCCCAAATCGTCCAATATCCGCTGCATTCCTGCTTCGAATTCGTCGATGCGATCGCGGCGGATCAACCGGACGCCCCGGTCGGCCGGATACGGAACCGACATCGATTTCCAATAATCGACGGCCCGGTCAACCGCCGCATGGCATGCCGCGATTGCGGGATGATCGACCAACGTTTTGCGGCCCCGGACCGCCTCGGGGGTCGCCCCGAATACCGCCGCCGCCCGCCGCCGTTGTTCCGGTTTCAACGCCCGGGTCAAACCCAAATACCGCCGCCGCAACCGGACCGCCGACGTTTCGTCGCGCAACCGTTCTGCGAACGGCCGATCGTCGAACGGTTCGTCGCCCCCGGGTACGTCGACCGTCGGCGTTGGTTCCGCCGGTTCGACATCCGGTTCCGGTTCGGTCGGGATGTTGTCCAACCGTTCCCGCGTTTCATCGATCGCCGCCCGGGTTTCCGTTTCCGTCAGTCCAAACATGTCGTTCGTCGTCATTTCCTGCGTCTCCCGTTTTTCAAATGCCAACCGGTTGGGCCGCCCGTTGCGACCCGATATTTGAATTGTACCGAAGTCGGAACATCATTCAAGACCATATTCGGCATGTTCGGGAAAAATATTGCGATTATTCGTCCAAATCGATCTTGCGGGATTTTTCGCCGAATTCGCGTCGTTCCAATTCGCGTTCGACCGCGACCCGTTCGTCGGCCGCGATTTGTTCGCGGGCTTGTTGGTCGCGTTCGCGCATGCGTTCCAAACGGTCGGCCTCGGCTTGAATGCGGCGTTGCCGGTCGGCCTCTAGTTCGGCGTCGCGGCGGGCATCGGTCGCCATGGTTTGCAATTCGGCCAACGCCCGGCGGCGATCGACGGGCGATCGTAACCCGTCCAATTGATCCCAAACCGACGCCCAATTGACCGGGCCGGACAAATCGATCCGGGACGCGATGTCGTCGACGGCAGTTTCGACCGGCGTTCGCGACCGGACTTGGACCTCGACAATCGTTCGCGGGATCGCCCCCGATTCCAATTGGATTTCGATGTTTGATATTGCCCCCCGGGCGGTCATGTTCGGCAACGACGGAAAATCGACGCCCATGTTGACCGATTGGCCCGTTTCGAATGATTCCAAAACCCCCGCGAATTCGATTTGGACCGATTCGGCATTGCCGGACATCGATACGACCGGCGGCCCGGTCCAACCGGGCGGGACGAACGGGTCGGATTCCAACCAAACCCGGGCCGGTTCGGATAACACCCGGGCCGGTTCGGGTAACGGAATAAACGGTTGCGATCGCGGGGCGGGAACGTCGCCCGTATCAGATTGTTTCAATACGAAACCGCCGTCGATCCATTCGCGAACGATCCGGTACGCATGCAGACGGGCGTCGGCCCGGTCCCGATGTTCGGACGCCGGGTCGGGCGTCGACGATAACGGATACCGTTGAACAATGACGCGGAAATCGTTGTCGTATTCGCCCGGAAAAATGATCGCCCGTTCTTCGCCGGTTTCCCGGTGCCGGTATATTCGCCGAATCATAACAACCCCCGTTTCGTCCATTTCCGGACCCGGGCCCGGTATTTTTTGACTTTGGTATTTGCCGTTTTTTGTTTGCGTTCCCATTGTTTCAACAACGCCGCATCGGCGGCCGCGCGTTGGGCGTCCGGGTCAACCGGCGACGATGCCGCCGCCCGCCGTTTCGGTTCCGCCAACCATTGATCCAACAACGCGTCGGCGTTCGATTCGAACGTCGTTTTGACCCGTTTAGCAAACCAATCGGTCCCGCGTTCGCAACGACCGTTTTTGTTGGTTTGTTCCAAATACAACTTCAAATGCGCCAATTCATGGGCGAAAACCCAAACCGCATTCCGGACCCGCCGACGTAGTCCCTCGGCGTCAACCCACCAATGTTTACCGCGACCCCATTTTCGTTCGCGCGATTTCATCGTCCCCGGGCCCGGTTGGGTTACGATTACGCGGCCGACCGAAACCAATATTTCGCCCCGCCACATCCAACAACGGCCCGAATTGAAACCGTCGTTGCGGTTCCGCAACCGGAATGTTCGGACATGCCGGACGCGGATTTCCAATTCGCGGCAAATCCAACCGACCATTCGCCGGACAACGTAATCCGGAATCTTGGGATAATCCGTCGTATTAACGATTTCCATTGTTCGCGGCCCCCGATTCCGAATGGTTTTCGATACCCATCGCTGCGGCCAACAAACCGTCGGCGAAATCCGACGCGGACCCGATGACCCCGGCGACCGACCGCAACCGTTCCGCGATCCCATGCGACCGGTATTGTATGTCGGCCCGGTCGCGTAACAAATCGCCGATCAACCGCGCCATTTCCAATTTTTCCCGGTCGACATCGTCGCCGTTTTCGATCCGGGTTTCCATTTCGTCGAGGTAAACGTCGACGAATTCCGCCCGGTTCGTTCGGACCGCCGCCGCAATGGGCGTCGGCAAAAAATACGTTTGAATCATGGTTCGTCTCCCGTTTCGTAAAAACCGGCGTCAGGCGGCCCCTGCGACCGCCTGACGCGTCCCCCGCCCCGCCGATAACCGATCAATCGTCCAAATCAACCGTTCGCGTTTTGCCCGATTTGCGGCGTCGTTTTTCGGGCAATTTGTAAACGCCGCCGTTCGCCGCGTCGATGAATCGATCGTGGGCCTTTTCGCGCGTTTCCCGGATCGACGCGGGCGATTGCGTTTTCAACGGGACAACGAAATCCAACGCCTCGGCCAACGTACAACCCAACCGCCGGGACATTTCGCAAATGTTCCGGATGTCCGCCCCGGTCAAATCCGTTTCGTCGGGCGATACGTCGGCGGGGTCGATCCCGAATTTTTCCCGGTTCAATGCCCAAATCGTTTTCCGTTCTTTGGCCGATGGGATGTCGAAAAACCAAACGCCGCAACGGAACCGCCGTTGTAATTCGGGCGGCAACGATTCCAACCGGTTGACCGACGCAACGAAAAAGACCCGCGTCCCGCCGATCGTTTTAATCGTTTTCATCGCGGCCCGGATGTTTTGTTCCGATTCGCCAACCAACGACCCTTTGCATTCGTTAATATCTAATTTGATCGCGGTCGCGTCCGTCGAATTCGCAAACGCTTTCGAGTACAACGATTTCCCCGACCCCGCCGGACCGAATGCCAAAATGCCCGACCAGTTGTTGTCCTCCATTTCGGACAATAGGACTTGCAGCGCGTCGGACGACGTCCCGGACAAATCGCCCCCGGTCGCCCCCGACATCGATTTTTCCAATTCCTCGACCCGGACAATAACCGCCGGTTTTTCGGGGCCCGCCGCCATGCGATTGGCAAACGTTTTCGCGAAATCCAAACCGCCGATGTCGTCGAACGTTTCTTCGCCGACTTCGAACGTTACGCCCCGGGTTTGTTCAATCATTTTTTTCGCCGACGATGTCAAAAAATCGTTGTCGAATCCGGCCTTGCGTAACGCCATCGCGGCCGTTTGTTCGGCGCCGAATGCCATGGTACCGCGTAACCGCGTCGCGGCGTTGGCGACAACTTCTTCGGTCGGGTCGAATTCCAATTGTTCCGGCGGTACCGCGCCGATTTGGTTTTCGACGATTTCGGCCAACCGGTCATCGTCGGGCAACGGGTCGTCGATTTCGACAACCGATCCGACCAATTCGACCGGGACGGGTACCGACGGCCCCAACAAAACCAACGACCGACGGTCCGCTTTGAATTCGTCGCGTAGGTTCAAAATCGCCTGGGCGACGGACGCGTCGTCGATGAATCGTTGGGCGTTATGGAAAAACAAAACCGACGATTCCGGCAACCGGGCCGCCAATTTCAAACATGCGACCGGATCGCCTTCGGTTTGTTCGACGTCGTCGCCGATTTCGGCCAATACCGCCGCCCCGCGATTGTTGCGGGGGTTCATGCCGCGAACCAAATCCCATGCAATTTTCGGGACGTTGTCGTCGTTCAACGCGTCGCAAATCAACCGCTGTACGGCCGACATGTCGGGCGTCGTAACCGCGAAAATCGGAACCGATACGCGACGGCCCGCCTTAATCGCCCGGATCAATTCGTTTTGTGCCAAAGTTTGTGCGTTCATCGTTTGTCTCCTGTTTTGAACGTTGCTAATTGCCAAACCGAACAACCGTATTGTACCGATGCCGGAACATCGTTCAAGGCATATATCGACGTTTCGGGAAAAATATTCGACAAAAAAACCCCGGACGCCGAAAATTGACGCCCGGGGTCGGACCAAGAAAAGGAAGGGTCGGGTCAGTTGCTGTCGCCCTTGTCGGGTTTTTTGGATTTTTTAAGGGTCGACATCCAAATTTTGTATCCGCCGACGACGACCCCGGCAAGCACGACGCCGACCGTTGCTTTGGCGAATTCGTCGCCGTCGACCTCGGCGGCCAACAAAAATTGGGGGGCCAATATGGCGGCCATTAAAATAATCAATTCGACCAATCGTTCCCAATGGTATTCCTTTGGCATGGGGCACCTCGCGGGTTTTTAGTCAAATTCCATACCGATTTGAGTATCGGTATTCGTATCGACGGCGGCGGGCGGCGGGTCGCGTGGCGGCGGATCGTTGCCGCCGCCCAACAACGACCCCAACCCGATCGACGCGGCGGTTATTCCCGCCCCGGCAATCCCGGTCGCCAACGGCAACCAATTGGTTTTTTTGGGTTGGTCGGCCGGTCGGCGTTGGTTTCGCAATTCGTCCAAAACAACTTGGACGTCGGCGCCGGTCGGTTGGCCTTGGCCGACCGTAATCGGCGTATCCGGCGTCGTTTGAATCGTCGCCCCGGTTGGCGGCAATTTTTCCGGTTCGGGTTCCGGTTCGGGTTCCGGTTCGGGTTTGGGTTCGGGTTCGTTTTGTTGACTCAAAAGGTCCAACAATTTTTCGACCTGATCGAGGTCGCCCGCTTTGATTTCGATATTGGTATCGCCGATATTTACGACGTCTTCCGGTTCGTCGCCGCTCATGTTTTTTGCGCCCTTTACGTTGTCGGCAAATTCGCGGAATTGATCGTGCGATTGCCGGACCAAATCGCGATTGATTTTGTTTTGTTTTTTGATCCGTAGCAAATCGGTTATCGTTCCCAACAACCGAACGCGGGCGTTCGATTTGTTAACCGAATCGGCAACCGTCGGATCGGTAAATTCTATTTGACGCGCCCCGTGCGACGTCCCCCGCGTCAACGTCCGGGACCGCGTCGTTGTCCGATCCGTCGTCGTCCCGGGTTCCGGCGTCGGATCGTTCGATTTCATTTGTAACGGCATTGTCCTCGCGTCCTGTATTGCGTTGGCGGAAATCCTGATCCATTTGCGCGGATTCATCCAAAAACCGGCGTTGTTGTTCGGCCGATTGGTTGGCCAATTCGGCCATGACCTCGGAAACGGGTTTCGATTTCGCCATCGTTCGCGCCCCCAAAAATAAAAGCCGACCGCCGACGTAATATCGACGATCGGCGTTCGATCGCGCTAAATTGTCGCGCTACAACTTCAGTCCGAAACCGGACCGGCGGGAACCTTTTTGGACGAAACTTCGCGAACGCCAACCGCTTCCGTCAAACCGACGATGCGTTTGCCTTCGATAAAGTCATAATCCAAACTTTTGTTCACCGTAATGAAGTTGTTTTGAGCAACGACGGCCGAACCCGAAAGTTGGCCCATCGATTGCCCGACAAGTTCCGCCGCCAAACCTTGATTGGCGGTCCCGTCGGCGAATGCCATGACGTCATCTCCTACGTCTGGGACCGGAACGATAAGCGGGTCAACATTTTCCGCCATATTCGCGCCCCGTGTCCATGAACAAACAAAACATTCCCAGGCGTTTGGTTTGTCGATCGGCTATTGTGCCGGTTTTTCGTCGTTTTGCGAACCCAAATTTTCGATTTTTTGGGCCCCGATCGGCGGCGGCAAATCCCCGGACGCCCCCGTCGGCCCCGGTTCCGCGTCCGGTTTGGGGTCCGGTTTCGGTTGTTTTTGGGCGTCGATCGGGACCAATTTGACCCGGATATGCTCGCCCAATGGTTTCGCCTGTTGATCGGTTGACCCGTCGATTTGCTTGATTTGCATACGTACCGGCGGCAAATTGATTTGGCCGGACGTATCCGGCGATATGGTCATTACGACATTTCCGTCGCCGTCCAACAATCCGATCGTCGTCGGGGCGCCCGGCAAACCCGGCGGGCCCCGGAATTGATCTGCGTTCTCCGAAATTTTTTCGTAAATTCGGTCGGATAATACCGCATAGTCAATTTCGGGCGTCCCGCCCGGATTGCCGTTGTCCCCTTTTTCGCCCGGCGGGCCCCGGAAATGTTCCGGGTTGTTCGCCATGCGTTCGTATACCAAATCCGCTAATTTGTTGTAATCGATTTCGATTTCGGCCGTTACAGGCCCGTCCGGTTTCGGATCGGGTTTTTGTTCCGGTTGTTTCGTCGGCAACGGTTGCAACGGTTGGGGGACGTTGTTGTTGATTATCGTTTGCGGTCGTTGTTGGGACGGAACCAACATCGGAACCGGCGCCCCCATCGGCGCGCATTGTTGGACCGGGATCGGAATAACCGGGTACACGCGGGGCATACAACGATTGCGAAACATACAACGCAACATTCGCCGAATCGGGCCCGGGCCGCACCCGCATGCCGGGTATATGATCGCGATCGGACCGTTGGTCGTTTGGACCGCTTTTTCGCGCGTACCGCCCAACGCAACGCCGACGACGCGGTCGCGTTGCAACATCGGGCCCCCGCTATCCCCGTGGACGATGTACGCGTTGGCGACGATCTGGACGTCGTACGTCGTATCGGTCCGGATCAATCCCCAAAATGTCCGGATGTCCGAAACCTGTGCGCCGTACCCGCAAATTTCAACGTACCCGCCCGGTTTGGGCGTCGACCCCATATCGACCGGAACAACGATCGCATCGCGCGGGACATCGTCCAACATAATCATCGCGATATCGGCCGCCGTATCGCGGCGGGCAACGGTCCCGTATCGTTTGCCGCTTGGCCAATGACACAAAACCGGGTCGTTGTTCGGGACGCTATGGTTGGCCGTCAAAACGAACCCGCGTTTGCCGTCGGACCATACCAAAACGCCGGACCCGGTCCGGGTTATCCGTTCGGAAAAATCGTTTTGTTTCGTCCGGCAAATGCCAAAATGCGATTTCCGGGATTTCGTAAACGTCCAACGCCCGGCGGCGACCCATTCGTCGTAACGTTTTCCGACCGGCAAATCCAACCGCCCGGTATCGCGTAACAACGTACCGGTTCGGCTATCAACTTGCGTATGTCGAACGATTGGCCGATCCGCCCCGACCGTCGCCGGGAACATCAACAACAACAAAATCGCAATCAAAAAACGAATCATCGCATGCCCTCCCGACCGTCAAACGTTTACGTTCCGCCGTCGTCCGGCGGGATTCCCAATTTTAATTTGATGACTTCGAGCGACATCATAATTTTTGCGTGGTCCGCCAGGTTTTCCCGGTCCAATTCCAAATACGATTCGCGGCGGCGTTCGTTTTCGTTTTCCAACGCTTCAATTCGTTTTCGCCAATCCGGCGGCGGCAATTCGTGGATCGTATTGTAGATCGCGTCCAATCGGTTCAATAGGTCGCGGGCCTCGACCGGTTCCGCAGCATGCGGTTTAAAGTCGATATGATGATTGGATCGGAAAACCGAATGGGTGACCCAAATCGACCAAGGAAGGAAACATGTCGCAAAAATGACGGACCCAATGCAAACGCATCGGAACATGAACATGAAAACCCATTCCCGATCGATGGTTTTTCGCCGCCCGCCGTTGTTTCCGTTTTTGTTACCGTTTCCGTTTGTCGCCATTTCCGCCCCTCATCTTTGACCAAATCCATGGAATGATGTGAAGCGCAACCGCCCAGGCTATCGCGGAATTCTACCTTACAGCCCCCGGCGTTGGCAATATTGGTCGACGTACCATGGGGCGGGCGGATCGGCGATCGGCAACCGTCCGATCGTATGGCGGGCCAAAAACGGCCGGTCGTAATATCGAAAATCGCGTTTCAATTTGGCCCACAACAGGTTGGACAACCCGATTTCCGGCAATTCCGGGGCCGCCGCGAACCGTTGCCCATGGGCGACGCCATGGCAAACCGGGCAAAGTAGGACAACCGCCCGCCGATCCGCGACGCGCGGTTTGTTGACAACATGGGCCCGATGGACCATCCATGGGGCGTACCACCATTCGGGCGATTGGCGTTCGTCGCGGCCGCAAATCCAACACCATGGATTCCGAACGTCGATCAACATCCGGGCGAATCGTTCGGCAATTTCGTCGCATGGTGGCAAAATGGACAAACTCGCATCTCCCATGGTTCGACCGTAATTTCCAACCGACCCGGCGAATCGGCGGGCAAAACATTTTGTTCGGGCGGCAAATAAATCACGTCCCGGTCGTCGGCCAAAACGCCGCCGTCGGTCAACGCGTCAATCGCGGTTTTCGACCATGCGATCAAATTGTCCGGGTCGTGTTTTTTGAACCCGCCGCGTTTCGGTTTGGGGAAATAGAAAACCAACCGAATCGTCGCCGCCGTCCATCGCGGCCGCGCCCCGCATTGTTCCAAAACCAAAAGGGCGGCAACTTGCCCCATCGTATTTCGGTACCGGGACCGGGCCCCATGCCGGACCCGCCAATTTGCCGGGCGGGCGTTGGGATGTAAATCACGCGGCGGGATGTCGAAAACCAATTCCATGGGTCGACCTTTATTTCGGTTCAAATTGGCCCAAATATCCGCCGACGACGACGTCCAATTGCCGTTCCAATTCCCGGGCGGCAATCGTCGCCCGTTTGGGGTCGGTACCGGGTAATTTCGTTGTCGATATGGCTTTGCCCGCCAAATATGCGGTCATCGCGGCAATCACGCAATACGGGTCGCCGCCGACCGCGAACAAATCCGAATCGATCGCGATCAATTTCGACAACGCCGTTTGTATTTTCAATCGTTTGGTTTCGTCAACGGGCAATAACTCGATTACTGGTTTTGATTCCGGTTCGTTCCAACGCATCGCGCGACATCCTTTTCAATCGATAACAATCGATAACAAATACCATTCGTCGGGGCGGAACGTATCGATATGTTCGCCGCCCCGGTAAAACGATGCGAACAACGGCAACGGTTGCATCAACCCGTAACGACGGGCGATCGGACGGACAACGCATTCGTCGGCCCAAATCCGGACGGTAACCGACCGGTCGGGCAACGTAACGGAAACGAATTCGCGCGGTTGACGGTTGGCGATTTCCAACGACGTAACATTGATATCGAACAACATCGTTTTCACCTTTCATAAACATCGGGGCCGATCGGATCGCCGCAACGTTGATTCGTACGGCGTCCAATCGACCCCGCCGGAACTACGCGTCCCGGTATCGCGCTGGTGGTTTGCCTTGGACTGGACCCAACATCGTTTTTTGCGGGTTGGGATTACCGGCGCGACAAACATTCCGCCCCCATGGTTTCAATTTCCGCCATGGCGACCCGCAACGCCGCCAGAACGTTTTGAAGTTCCCGATACGTATCGAACCGGACGTCCGCGATTGCGCCCGATACGGCCGACAGTGGCGTCCCTGTTAGGTGTTTGGAACATTCCCCAATCGCCGACATCCATTCCGATTTCGCGTTTTCGACCCGGTCGGCGACCGCGTCCGTTACGTCCCGAATTACCGTTGCCGCGTCCATGTCGTCCCCTCCAAAAAGGGGCCCCGGGTCGTTCCCGGGGCCCGAACATCTTACCAATTTTTGACGTTTTCCGATTGCCCAATCGCGACGGTTTCCGCCGGTTTTTCGGCGTCCATGATTTTGACCCGATTGACGACCGTTTGTCGTTCGCCGTCGTACATCGAATGGTCTTTGACGGTCCCGCGAATCCGGATTCGTTCGTCGTTGTCGCCCGGAAACATCGCGTACGATGTCGCGTACCAAACGACCAAATTTCCGTCGTCCGTTTTGGATTTGACCAACGTTTTGGTAATTTCCCGCCCGGTATAGTAATCGTACCCGGGGAATTCGATGATAGCGTCGACCGAAACCCAAATGTCCAACCGTTCGCCAGCGTCGCCGATCCATTGCAACGCGTCGCGTTTGCGTTGTTGTTCGCGTTCGCGTAACGCGTTCAACGATTCGATCAACGCATCCATCGGGACGAATCCGTCGATTGATTCCATGAATTCCCGGTCGGCCCGTTCGCGTTCGGCAACGGCCGCCGCCCGCTTGCGTTCCGCCGCGATTTGGCGTTTTTCCCGACGGACCCGGCGTTCGACCGGTTCCCATTTCCAACCGATCCGTTTGCCGCCGGACGCGACGTCGCATTCGAAACATCGCGTCCCGTATCGCGGGGTAAACGAAAACGACCCGGAACCGCCGCAACGCGGGCATGCCGATTTGACGTATATTTTGCCGTCGTCGCGGCCGCGTCCCAATTCGTAATCGTTGTCGATCGCCCATTGCCGAACGGATTTCGTTAGTTCGGCCAACATTTCGTCGCGTTTGGTTGTCATTTCCGCGTCTCCCGTTTGTTGATTTGCCATACCCGAATTGTACCGGCAACGGAACAACGCTCAAGACGTATATCGGCCCCCAAACGGAAAAATTTGAGAAAAAACCCCGAAACCATCGCGGCGGGTAGCGAACGATGGCCCCGGGGTCGGAAACGGCCCGGGGCAACGCGCCCCAGACTCGAAGGGTACCAAACGAAAAATCAATCGAACGGCATTTGCCGGACGTTCAAATCCGGCAACGGCCATTCGTCGGGGTCGCCGCCTTTGCGGTCGTCCAAATCCAAACCAAACCGTTCCGTATATGATTGGCCGCAATGTTCGCAATCCGTTACATCCTCGACGAACGGGTTGCTGCCCAATTGTTTGACGAAAACCGGGACGTCGTATTTTTGGCATTGCCCGACCATGGATTCGATCCAACGGACGCCGCATTCCCGGGCCCGGGGGCCCGATTCGCCGCCGATAATGACCCAATCCAATTTGACGTTCGCGTCGTCCCATGCCCCGCTTTTATGGGTCCGGCGACCTTCCAGTGGGTAATCGAATGCGATTTGCCCGTCGCCTTCTTCACGGGGGACGGTAAACGACAAACATTCCAACAACGGTTCGGCCGACAAAAACGTCCCGGCGGCCAAATATCGCGGCCGTTGATCGACGAATTTTTGAAAATCGGACGCCATCGAATCGTTGTCGGACGCCGAAAAACCCAACCATACGTTTTCGCGTTTGGCGACCATCGGGTCCGATGGGTCGCGGCCGTTTTGCGGCAACGTCCAAAACCGGCCGATGTTGTCCGGGCGTTTGGTCAACAATAGGAAATCCAACATTTCGCATTCGTCGATAATTTCAAACGCCATTTTCCGCAAACCGCCCGTATCGATCGGGTCGCCAACGTCGAACGTGAATTTGCCGTCCCGCGCGTCGATCCGCAACGGCCGACCGTCCAACGAAACAACGGGGCGGGGTTCTTCGAAAAAATCGCACATCGACGAAACGAAAACCCGGGCCCGTTTGCCGGTTTTCCGCGCGTCGTTGTTCCAACGCCGTACATCGGACCAAACCGATTTGACGAATTGACGCGGGACGTCGTCGCCGAAACAATCCCGCCCGTACCGCTTGGCGTCCGATTCGGCGTAACAACGCGCACAACCGGACGCGATTTTCGAACATCCCCACCAAAAATTCGCGGTATGGTCGGTCCATTCAATTTTGCTGTTCGTCGCCATGATTCCCCCCTGCCATTGGCCGAAATTTGACCAACGCGTCGTCGATTTGTTTTTTGATCGATTCGCGGTCGCCCCGAATTGCCGTATGCAACAAAATAAACAATTGCGAAACGATCAACGATTGTCGCATCAAACTTTGCATTGCCGTTTGCCGGTACAATTGTAAATCGAATTGGTCGTCGCGCGGGACCGCCGGTTTTGGATACGGCGGCAATTCCGGCATTTCAACTTTGCCCATTTCGGACGTTTCGCCGGGCAATTCACGGGCGTTCGAACCGGTCAACCCGTACTCCAATAATTGCATTAACTCGCGGGCCAAATGCGGTTCGCGCAACAACGCGTTGTGCGACAATTGCCGAAAAAACTGCAATTCGTTTTCGTCGTATTCGCGGCGTTCCGCGTCGCGACGTTGTTTGCGTTGTTCGGCCGTCAATTTTTCGTCGGTCATGGTATCGCGTCCTCGTTTTACCCTTCATGTCCCGGCGGGAATTGTTCCTCGAATGCCGGGGAACCATCCGCGCGCCATTGTTTGTACCAAATCCGCAACCGTTCCCAACCGAACAACGTTCCGGGATCGCGGCACCAACACGGGGTCGGTTGCGTTTTGTCCCAATGCAACGGGTCGCCGTTGCGATAGATTTCGAACCCATGGCACCAACCGATGAACGCGGCCATTCGCGCCGCCGGTTTCACCCAAATCAAAACAAACGGCGGCAACAACGGGTCGAATTTTTTGGGTCGCGGGTTGCCGTTCCGGTCCGGCGGCCATTCGCCGTTAGGGCCCGGCGCTTTGAACCGCAACCCGTACCGTCGCGCCGTCGCGCGAACATGGAACGGCCCGACGTCCGGCGTACCGGGTTCCTGGGGTCGTCGCAATACGGCGATTTTCGCCCATTGGTCCCACCATGATTGCCCGCCGAATAACAACGCAAACGCCCCTTCGCCGACGGTCCCGACTTCGGAAATTTTCAAATCGTCGTCGTTCGGTGCGCAAATTTGCGTTTTGACGTTGCTTAGTTGGTTGATTTTCGTCCGGCCGCCGCCCGCCCGAACGCAGGTCGCCCATTGTTCGTCGGTCAATTGGATCGTCAAATCCGGGTCCGGTTTGACATGCGAATTTCGCATTACGCGATTTCCTCCAAAATGTCGTCGGCTTCCAATTTTTGGCGTTCGGCTAACTTAGTCGCCGCCAACCCGGGGAACCGATCAAAAACGTTCGACGGAACCGTCCCCCATGTCGCAACGTATCCCGATTCGACGATGTCGACGTCGGCGATATCGATTTTGCGGCGACATTCGCGGGCGACAATTTCGACGACCCGTTGCGCCAATTGTCCGTCGGACAGAATGTTCGCCCGGTCGATCATTCCCATTTTATCGTCGTCGCGATCCCGAAAAACGGTATATCGCCACCGTTGTTCAAATGTTTGCCAATGCAATAAAACGCCCGACATGCGGTACCCTCCTTCGTTAAAACAAACCGGTCGTTCGACCCGCCGTCGGCGGCGTATCGTCGGCGGGCGGGCCCCAATCTTCCGGATCGGGTTCGGCGTACGTATCGCGCCACCCGGATTCGTCGGTCCGTTCGTCGCGGGTTTCAAATACCGCGCATTCGCGACGCCAATTGACGTCCACGGTTCCGACGGGTCCGTTGCGATGTTTCGCGATTATGATTTGGGCGACCTCGGCCTCGTCGGCCGATTCGGGCCGGAACCGGGGGTCGTATTCGGCGGGCCGATGGACGAACAAAACGATATCGGCGTCCTGTTCGATTGCGCCGGATTCGCGTAGTTCGGACAATCGCGGGGCGCGGGCCGCGTCGGCCGAATGGCGGTTGACTTGGGCCAATACCAAAACCGCGCAATCCAATTCGCGCGCCAATTGTTTCATTCGCCGGGACATTTTCGCGACCTGTTCTTGGCGGGGATCGCGGCCGTTGTCCGGGGTTACCAATTGCAAATAATCGACGATTAACAAATCCAACCCGTTACGGCGGGCATGACGCCGCGCCAACGCCCCGATTTGCGATACGGTACGCGATGGGGAATCCTCCAAGTACAACCGCAACTGGGACAACTGGGCGGCACTGGCGACGACTTGGCGGCGTTGGTCGGCCGACATCGTCCCGTTTCGCATGCGGTACAAATTGATTCGCGATCGCATCGACAACATCCGTTCCGACAATTCGGCCCGGGACATTTCCAACGAAACGAACAAAACCGAATTCGATTCGGCCGCCGCCGCCGCGATGCCCAACCCGAACGACGTTTTGCCTTGCCCGGGACGACCGCCGACGACGGTTAGTTCGCGCGGGCGCAATCCGCCCAACAATTCATCGACGCCGGACAACCCGATCGGAACGCCGTTCAAATCGCCCGTTCGCCGATTGTCGATCCGGTCCAACGCTTCGCGGATTGCATCGTTGACCGAAACAACGTTCGCGCCCAACGCAACCCCGCGTTCGACGACCGCAAACATTCGGTTTTCGGCCATTTCAACAATTTCGGTCGCGGCCCGCCCGTCCAAATTGAACGCATCGGACAACGCATCGGACGCGCATTCGATCAACCCCCGCAACAACGATTTGTCGCGGACAACGCCCGCGTAATATCGGGCATGCGCCGCGTTGGGGACCGATTGGGAAATTTTGGCCAAAAACGCGGCCCCGCCGACCCGTTCGAATTGCCCATCGGTACGCAACCGATCGACCAACAACGCGACGTCGACGCGCGATCCCGATTCGTACAAATCGACCATCGTTGCGTATAGCGTCCGATTCGCGTCGTCGTAAAAATCGCCCGGCGTAATTATCAACGCGATATCATCCAACGTTTCCGGCCGCAATAACGCCGACCCCAAAACCGCCATTTCCGCCTCGATGTCGGCGGGCGGCACCCGTTCTAAAACTTCGCGATTTGTCATCAAATCAAACTCCCGTTTTGAAATGTCGCGGATCGAAACAGTACCCCATTTCAACCCGTCGCGTCAACTTCGGAAACTCGCGGAAACGGCGCCGCCGGAACCCGCAACGAATTCAACAATTCGTCGAACGTCGGCCCGTCGGTCCGTTCGCCAATCAATCCTCGCATCGTCCCGTAAAAATAACCGACCCGGCGACGTAACGGTTTGGTTTTCGTCGCCCGAATCGCCGTCGCGTATTCGTCCGCGTTGATCGCGCGGACCATGACCAAAAACGCCGTCCCGATAACCAACCGCCGGTCGCGATGGTCGTCGGGGTCGATCGAATCCGCCCCGCCCAAAACGTCGGCCAATTCGGACGCCCGCCCGGATAGTTCCCCGCATTGGGATTCGGTCAAAATTTCGTCCAACATCAACCGTTCGGATTCGTCCAACTTCCAAAATTCGCGGTCGCGGACAGGGGTGTCCGGATTACTAAAGCAATTTGTAATATGCAATAAGGGCGCGGAAATTTCGCGGACAACTCGTACCCCCCGGTCGTTTTCCGTTTCGTCGCAACGGTTTACGTCGCCGGTCGGTGTGTCCGAATTTTGTCCGAATTTTGTCCGAATTTTGTCCGAATTTTGTCCGAATTTTGTCCGAATCGTCGAACCCCCCGACGATTGTTCGGTTATTTTGTCCCGCAAATAATACTCCCGGTTTTTGTCCCGTTTGTATTGTTTCCGGGCCCGGTCCTTCGCCCGCCGGTCCGATTCAATTTTGACACGGCGGCATGTTACGACGATCCGGCCGTCGTCCGACGATTCGATTTCCGCCGTCCCCGACCGCCCCAATTCGTCCAACGCGGCCGACATTTCGTCCGGGGTCGCCCGCGCCAACCGGGCCAATTCCGCGATCGTCCCGGAAACCATCCCGGAATCCGCGTCGTGCATCCGGCATAGCAAATCAAACCAAATCCCCCGGGTCGCGGCCGCGCAACCGGACAACGCAAAATCCGACAACCAATCGCGGTAAAAGAACTTGATAAATGGGCGTTTTTCGGACATAATCCGCGAACTCCTTTGTACGGGTCCATAGATTGCAAAACGCCCGGGGCGTTACCAGAAACCCCGGGCGTTTTGTATGCGCCAACGGTCAATCCGTTTTCGGGGCCGCCGATTCTAACCGGGCCAACCGTTGCTCCAAAGCCCGGTTCGTTGCCCGGATTTCCCGTACGATCGCCCTGGATTCCGCCAATTGCGTTTTCAGCGCTTCCAACGGTTGCCGCCGGGATTCAATCCGTTCCGCGATCGTCGCCGCAGCGGCCAAAATATGGCGTTCAATGCAGGCCGTCATGCGTTGCGAATTCAACGCCGACCCCGACCGTTGTTCCGCCGCCAAATCCCGGGCCGATGCCCAAACGTCGGCCGCGATGGATCGGACCAAATCGAATTCGAATCCGTTTAATCCGTCCGGCCGAACGATCGATTTTCCGCCCGTTTCCGGTTTGTCGTCGTTATTTTTTCCGTTTGCCTTTTTTTTCGCCATCATCTCCCCCGTTTTGTTGTTGGACCGTCGACGATTTCGCGTCGATCGGTCGGTTGCCAATAAACCGGCCGCATTCGCGGCATTCCGTCCGGACCCAACCGGCCCGGTCCCCGTTGGGGACGTCCCGCCAAAATTCGGGATTCGTCCCGCATGGACATCGTCGTCGTCGTTTCGCCATGATTACCAACCGCGATACGCGGCCCGGATTTCGTTCGCGCGTCGTTCGCATTCGGCCCCAATCGCCGCGAATACGTCCGGCGTTTCGGCCCCCGATTCGAATTGGGCCCGGATTTCCTCAACTTGCGAAACCGCTTGAGCGGCCCCCAACGCCGTTTCCAGGCCATCCGGCAACGCGGCGGCGATCGATTCATCGGCGGGGGCGTTCGTCGGTTCTGGGGCGGACTGGGCGGTCGCACCAGCGGGTTGCGCGGGTTCGTCCCCCGGCAATGCCCCCGGCGGCGGTTCCATGCCGTCCCCGATGACCGTTCCGTCGGCGTCGCGTTCCGGTTCCGGGGTTGCCGGTTTGGGTTTGTTTTTGGCCCCTTTCGGCCGACCGCGTCGTTTTTTGGTTTCCGGTTCGGTTGCCGTCGGCGGGGCGTCGCCGTCCAACGCGTCGTTCAATTCCGACGTCGGCGTTTTGACGTCCGATTTGGCCAACATCGGGAACAACGTTTCGGCCCGGTCGGTATTGTTTTGCAACGCGTACAAATCGCCCCGCAACATGACAACGTGATCGATCGTCATTCCCTCGCGGCCCGCGACCTCGCATTTTTCCAAAATCGCCGCTTCGGACACCCCGGCGCGGGTCAACCCGCCGATTACCGCGTCAATCGCCGGGACCAACCCGTTTTCGTTGACGAATTTTTGTACCCGGTCGCGAACGCCGGTTTGCGCTTCTTTGACGGCCGCGTCGATCAACCATTTGGGCAACGCGTTACAAACAACGTTTCGGGCGGCTTTGGATTGCCCGATTTGGAACCGAACGTCGTCTTTGCGTTCCGCGTCAAATTTCCCGTATACGGTCCATTTTTTCGATTGCCGGAACGACCGGCCCAACGTGAACCCGGTTTCCAAATCGATGAATTGAACCGGCATAATCCACGAATCCTCGGTATCCTGGATCGGTCCCGGTTCGACCGCGCAATTGCCCCAAACGCGGGCCGCCGCCATTGCCAACCCGATGGACGGGCCGATCGTTTTGTTGTCGCCGGTCCCCCAACCATAATAGAACGATTCGCCCGCGATCCGGGCTTCGGCCAACAACATTTTCGCGCGTTGTTGCAAATTGCGAGGTTCTTGGACTTTGACGGCGGTCGTATATTGCGACCCGACCTTTTGCAACGTACCGCCCGATTTCATCAATTTGCCCGCGTCGCCCAACCCGGACGCTTCGATCAACAAATTATCGTCCAAACCATCGTTTCCGATTTGTTCCCATGCTTCCGCCATTTTCCGATCCTCCAATTTTCAAAAACAAAAACCCCGGCGGCCATTGTACCGCCGACGGTAAATCCAAAAAAGACCCCGCCCGAAAACGGGAAGAAAACGGGCGGGGCGGTCCCGGGCGTCGGTTGGCAATCCGACGCGGGTTCCGGGTTATCGTTGGACCCGTCGTTCGTGGATCTGTTCGATCATATCGGCTTGCCGGGCCGAAAAATCCAAACGGTCCATCATGGATTCGACGAATTCGATTTCCCATGGGGTCAACCCGACCCCGTCGTCGTCGATTTCGTCGACCAAACGTTGTAACCGGTTCCGTCGTTTGTCGTCCGACATGACGCCCCCCGTTATTATTTGAATGCCCATTTGGGCGGCCGTAACGTAATAACCCGCCCGAACGTTTCCGATTTCCAAATCCCGGATTCCAAACATTGGGCCAACCGGTCCAACGTCGACCGGATTTGTACCGCCGCCAAATTGTACCAATCCGGATGCAGATCGTACGTTTCGCAAAAATACGACGGTTTGTTTTGGACAACGACGAACGCAAACGGCCAATCTTCGCCGGTATACCGCCGCCATGCTTCCCGGTACCAATACGCCTGCCAATGATACCGAAAATTCAAAACCGCCCGGTTGAACCCGTCGGGGGTCGCGTCTTGGGCGGTTTTCAAATCGGTCAACATTTTCCAACGGGACGCGACGTCGATTTGGCATTTGCAATCCAAACCGGTCGTTTCGTCTTTCCATGTCAACGAAACATGATTTTCGCCGTCCAACAATTTGGACGCTTTGAAATGGTCGCGGACGTTGTCCCGGGCGACCAACAACGGGGCGATTTGCGAATCCCATTCGTCCTGTTTCAACAACCGAACGTCGGGGCCGAATTCGTCGATTTGCCGTTGTTTCCATTCGTTCCATGCGGCGCCGCGTCGCGAATAAACTACTTTCCCGTCGCGTTCGGATTGCGACAAAACGTCGTTCGGAACCAATACCCCGGGCAACCGGTCGAACATTATCAAATTTTCGAAATCCGACCCCCATTGTAACGATGGGGACGTCGACCGTTGATCGATCCCCAAAACATACCGTTCGTAATATTTGCCCGGGTCGTCGGCAAACAATTTCAAACCCGATTGACTGATACCCGGAACCGAATGATACGCCCGACCGCCGGTCGGCAATTCGATCCGGGTCGCCGCGTTACGCGTCGACATGACCGTTTCTCCCGTTTTGCGATGTCGCCATTTGATCGGCCAACCGTTGCCGATCCGCATGCCGCAATTGTACCGTCGGCGAAACAATTGTCAACTTAAAAATCCGACGGATCGATTTCATTTCCGTCGTCGTCGAATATCCGTTCGCCGCCCCATTGTTTCCATGCTGTCCAAAATTCGGACGGGTCCATTGCCGTATCGTAAACGCCAACCAATCGCCGCGTTCGCCGCCCGTCGCGGTCGTCCATAACGTCCAAATACAACCCGGCGGTCCCGACGATCCGACATTCGGTCGTTCCGCCCCCGTTTACCGGTAACCTAACAAACAATAACCGGCCGTCGCTCGGGGCGTTCGGGATCGGTTGGGATTTCCTCAACAAACGTCGAATCCATTTCCACATTTTCGGCCTCCTTGTGCCGAAAGATTAACAATTTTTTCCGCCAACCCCCGCCCGCGATTTCGCGCGCAATGGTTGTCGCGTCGACGTCCCAATACCATTCGGGGCGACGCGTAACGGCCCGGATTACCCAACTCGGCGGGCGGCAACTAACGTGCCCCCGACCGCGTTGTCCAGGGATGGCCCACGAAACAATCATCCCATGCCGGGCCGCATTGCATAGGTTGCCAACGTACGCCCGGACGCCGTCGGGCGGGATATGTTCGCCGACCTCGATCGAAATCGCCCAATCGGCCGCGTCGCCAAAACAAACCGGGACGGACAAATCGACTTCGCGGACCAACCCGTCGGACAAATCAAAAACCCCCGGCGTCCCGTCGATCCCGACCGCCAGGAACCCGCGTTCGCGCAACGCCCGGACGTATCGCCCGGTTCCGGCCCCCATGTCAACGACCGTCGATTCGGCGGGGATGATTCGTTCGAATGCCGCCAACAACCGTTCGTCGCATGGTTTCGATTTGCGGCGTTGTTGGTGCTTGTTAGAAAAGGACCCGCTGTTGTTTCCGTTCATGTTCGGACGTCCTGAAACCGAATTCGAATCCGCATCGGGGGCACATGATGTTGCCGTCGTCGCACCCCAATACTTCGAAAAATTCCAAAAAATCCCAAACGGTCCAATCCGACGAATCGTCCGAACGTTTGGGCGTATATTTACAATTCGGGCAGCGTATCATTTTTGCCGTACCCCGTTAATCGCGAAAATTACCTCGGCGTTCTGGGCGAATCCGATTCGTCCCGGCGGCAACTGTCGTACAAATCCCGCATTTCGTCCAATTGACCGTGCAACCGGTCCCGTTCCCGGATCAACGCGTCCAACGATTCAACGTCGACCGTAATGTCGCGGCCGTTGACCGACCAACGTTTGGCAAACGTTTTCGCCCATGTCAACGCGATACTCATCGTTTCCGTTTCCGTTTTCGACGGCGCCGGGTTCGGTTGCAAATTTGGATTCGTTTTCGTTCCCAATTGAAACGCTGGGCGATTTGGACATCGGCCGACGATCGGTACATCCCGTCGGCCGGTTCGACGGTTCCCAAAATATACGATTCATCCCATGGCGACCGGCGGCAAACCCGGACGATTGGGCGTAACGGTTTGGGGTATTCCCAAACGGGGCGACCGTTCGGCGGTTCGCGTAACGTCAACCCGCGCGGGCGACGATAGGTTGATCGGCTACCCACCCGGCGTTTCCTCCCGCAATCGGCGAATTTCGTTGTTCATCCAATCCAACATGTCGCCCAAATCGGGCCAGTACCCGTGCGGGTATTGTTCGTTTTTTTCCGGATGCGCCGCTTGGTACAACGCAATCGATTCCTGCATACGGGACCATTGCAAATCGAACAAATGTTGGAATTCGTCCAATTGTTCGGCCGCCGCCGTCAATAACCCGACCGCGACCGCCATTCCGTCCCGGGCGTCGAATTGTTCAATTTCCGCCGCCAATGGATGTTTCGTCGTTGTCATTTGGTCCCCTTAATACATCAAAAATCGAAACCGTTTTCGCGGATTTCAACGCGTTGATTCCGGGGATTTCGACGTTTGCCATGTCGGCCAAAATTTCCATTCCGCCGATGAAATCGTCGTCGACCCACAACAAATGGATCGCCCGCCGCAATCGTTTGATTTCCGCGTCGCTTACCAATTGGTTTTCCCTTCGCCTTTGCCGCCCGTCAAATCGTAATCGCGGCCGTCGACCGTATGCCGCATCCGAAAAACGTTCGGGATTTTCAACCGTTTCGCTTCAAAATTGTTGAGTTTCCGGAACGCCCGGTCGCATCGGCATGAACGGAACCCGAACGACGGGTCGACCGGTTCCATGTATTTGGGCGATTGTTTGCAATACCCAACCCGCCGGGCCGTATTGCCGCCGACGATATGGCAACCGCCGATTGCGATTTTTTGGCGTCGTTCGACGAAATGGTGGAACGGGATCGGTTTCAATGTCGCCAACCGGTATTGTTCGACGTCCGCGTCCCCGGTCGCATGGTCGCGATGAATCCAAATCGCCGCCGGGATAACCAACCCGTCGTCGGGTCCGACCAAATCCGCGACCGTCGCCAAACATTCCGGACCGAACAAATAATCGATATCGGTAAACCATACGACGTCGGCGTCCGTTTCTAACGCGACGAAATTTCGACCGATCGCCCGCCGGAACAATTCCCCCGGTTCAAAATTCAAACATTTTACCCGGGCCCCGGATCGCGACGCCGACGCCAATTCCGCGATTTGTTGCAACGCGGCCGTCGTCGCCGTATCGGTTTCCGTATAGCAAACCGACAACGTGACGTCGGCATTCGGCGGGTATAACTCGAGCGACGAAAATTGCCATTTCAACATTTCCGCGTAATGGTCAAACCCGGGCGGGCAATAGCAATGGGAAACGATTTCAATCGACGACATCCAACCCCTCCGGACATTTTGACGACGAACATTCGTCGCGTTTCGGGCATCGATCGCGGA